>FMJZ01014297.1_pt1 | contig 37930 bp, 34 predicted proteins | sample 1987881 | NCBI WGS metagenome assembly FMJZ01 (sample SAMEA4378227, study PRJEB15110) | soil metagenome | biome: soil; feature: Field; material: Soil | place: India | collected 2015-03-11 | depth 0 m
CCCGCCGTGGCGCCGCAGGTGGCGTGGCTTAAGATAGACGAGGCAAAGAAAGAGGTGCTGGTGGACGGCAAGCCGAAGAAACTATCGAAGAAAGAATACGATTTGCTGCTGTTCCTTTACCAAAATGCCGGCGCGGTGTGTTCGCACGATGAGATAATTGAGGCAGTGTGGCCCGAGAGCAAAGACGCCTCAGCCATCTCTGATGCCACTGTTGCCCAGCTGGTCCACCGCCTCCGTGAGAAGGTGGAGCCCGATCCCTCCCATCCCACCCGCATCATCAGCAAACAGGCATTCGGGTATATGCTGGTGTAGGTAACGATACACGAGGAGGAAAGAAATATGAGTAGCATCGTACTGGACCAGAAGTTGGGGCTTTATGTAGACCAGGAGTCGGGGCGGAAATTCTTTCTCGATGAACCGGACGATTTGAAAGTGGGTGAAAAGGTCACGTTTCTACTCAATCTACATGGTGGCGGCTCCCACGGCATCTGGCAGCGCCTCTATTTTCCGGCGCATGATTACAAGGACAAATATCGGCTTGTCGTGGCGACCCCTACTGCCAAGACCAAAGAGCCGCTGCGCCACTGGGTTGGCGAGGCAGACGACCAGTGGCTGCAGGACATCGTCAACTTTGTCTGCGATAAATATGGTAAAGACAGCATCAGAGCGTTCTGGCTGGTTGGGCATAGCCAGGGAGGGATGACAGCCAACCGCTTGCTAAAGACCGAGTTCTTTGCCAGCCGTGTTGACGGATGGCTCAGCCTTTCGGGAGGTCGCTTCGGGCCTGTAGAAATACCGGCGTCTTTCTTTGGAGGGAGCGAGCGCCGGCTGCCGGCTTTCGACCCCGACGGTCCCGCCCCGGGCCGCGCGGTAATGGTTGATTGCGATATCTCTTTTATCTTTTCAACTGGTGAACTTGAGATAGTGAGGCTTCCTGAAACTTCGCCCTGGGCAGAAAAGTACGACGCCGGTCCTCGGGTGCGCCTGCCAGATATTGTTGATACTGAGAAGGGACAGGTGACGGGGGCGATGCCAGGGCGCGGCCCCAGCTGGGGCAGGGAAGCGAGGCCCGGCACGGCACAGGTCTATGTGTTTCCGAATGCCCGCGGCGGCCGCGTTATCGCGGATGTTGTCCGTCTCGACAAGGGTCACACGGAGGGGTACGAGCCGAAGATCACTGAGGAGTTGATCAAGATGATGGTTGCCGCGCCGGGCGGGAAGATAATGGCATTGGCTCGGAACGGATAGATATACCGCTGTGTCTCCGGAAATAGAGCGCCTGCTTTAGCGGCTTGAGCTAAAGACCGTCTGCCACGCTTGGTATGCAAGCCTAGGCTTGCCATCCCTCCTGACGAGGGCTATGGCGTCATGGACCAGCACAGTACCTCGGTAAGTGATAGAATTAGCCACCTTGAAGTGCAGGTCGGTGCCAGCAGTATGTCAGGCTACCAACTAAAAGAAGGAGGGAAAGAGGATGGACATCATCGCATTGGTGAATCTGATTTTATGCCTGATCATTTTTGCTCTGGGCATCTGGGCTTATAGCAAGAAAAAGGGTGATGTACCACTGTATATCGGTATTGCATTCCTGCTGTTCGCCATTAGCCACCTTATCACTTTCCTTGGTATAGCAGCAGGCTTGACTGCATTTCTGGTAACAGTAAGGATAATCGCCTATTTGCTGGTGATTTTTGCCCTCTACAGGATTGCGGCGGCAAAGTAGCAACATTTTCACAAAAATCTACCTGCCCACAAGCGGTATACTCCGACGATAAGTGCATTTAAGGCGGCTTACGCCGGCTAGGCAGGACAAATTGTAGTCTTGCCTAAATGCGTCACTTTGCTACTCCGTAGGCTACATTTTCATATCCACATGTTGCTTGGAGGTGTTGCACCGCAGGCAAAACCCTGTGGGCAGTCAGGCTATCTGGGCGGGCTGGGTGTGCGCTATAATGTGGAAGGAGTGGGATGGTAAAGCTGACATTTTATGGCGGGGTAGATGAGATAGGGGGGAACAAGGTACTGCTGGAGGATGGGGGGAGGAGGCTGCTTTTAGACTTCGGTTTCCCCTACAAAAAGTATAAGTGGTTCTATGAGGAGTACCTGAAGCCGCGCTCCGGCGCCGGGCTGCTCGATTTGCTCACGCTAGGGCTGCTGCCACCTTTAGAGGGGCTGTACCGCGAGGACCTGGCGAAGCCGGTACCCTGGGAGGACTTCCGGGACAAGGACGGCTACCGCAGGCTGGACGAGGTGGACGGTGTGCTGCTCTCCCATGCCCATCTGGACCATTCGGGGCATATCGCGCTGCTCAGGGGCGATATACCGGTGTATGCCACGGTGATGACCGCCTTTGTCAGTAAGGCGATGCAGGACGCAGGGAAAGCCGACTTCGACCAGGAGGTGTGCTATTTTGCGCCCAGGAAGTTGATGCGCCCCATTGACTGGAAGCAGGAGGCATGCATCACCGATGAGAAGGCGGAGAAGGTGCAGCGGCAGTTCTGCATCGGCGATATACGCCCGGAGTCTTTGAGCGAGGAGGCACAGCAGTTCTGGGCGTGGGGGTTCTACGAGAAGAGGCCGAAGCAAAAGGCGCTCTGTTCACAGCCGCTGGGGGACTGCAGCCGGAGCCAGTTCAGGCTGCGCTGTTTCCGCGTTGACCATTCCATCCTCGGCGCCTGCGCCTGGGGAGTGGAGACGAGCGTCGGCTGGATAGTCTACAGCGGTGATTTGCGCCTCCACGGTAAGCGGGGCGAGATGACCAAGAGGTTTATCAAAGAGGCGACGGCGCTGAAGCCCACCGCGCTGATAATCGAGGGCACCAATGTGAAGAAGGACGAAAATGTGCCGGAAAGCGATGTCTATGAGAACGCCTGCCGGGCGGTGAGGAATGCCACAGGGCTGGTGATAGCCGACTTTTCGCCGCGCGATGTGGACAGGCTACTGACATTTTTGCAGATAGCCAAGGACTGCAGGCGGAAGCTGGTGATACTGCCCAAGGACGCCTATTTACTTAAGACGGTGAGGCTGCTCGAGCCGGAAACGCCGGACATAGCCACTGACGCTAACATCGTTATCTACGAGGAGACCATCGGCACCAAGGCGCCATCGCGCGTGTGGATGAAGGAGATGAGCAGAGAATACCACCATAAGACCGTGGTGGCTGAGGATGTGAGGAGGAACCAGGGCGATTTCATCCTGTGCTTCAGCTTCTTCGACTTGAATGAGCTGCCCAGTGTGCAGCCGCGGGAGGACAGCCTTTATATCTACAGTTCCAGCGAGCCGCACGACGAGGAGCAGGAGAGGGACTTCTGGCGGCTTAAGCACTGGCTGGAGCATTTCGACATCAAGGGTTTTGGCCTGCCCGTGGAGCGGGGTGGGAAATGGGAGATTCCTGAAGAGCAAAAAGGGCTGCACGCCTCGGGGCATGCCTGCGGGCCCGATTTGCTCGAGATAGTCAGGGGGATAAGCCCGAAATACCTCATCCCCGTCCACAGCGAGCAGCCCACTTATTACAGCGCCTATCTGAAGAACAGCCAGATTCAGGTGATGCTGCCCAAGGCAGGTGGCACCATCGAACTCTAAGCCGGCGGCCTATGCCAGTTTGATGTCCGACGAGTTAGCTATCTCCTTCATGAACTGGAGCAGTATCTGGCTGCGGAGATCATTGCGCCCTTTGAGCGGAGTGACGAACTTGCCCTTTATCCACATTTGCTTGGGCTCGACGAAGACCAGCACACGGGGACCGCTCAGGGCTTCATCGAGGAACCTGGGATAGTCGTTCTGGAACATCTTGCCGGCTTCGGCGATGTGGGTTTCGTCCTGCTTTTTTAAGATTTCCTCAAGAATTTTACAGGCTTTTTCCACGTTGCTATCTGTGGTCAGGGGGATGCGTACCTCGTCGAACATGTAGTCCGAGGCGATGGTGGTGTACTGCACTGAGTAGTCCTTGGAATAGTTGAGCACCGGCTGGTCAAGGATGATAAGGTTGGGTACGTAGAGCAGCCTGCCGGTGAGCTCGCCGCCGAGCTTCTCGTCCTCACCCACCTCCTCGAGCACGGTGTGCAGCAGCCCTATTTGGCGGACGTCGCCCTTGATGTTGCCGATGCGGATCCTGTCGCCAATGTCGTAGATGCGGGCGAAGGCGATGACGAAGAAGGCGAAGAAGCTGGCGGTGTATTTCTGCAGTGCCAGTGCCAGGGCTACGGCGATGATGGGCACATAGATGGCTATCTGGGGCACGTGTATAGCGGCAAGGACGGTGGTGGCTATCAGCGCCAGGGTGAACACTATGGTGAGCACCAGCATCACCAGTCTGGTGCGGCGCATCCTTTCCACCACTTTTATCGCCGCAGGTATCACCGGGAGGTGTCTGTTCAGCGTATCGTTCAGTTTCATTTAAGCGCTGTCAGCCCAATGAGAGGGCAAGGTTGAGGTAGAGCCTGGCTGCCCGCACCACCTGTTCAAAGGGGACAGACTCGTCGGGTGTGTGCGCCTGCTCCAGCCTGCCGGGACCGAGGATGATGGGGTCAACACCCTCCGCCCAGAGGACATTGCCGTCTGAATGGCTCCTGAAGTCCTGCGGTTCCCAGGGCAATGAGAGCTTCTGGAAGACCTGCTGCAGCCTGCCCACCAGCGGCCTTTCCGGCGATATCTGGTAGCCGGCGTAGGTGCTCTCGAACTTGAGTCGTACGTTGAGGTTGGGTATGGCGCTGGCGGCATCCTTGATGAGCTGTTCCATCTCGGTGCGCAGTATGTCCACCTTGGAGTTGGGCGGCAGATGTAAGTCCAGCCATGCCTCGCAGGTATCAGGGACGACGAAACCGCCGGGAAAGGCGGAAAGCTCCCTGATGTTGTACACCAGTCCGTGGGGGGCTGAGGAGGCGTAGTCGGTGATGCGGAGCAGGAGCTTGAGCATGGACTCGATGGCGTTCAGCCCCAGTTCGGGCATGGAGGAATGGACACGCTTGCCCTCGGTGCGGAGGAGCACCTCCATGTAGCCGTAGTGTCCGAGGCAGGGCGCAAGGTCGGTAGGCTCACCGATTATCGACCAGGGGAAACTGTACTCGCGGACGAGTTCTTTAGCACCGCTGTTGTCCTCTTCCTCTCCTACCACCAGCGCCAGCGCCACGGGGGGCATACTTTTGCCCGAGGTGGCGAGGACGGTAAAGGTTTCTATCATGGCGGCACAGCCAGCCTTCATATCGGTGCTGCCCAGCCCGAAGATGGTGCCATTTTCCTCGGAAGCGCCGAAGTCCTCGAGGTCATGGGCGGTGACCGTATCCAGGTGTCCCACAAAGCAAAGCTCCGCTTCCTCCTCACCCTCGGGAAAGACTACCAGGTTATAACGGGTACTGTCCACAGGCTGTCTCTTCACCGGCAGCCCGTAGCCTTTGAGGTACTGCTCCACATAGTCGGATATTTCCTGTTCTTTTCCCGAGGGGCTGTATATGTCTATGAGGGAGCAGACGAGGCTCTTCAGCCTCTGGACATCGATGTCGGGCCTATTTTTCATCGGTGTGGTTCTTGTTTTTATTCTGTCCTCTGCTCCTGCCGCGGCGCAATGTCTTTGCCAGCCAGGTGTGCTGGCTGCTCACAGAAAAGCCGATGGCTTTGAAGAAGGCGATAGCCACCTCATTGTCGGCATCGGTATCGGCGATGATCATCCTGACCCCGTTCTTGCGCAGTTTCTCCTCCAGCCGGCGGTACAGCCGGTAGCCGAGGTTGGTACGGCGGTAGTCCTCATCCACTCCTATCCAGCTCACATAGCCGTACTTCTTCCAGGCGGTGCCCTCCTTCTCGATGGTGGTGGCGAGGATGAAGCCCACTATCTTCTTATCGTCCTCGGTCTCGGCGACCAGACAGTACTCCGGGTCGGAGGTGAAATGGTCGGTGACCTCGAAGGCGTCCCAGGTGCGGTAGAGGATGGGGAACTCATCGCTGGTGAACAGCTTCTCGCCGAGATGGTAGACGGCGCTGATATCGTCTATCTCCATCTGGCGGATCTCAGCTTCGACCTTCTTTTTATTACTTTCTGCGTCCTCGGTGCTCACGGTTACCTCCATCGGTAATGGTGAAACGTTTTATGGTGTTTTATCAATTATATTGTACGGGGATGGGTAAGTCTAATTTTGCCGTTCGGGACAACGGATGGTTAAAGGGGGTTGAGCCTGCCGCAGTGGGGGCACCTTATCTGAAAGCCCCTGAAGGTGGGCGGCAGCTTGAGCCTGGTGCCGCAGGCGCATTCGATGACGGAGTAGTTGCTCAGCCGCCACAGTGCGTCTGAGGTCTCCCTTGCCCGCTGCATTTCATCGGGGGGCTCGGGGTTGGGGGCGCGGATAGGCACCAGCCCGGCGGCACCGGGTATGATTCCCCTGCGGTCGTGCTTCACCTCCCGGTAGGCGCGGTCGTAATCGGCAAGCGAGGCGCCAGCCATGGCGCGCAGGATGCGTATTCTTTCGGCTATGGGTGGATGGGTGCTGGTGAGCTCGGTCATCTTTCTGTGGAAGGGGTTGACGATGAACATGGGGGCAGTTGCCTGATTGGCGGTCCTCAACTGGTATGGAGAGCTGGCTATCTTCTCCAGCGCCGACGCCAGCCCCAGCGGGTAACGAGTGTACAGCGCCGAGGAGGCGTCTGCCAGGTACTCACGTCGGCGTGAGATGGCGAAGTAGATGAGCCGGGCGGCGATGGGTGCCAGGATCATGAGCACCACGGCGACCAGTATGATGATTATGGCGCCACCACCGCCCCGTCCGGTGGATATGGTGCGCCGGCTCCTGCCCATGCCGCCGTAAAACAAAAAGCGCGAGCCGTACCAGGCGAGGATGACAATGGTGCCCAGAAGCACGCTGCACATCGCCATCAAAAGCACATCGCGGTTCTTGATATGGGCGATCTCGTGTCCCACGACGCCTTGGAGTTCATCGCGGTTCAGGCTCTGCAATAGTCCCGAGGTCACGGCTATGGCGGCTTTGTTGGGGTCGCGCCCGGTGGCGAAGGCGTTCATCGCCGGGTCGTCGATGATATAGATATCTGGCATCTTCTCCAGACCGGAGGCGATCTTCATCTCCTCCACTACGTTATACAGGCGCTTATGGTCGTCGGGACCGACCTTCCTGGCGCCGGAGACGGCGAGGAGGATTCTATCGCCCTGAAAGTAGGCAACGAGGTTCATGATTGCCCAGACGATTATCGCCACGATGACGCCCATGGTGCCACTATCGAAGAAGAACATGCCCATGAAGTAGCCCAATAGAAGGAAGACCACCCCGAGGCTGACAACGAGCACTATCGTCCTTGTCTGGTTGGACCTGATCTGTTCCCACATAGGTTATAGCGGTCTTAAGGGAAGCTGACTTTGGGCGCTTCCCTCTCCTCAGCCACGGTGACCTCGAAGAACTCGCCGGGCTTGAAGCCAGCCATGGTGGCGACGAAGTTGGAGGGGAACATCTGCGTCTGGTTGTTGTACTTCATCACCGAGTCGTTATAAAACTGGCGGGCGAAGGCAATCTTATTCTCGGTGGAGGTGAGCTCCTCCTGGAGGGCGAGGAAGTTCTGGTTTGCCTTGAGGTCGGGGTACCTCTCTACTACGGCGAGCAGTCTGGCGAGTGCTGAACTCAGCTCGCCCTCAGCCTTGGCGCGCTCTGCGGCGCCGGCTGAAGGAGGAAGCTGCTGCGCCAGGTTGCGCGCCCTGGTCACCGCCTCCAGCGTCTCCCTCTCGAACTTCATGTAGCCCTTGACCGTCTCCACCAGATTGGGGATGAGGTCATGGCGCCGTTTGAGCTGCACGTCTATCTGTGCCCAGGCGTTCTTTACCTGGTTGCGCAGGCGGACAAGCCCGTTATAGATGGCGATGAACGAGGGTGCGAGGATGGCGATGATACCGAGGACGACCCATAATGCTATCATTTTTTCCGAACCTCCAATATTTACGCTCGAGATGCTGACTGCATGCCCTGAAAGGTATCATGCAGGAAGTTGGCGATCTGTTGCCGGATGCTGGCTTCTGGTTGCGGTGCCAATTTCTTGAGCATCCGGGCAAGCTCGCCGCCGTCGAACCACAACCCATCGCCCCGCTGGCAGGCATCTATGATTATCTCCGGCTGGCTGCCCAGGGCTGATTTCCGCATCTTCTTCCGGCAGAGGGGGCAGCGGTGGTGCTTCTCCTTGTGTTTGGGTTCAGGCTGGTCCAGCATGTCCTCGAGGGGCGAAGTCCGGGGCTCAAGCCCCAGTGACCTTATTAGCAGTCCCAGCTCACCGGAGTCGAACCAAACGCCCTGGCATTCGGTGCAGTAATCGAGCTCGATGCCCTTATATTCCACCACTATCATATCCTCGTTACAGATGGGGCATATCATGATGTACTATCTGCTGACAACCGGACTTGTGCTATACCTTCACAGTTCCCAGAAGCTGGTCAATTGGCGGAAGTCCACCACACCGCTTTCGGCAAAATTTTCCACCTCAATCCCCACCTCCACCGCCGCTGCTACCGGGTTAAGCCCGCCCAGCAATACCATGCCGACACGGTTCATACCTACGGGGATCTGGCATAGTGGCTCGCTTGTATTGCCCAGAGCCAGCACGCCATTGATGCCGGCGGCTTTGAGCTTGGCAGCGATTTCCTCAACCAGTGATTTCGCCGGTGCTGGTATCTCCCTGAAATTAGCCAGTATCTTACCATTGCCACCTGTAGCGGCCTCATTGACACTAGTCATTCTAGCCCGGATATATTGCTCGGACGGATCCAGAGAAGTGCCGCTATAGTTGATAATCGCGGTAAAGCGGTATGGTTTGCCCCCTCTGGTTTCAAGGACGCCACCGAATCTAGACTCTATGGGGACGCCCTGCTTGAGCAGGACTCCGTTAATCACCACGCTGCAGACCGTGGCAAAGCCTATTTTGCCCTTTGGAATGAGGACATCACCGAGTTTCTGCCCTTCCGGCGCTACGCCGACAAATTCGCTGACGCATAGCCCGGCTTTGAACGCAATCTTCATGGCGGCAACAGCTTTGGGGAAGTCGTCCTTATTGAAAATCGAAGTGTTGACCGGCACCTGTCCGGTTTGAGTTTCGGGGTTAAAGGTAGTACGAAAGGCTAGCAGTTCAAGCTTTTCCAGGATGAATCCGACGCGCTCCGGGGCTAGGGCGAGGCGCAGTTCCTCCAGCCCGCGTGAGGTAATCATCCTGCCGTCTATCCCCATGGGCTGGGTGTAACCTCTCTCGTCCATGATCTTGAGGTGATATCTAACTGCTCGTTCGCTCAGGAAAACCCCCTGTTTTTCCAGCTCCTTGGCGATAGTGATAGAACCGAGCGGTTCTGAGGACTCGCTGAGAACCTTGAGGATGGCTATTATTTTTTTTTCCGTATCGGCGCTGGATACCATATCCCTGAATTTGACGTGGCACTATTATACTATTCGAGGTGGCGGGCTGGAAGTCACCACAATTTAGTGCCCTCCGAAGCGGTTTGTAATCGGTAACCTGCGGTCCCTGCCGAAGGCGCGGGGTGTGATTTTGATGCCAGGCGGTGCCTGGCGCCTTTTGTATTCGCTTGTGTCAACCAAGCGGGCTGTCCTTTTGACGATCGCCTCATCGAAGCCAGCGCCAATGATCTGTTCCACACTCTTATCTTCCTCTACATAAGCCTGCAGGATGGGGTCCAGAAGGTCATAAGGAGGCAGGTTATCGGTGTCTTTCTGTCCGGGCCTCAGTTCAGCAGACGGTGCTTTGTGGATGACGCTCAGCGGTATCATATCATAGCCGGCTATCGAGTTACGGTGACGAGCAAGCCTGTAGACCAAGGTCTTGGGCACATCCTTTATCACGGCGAAGCCCCCAGCCATATCCCCGTACAGGGTGGTATAGCCGGTGGCTATTTCACTCTTGTTGCCGGTGGTGAGCACCAGCCAGCCGAACTTATTGGATAGTGCCATCAGGATGTTTCCCCTGATGCGCGCCTGTATGTTCTCCTCGGTCACATCTGGCATTGTATCCCTAAACTGTTCCGCCAGCGTGTCTAAGTAGGCTTGGAATATTTTTTCGATGGGGATGTTAAGGTATTTTATGCCCAGATTGCGGGCAAGGAGCCCGGCATCTGAGACGCTCTCAGGGGAAGAGTAGCGCGACGGCATGGATACGCCGACTACATTGTCTGCTCCCAGGGCATCGACCGCAATAGTGGCTACCAGGCTACTATCGATGCCGCCGGAGAGCCCGATAACGACCTTCTGAAAGCCGTTTTTCCTGACATAGTCCCTTAGCCCCAGCACCAGGGCGCCGTAGACCTCCGCAGGGAGGTCGCGCACTCCGGAGTGCCTCGGGGGCAGGAGTGGCTTGGTGGCTCTGGGAGGGGAGTCCGATACGCTTATTCTGGGTGCCTGCCATCCCTGTCCGCTGGCGGTTATGCCCACCTTTCTCCATCTGGGGTCATGGAGACGGGTGCGGAACACAGCTTCAACATCGAGGTCTACCACGACCAGGTCTTCTTCAAACTGTTTACCCCGGGCGAGCACCTCACCTCTTTCGTTCAGCACCAAGCTGCCACCATCGAATACAAGCTCGTCCTGTCCGCCGACAAGGTTCGTGTAAACAATGATGGTGACATTGTCCGAGGCGCGAGTACCCAGCATCCTTTCGCGGAAATTACCTTTGCCGGCATGGTAGGGTGAGGCGCTGATGTTGATTATGACCTCTGCACCCGCGTACGCCTGCGCGGTGGCGGGACCGGCTTCATACCAGATGTCCTCACATATGTTCACTCCGACGCCGATACCACAAATAGTATATACCGGACACTCATTTCCCGCCCGGAAGTAACGGTTTTCATCGAAGACACCATAGTTGGGCAGATAGATCTTGTGATAGACGCCGCAGAGTTTTCCGTTGGAAACAATTGCCGCGGCGTTGTAGATGTCTTCTCTGGCATCCACGAAGCCCACTATTATGGTGATGCCCTCTGTGCCCTCTATTATTTTACCCAGACACCGTAGATTCTCGGAGATAAACTGCGGTTTGAAAAGGAGGTCCTCGGGCGGGTAGCCGCAGACAGCGAGCTCGGGGAAGGTCACAATGTCAGCCCCTAGAGCCCTGGCTTCAGCAATGGCTGCCAGAATCTTTTCTGTGTTGCCGTCGAAGTCGCCTACTGTGGCATTGATTTGCGCCAGAGCAACCCGCAGCTGCCGTGCCCCTCTCAAAGGGTAGACCGCCTGCTGCGAGGGTGAGCTTTGAATTGACATATGTTCGTTTATGTCTGTCGGTCGCCCTTTACGCGTTATTGATGTTCACCTCCACTATATTCTGTCGGGCGACAGTGGTTTCGGCACTGTTCTTCCTGACGAATACATGCATTAGTCCCATGACTTCATATTGCCCGTTCTCCAGGACGGTTGTGTCCCATCTCGCCGGGAAATTTTCGTGGTCGTCCGCTGATTCCCCGATCTTTACCCATGTCTCCGTTCCCTTCTTACGATAGTACCATGGGTTGCTGATTTTCACAATGTGACCCTCTATGCGAAGTTCCTGAAGTTCCTTCTGCAATAGTTCGCGGTCAAGACTTTCCCGAAGCACCACCAGGCCTGAATAGCTCTTTAGCACGCTGGTGGGGACGATATAATGCGGGCCCCAGTTATGTGACATAGCTCACCTCCTTTCACTCTCTTGTTTCGTCGCAGTTTGGCCCTATAATAACCGCCTCATGGTTTCACCTCCTGTCGCCCCTTCGGTGAACGGACGGCGCTGTGCGGATCAAAGGACAGGCAGATATTTTTGTACCTCGTACTCAGTCACATGTACACGGTACTGATCCCATTCCATTTTCTTGTTTTTTATCAGGGTGTAGAAAACGTGCTCCCCCAGCGCCTTACGTACAAGCTGGCTTTTTTCACATAGCTGGATCGCCTCATACAGGCTGGCGGGCAATGTGTTGATGCCTCTCTTTTTCCTCTCCTCTTCCGTCATTTCGTAGACGTTCTCCTCCACCGGTTCGGGTGGCTCATAGCCATTTTCGATTCCTTCCAGTCCAGCAGCCAGCATGACGCTGAAGGCAAGGTACGGGTTGCAGGAGGGGTCGGGCGAGCGGAATTCTATCCTAGTCGCCTGTTCCTTACCGGGTTTGTATTCTGGCACTCTTATTAAATCAGCCCGGTTCCGTCTCGCCCAGGATATATATACTGGTGCCTCATAACCCGGGACCAGCCTTTTGTAAGAGTTGACCCACTGGTTGCAGACCAGTGTTATCTCGGGTGCGTGTTTGAGGAGCCCGGCTATAAACGCCTTTGCTGTTTTTGATAAATGGTGCTTGTCATCCGGGTCGAAGAAGGCGTTCTTGCCATCTTTGAACAGCGACTGGTGGACATGCATACCGCTGCCGTTGATGCCGAAAACGGGCTTGGGCATGAAGGTGGCGTAGACCCCGTTTTGTATGGCAACCTGTTTTACCACCAGGCGGTATGTCATCACATTATCCGCCATGGTAAGGGCATCGGTATAGCGCATGTCTATCTCGTGCTGGCTGTGGGCGACCTCATGATGCGAGTATTCTACGCCGATACCCATTTCCTCGAGGATGAGTACCGTCTGCCTCCTCAGATCCGTAGCGGCATCGAGCGGTATCATGTCGAAATAGCCGCCCTCATCCAGTGGCTCCGTGCTCCTCGAGTCCTTAAAGTAGAAGTATTCCAGCTCGGGTCCCACATAGTAGGTATAGCCCATATCGGCGGCGCGTTGCAGGTTGCATTTCAATACATATCTGGGGTCGCCCTCGAAGGGCTCGCCCCCGGGTCTGAGGATATCGCAGAACATACGTGCCACCGCATGGTGTTCTCGTGGGCGCCAGGGCAATAGCTGGAATGTGTCGGGGTCTGGCATAGCCACCATGTCGCTTTCGTCGATGCGGGCAAACCCCTGGATGGAGGAGCCATCGAACCCCATACCCTCATCTAGCGCCTGTTCTAGCTCCTCGCGAGTGATGGCAAAGCTTTTGAGGAAGCCCAGGATGTCTGTGAACCATAGCCTGATAAACTTCACATCATGCTTTTCCACCATTTTCAGTACGTACTCTTTGCTTTCATCTTTGCTTTTCTTGCTGGTCATTTTTTACCTCCTTAAAAATTTTGCTTAAACTGTAATGCCTATATGGCGTTTTCATCGGTTTCGCCGGTCCTGACGCGGACCGCACCCTCGATGGGGATAATGAATATCTTGCCATCGCCCTTCTCCTCCCCTGTGCGGGCGCTGGAGACTATGGCATGAACCACCCTAGAGACATCCTCATCGAGAACTACGACCTCGATCTTGATTTTGGGCAAAAAATCTACCCGATATTCTCCCGCCCGCCATTGCAGTGTCAGCCCTTTTTGCCTCCCCCTCCCACTGACCTCGCTGACTGTCATGCCGAAGTAGCTGAGCTCTTCTAGGGCGTTTTTGACGGCGTCCAGTTTCTCCTGTCTGATGATAGCCTCTATCTTTTTCATCTCAGTAGACCTCCGTATGCCCTTTCGCCATGCTGTGAGATGTCCAGACCGACGGTCTCCTCGTCCGGGCTGACGCGCAGACCAACGGTGATATCAACCAGTCTGGCTAGCAGCCAGGTCATGACAAAGGCGAAGGCTGCTGTCACGGCGATGGCGAGTACCTGAATCGGGATCTGGCTCAGGTTCCCGTCAAGAAGGCCCGAGCCGGCTGAATTTACAGTGGTGGTGGCGAAGATGCCTGTTGCCAGAGCTCCCCAGATGCCACCAATGCCATGGCAGGCAAAAACGTCCAGAGAATCGTCCACCCTTCTGGATTTGATGCGCCAGAGCATGGTGTAGTAGGAAAAGACGGAAGCCATCGCCCCGATGGGTATACCTGCCCAGGGTGGGACAAAGCCGGCAGCGGGCGTGATAGCCACCAGACCGACCACAGCTCCGGTGGCAGCGCCGAGCACGGATGGACGTCGGTCAGCCCAGCTCAGAAGCATCCAGGCAAGGGCGGCTGAGGCAGCGGAGATATTAGTGGTTACAAATGCGCTTGCAGCCAGCCCGCCGACGGTAAGTGCACTCCCGGCGTTGAATCCGAACCAGCCGAACCAGAGCAAGGCTGCCCCGAGGACGACCATAGGTATGTTGTTGGGTTCCATGGTCTCCTGTTCTTTAAACCCGCGTCTGGAACCGAGCAGCAGAGCTAGAGCCAGGGCTGAAATGCCAGCGTTCACATGAACCACGGTGCCGCCGGCAAAGTCGAGCGCCCCCAACCGAGCGAGCCAGCCACCGGAACCCCAGACCCAGTGGGCAATGGGGCAATATACTAGCGTCATCCATAGTGTTGCTAGAAGGAGCAGTGCACCGAACTTAATGCGTTCCACCACGGTACCGGTGATAAGCGCAACTGTGATGATGGCGAACGTGGCTTGAAACATGGCGAAAGCCAGATGGGGCACGGTCGTGGCGTATGTGGGCGAGGGCGTCTGCCCCACTTCCCTGAGCCCCAGCCAGTGGAGTCCGCCGATGACCCCCCAGATGTCCGGACCGAAGCTCAGACTGTAGCCAAAGAGTACCCAGAGCACGGACACCAGTGCCAGTATGGCAAAGCTCATCATGATGGTGGAAAGGATATTCTTCCTTCTTACCATACCTCCGTAGAAGAAGCCAAGCGCCGGGGTCATCAGCAGAACCAGAGCCGCTGAAATTAGCAGCCATGCAGTATCTCCGGTGTCAATCCTCATTTGTGCGCCTCCTATCTACCACCAGTTTACACGCCAATTGTTACCAGCAAATTACAGAGGTGTTAAATCTGTGTTACAACGCGCTGCTTTGCGGACAGGGCGTTGTGCCTTTTTCCTTGAGTTCAAAATTGTCGCTGAACCGATAGCCGATGTTTCTTATAGTCTGGATATAGGTGCTGGAATAGTCGCCGAGCTTACTCCTCAGTCTTCTGATGTGTACATCGACCGTCCTGTCGCCCCCGTAATAGTTATAGCCCCACACTTTGTTGAGCAGGGCTTCCCTGGTAAAGGTCTTCCCCTCGTTCATGGCGAGGAATTTCAAAAGCTCATATTCCTTGAAAGTCAGCTCCAGCACCACGCCATTGAGGGAGACCTCACACTTAGCTAAGTCTATAGTTAGCTCTCCGTGTCTCAGGATTTCCTTTCGCGCCCCGTTCCAGCGGGTGACAGCTCGGCTCACCCTGACTACCATTTCAGCCTGCCTCCACGGTTTCATGATGAAGTCATCTATTACCTCTATTACTTGCTCCGATTGGAGGAGGGGCAGTACTTTTTCGGAGACAATGGCGATGATTGGAATGTTTCGGGTGGCTTTGATCCGACGCAATTGTTCTAGTACCTGTTCAATCTGAGTTGAATTCTGCGAACCATCTATGTTGACCAGCAGCGCGTCCACCGTGTGTGTGGCGAGAAGCTGTGGGAGCCGGCTGGTCTCCTGTGTAACGGCGCAGGCAATCCCCCCACAGGCGAGGCTGGAGCGGAGTATTTCAGCCTCGGTGGTTTCTGGTGTTAATATCAATGCTCGGTACATACCTGCGTGCTCCTACAACGATGCAGAGTTAGACGATTCATAGGTCCCAGAAATTAGTCAGCTCCTTAATTGGTATGACGCCGCTGGAGGCTTTGCTTACCATAGGTATATCACATTCGGCGACGGCTGCGGCGGCGTTCAACCCGCTGGGGACTACCAGCCCCACTTTGTTAGGTCGTACTGGCATCTTACACAGCGGTTCACTCATCTTCCCCAAAAGGGCTGAACTACAAAGCCCTGACGCTTTTAAGTTTTCGATGAGTATCTCCACCTCTGGTCTCGAGGGTAAGGGGAATTCCTGGAAGCTGGCAAGTATGCCGCCGCTGCCATTTTGGGCAGCTTCATAGGCGCTGGTCATTCTTGCGGCAATGAATATTTCGAACGGATCGACGGTGGAGCCGTGATATTCTATGAGGTCAATGAACCGGGCTGGTTCACGGTTGCGGACTTGCAGGATGCCTCCGAACTTAAAGTCGACGGGGATGCCAGCTTTCAGCAGGGCGCCACAGACTACGGCACCGCAAACCGTGGCAAAACCAACTTTGCCCGTCGGTATGTTTGTTTCCCCTAGCCCTTCGCCCTCGTGTGCGACTGCTACCAGATTGCTAGGACAGAGTCCAGCTTGAAAAACACTTGCCATGATCTCTAGGGCTCTGGGAAAATCAGCCTCGTTGAACAGGGACACGTCTATAGGTACGAACCCGGACATGTGTATGGGGTCGAAACGGGTCAGATAGGCGAGGAACTGAAGCCTGTCGGCGACAAAGCCCACCTTGTCGCATACCAGCGCATTTTTGAGCTCTTCAAGACCTGGCGGAGTGATCTTTCTTCCATTCCGGTTGCCGATCTGACAGGTCAACCCCCGCTCGTCCATTATCTTGAGGTGATATCTCACCCCTCTCTCGCTGAGGTCTACGCCGTGCTCCTTAAGCCGCCGGGATATGGCTCTACCACCCATGGGCACCGCCGAATCACTGAGTATTCTCAGTATGGCCGTTACCTTTCTCTCTACTTGATGTGTATCTTGTCCGATCATTGGCTATTTTCTCTTGCTAGTAGGCATATAGTCTCCCGTAGGGGCGGAGATGGAGGGGGAAGAGTTTGATGAACCGTTCCCGCAGTAATTTGTGCACGTCGTAGTCGAAGTGTGAGGCGAATTCGGTAAGGTATGTTTGCAGTCTGGAGTAATCGCTCTGGTCAAGTTCTGCAACCCCCACCTCCTTGCCTAGCTGATGGGGTTCCACTTTTCCCCTGAGGTAGATAACCCCACCGTGCATGCCCGTTCCGATATACCTGGTCTGGTGGTTGCTGTCTTTTCCCAGGTTCAAGCCGAGGATTATCAATACGCCTCCTGCCATGTACTCACCGAGGAAGTCTTGGGCGCTACCACCGATGACCAGCACCGGTTTCTTGTCACCGTATTCCTTCATATGTATGCCGGCTCGGTAGCCCACGCTGTCCCGAATGAAGATCTTGCCACCCCTGGCTGATAAGGCTGTTACGTCACCGGCGTGTCCGTGCACTATTATTTCTCCATCGTTCATGGTGTTGCCACAGCCGTCCTGCGCGTTGCCGCGGACAACAACTCTGGGACCGTCCATGAACACTCCTAGATCGTTGCCAGGAGTGCCGAAAATTTCGATTTCAACGGGCTTGCCCAGGTCTGTGCCAATGTACCTTTGCCCCTGCACATTCACCAGCTCGATCTTTTTGGTCCCGTTAACCACGGCTTCTCTAAGCCGCACATTTAACTCTCGTGTGGAAAGGCCTCTGGCATCGATTTTGACTGTGGTTCCCTGTTGTCTTTCTGTGGTACCTGCCATGTTTAACCTCCAGCCATTTTGACACCCAGGATTTCAAGTTCTGTATCTGTAAGCCCGACCCCGCGTAGTGCCAGCCGGTTGCCCCGAAGGCTCTCAATGGCGTTTATCCCCATGCCGCCCAGTATCTCTTTTAGCTCGTTACCCCATGCCCGGAGGAGATTGCTCAGCCGGCGAGCTCCGATTTCAGGGTTTATGCGTTTGGTCAGGACAGGATCGCTGGTGCAGATGCCCCAGGCGCATTTACCGGTATGGCATTGCTGGCAGCAAGTGCATCCGAGGGCTATCAGAGCGGCGGTGCCGATGTATACAGCGTCTGCGCCGAGCGCTATTGCTTTAGCTACATCGCCGCTGTTCCTTATGCCGCCGGCGACTACCAGCGACGCCCGGTTTCTGATACCTTCCTGTCTGAGGCGTGTATCCACCGCTGCCAGTGCCAGCTCTATGGGAATACCCACGTTATCACGGATGACCTTCGGTGCGGCGCCTGTGGAACCGCGCAAGCCGTCCAGGACTATCATATCTGCCCCTGCCCTGACCATGCCGCTGGCAATCGCCGCCGAGTTGTGCACAGCAGCAATTTTCACCGATATCGGCTTGGTATAGTCGGTGGCTTCCTTCAGGGCGTAGACCAGCTGTGCCAGATCCTCAATGGAGTAGATATCGTGCTGCGGCGCCGGAGAAAGGGCATCGGTGCCTCTGGGTATCATTCTGGTCAGGGCTACATCGGCGCTCACCTTTTCTCCGGGGAGGTGCCCGCCGATGCCGGGCTTGGCGCCCTGGCCAATTTTGATCTCGATTATCGCTGCCACATCGAGGTACTCGGGGTGCACGCCAAACCTTCCTGAGGCTACCTGCACTATGGTGTTTTTACCATACTTATATAACGCCCGGTGCAGTCCGCCCTCTCCGGTGTTCCAAAGAGTGCCGGCCTCAGTAGCCGCCCGAGCTAGTGACTCCTGGACGTGCAGGCTCACTGCTCCATAGGACATGCCGGGGAACATGACCGGGATTTCCAGCTTGACCTGTGGTGCCAGCCTTGTCTTTAGCTTCAAAGGACCTGTGTCCACCTCAAGCCTGTCTGGCTTGCTACCGATGTAAGTGGTCAGCTCCATGGGCTCCCGCAGTGGGTCGATGGAAGGGTTTGTCACCTGGCTAGCGTTCAACACCAGGTGATCCCAGTATATTCGGTAGCCTTTATCATTGCCCATGCCGGTGAGGATGATGCCGCCGGTCTCTGCCTGCTTGAGGATGTCTTCGATTGCCTCGGGGCGCCAGTTATAGTTTTCCCTGTATGCTAGAGGATTCCTGGTAATATTTACGGCATTCGTGGGACAGAAGACGGCACAACGGTGGCAGCCGACACAGTTCTCTTCATGGCTTCCCACCTCGTTGTCAACGGGGTCATAATAGTGCACGCCGAAGCTGCACTGATTGACGCATACCTGACACTGGATGCAGCGGTCTAGGTTTCTTTCCACTACGAATTTTGATGGCAGGTAAGTCTTCATTTTGGGACTCCTTTCAGCAGTCAATCCTTACCGGGACACCTTTTCGACCGAGGTAGGTTTTTGCTTCACGAATGGAATGAATGCGGTAGTGGAATATGCTAGCTGCCAGCACAGCATCGGCTTTCCCGATGACAAGCGCTTCATAAAGGTGCTCCAGGTTGCCGGCACCCCCGCTGGCGACCACCGGTACCCTAACTGCCTCGCTTATGGCGCGGGTCAACTCCAGGTCATAGCCAGTCCTGTGTCCATCCGCATCCCAGCTGGTGAGAAGCACCTCTCCAGCCCCCAGTTCAACAGCCGTCCTCGCCCACTGGATGGCGTCTTTGCCTGTGGGCACTCGTCCCCCGTGTGTGCACACCTCCCATTTTGGTCCGTGGGTGATTTTATTCCGTTTGGCGTCGATGGCGATGACGATGCACTGTGAGCCGAACCGGTTTGCCGCTTCTGTAATTAAATGCGGGTGATAAACCGCGGCGGTATTCACGCTGACCTTGTCAGCGCCCGCTCGGAGCATGCGCTGCATATCCTCAACAGAGCGTAGTCCGCCGCCGACTGTCAGAGGGATGAACACCCGCTTTGAGACTGCGTTGACTACGTCAACCATGGTATCGCGTCCTTCGGGAGTGGCGCCGATGTCGAGGAATACCAGCTCGTCGGCACCCTCCTCGTAGTAGAAAGTAGCTAGTTCTACAGGGTCGCCGGCATCGCGGAGGTCGCTAAAACTGGTCCCCTTGACCACACGCCCATCGGTTACATCGAGACAGGGGATTATCCTTTTGGTCAACATTGCTACATCCCTCTAACCCGGTTAATCATCTCTAGCTGTGCTCTCTGCCATGGCGCCTTTTCGCGGTTGTAGCGGGCTTTTAAGGCTGCCGATTATGGGCTCGCCGCCCCTCGGAATCCAGGCGTCGTCCAGGTCAGGACGGATAAGCCTAATTGCCGACTCCTCGGAGGAAAGGTAAAGCACCTGTCCCTTTACGCCCACGGTAAGCGGACGCAATCGTATACGGTCGGTAAGCCCGATCATCTCACCGTGGTGGGCGATGATTACGGTGAAAGGACCGTTCAGCAGCAGACTGCCATATACCTGGCGTAGGGCGCGGTAAAGTTCTTGCTCCTCTGCAGGCTGGCGTTCTATCTCGTCCCAGAATGGTGGCGCGAATATTTTTGCCATTATCTCAATGGGCAAGCCATGCTTTCTGACCAGCAGGTCGACGGCGTATGCCACCACTTCAGTGTCGGTCTGCAAAGTGCAGTGGTAGCCGCATTGTTCCAGATAGCGACGGTTTATGCCGTAGGAAGATATCTCACCGTTATGAACCACAGTCCAGTCCAGTATGTTAAAGGGATGTGCTCCGCCCCACCAGCCAGGGGTATTGGTGGGAAACCTGCCATGTGCTGTCCAGAGATAACCTTTGTAGTCCTCGAGGCAGAAATACTCAGCTATTTCCTCAGGGTAGCCAACGCCTTTAAATACTCCCATATTTTTACCGCTGGAGAAGACAAACGCATCCCTGATCTTGGTGTTGATGTCCATAACCCTATCTACCACATAGTCATCGTCGGGCTGTTCTTTCGATTCGTGGCGATTTACTTCTGCGAAATAGCGCCATACCAGCGGAGGGTTTATGATGCTTGGTATAGGCTGAACGGGCACCTCTTCATCTCGAACGATGTAAAATTTCTGTTTGAGGAAGCATTCCGTGTCCTCCTTACCCTCTAAGCTCAAGTACATGATATGGAAGGCGTAGAGATCTGGATATTCCGGGTAAAGTCCGTAGACGGCAAACCCACCACCAAGCCCATTGCCCCTGACATGCATATTGGCGATGGCAGTTATTATGTCCTTTCCGGAGAAGCGCCTGCCCGTTGTGTCCATCATCCCGAAGATGGAGCAAGCATCGATCGCTTTATCATCGAGGTAAGGATTGTTAACCCGTATTATTTCCCTCATCTTTACACTCCACAGTTTCTACTTGCTGGTTACTGCGAGGTTGCGCAGCCACCTCTGTCGCATTTCAGTGGGCAGGCACGCCAGCCCGAAATTCTCCGAAAGGAGCGCCTGTTTGAAGTCAGTTACATCTATCTTTTCTCTCATCAGACCGAAGATCACTCCCGCCCTTTCAACGTCACCGATGAAGAGCATCCCGACGATACGGTTGTTGCTGATGATGATCTTTTTGTAAGCACTGTCACTTTGTTGTTCAAGCACCTCGTAACCGAGACCAGTTTGCGGAACCACAACCCCGGCCGCAGCTATATCAATTCCGAAGTAGTTCAGCGAATTCATCGCTGTGCCCCCGGGATATTCGGTTTCTAGTCCCGCCATGTTCATTCCAGCCACTCTGCCTCCGATGTAGGCATTGGGCCATATAGGGGTTAGTAGGTTCGTCTGATGGACAAAGTCGTAAGCCTCAGCCACATCGCCGGCGGCGTAGACATCGGGGTGGCTGGTAGCCATAAACAGGTCTACTAGTATGCCCCGGTTCACCTTGATCCCAGCCTGGAGGGCAAGTTCAACCCGCGGCTGTACACCGATGGCGATGACGACCAGGTCACAAGGGAACTCTGTGCCATTGTCGAGGACGACACCTATAACCCTTGCCTCTCCAAGCATTTCCTGGACGGTATGATTGGTGATGAACTTCACGCCAGCCTTTTCATAAGCTTTTTCGGCAATGGAGGAGGCTTCCTCATCGAGGATGGTATTGAGTATCCTTTCCTTCATCTCCACCACTGTTACATCGAGCCCCCGTTTAATCAGGGCTTCGGCTACGCTGATGCCGATAAGCCCACCGCCGATGACGATCGCCCGCATTCCCCTGGCAATGTAATGGTTGATCGCCATGGCATCACCGATTGTGAGGAAGGTGAAGACACCCTCTCTATTGCCGCCTTTTAATGGTGGTATTACAGGAGCGCCTCCTGTGGCAAGCATTACTTTTCTCCACTCGATCTTTCTGCCGTCTGCCAGACGGGCTACGTGGTTATCTATATCCAGGTGTTCTACCCTTACGCCGGACAGGAGATCGATCCGGTTCTCACTGTAGAAGTCAGGCGAACGGAACAGGATTTCCTCCAGGGTGCGTTCACCTGCCAGATACTTGGATATCAACGGGCGGGAATACGACAGACAAGGTTCATCGGATACCATCACCACAGGGCTGGTGCCGTCTACTGTGCGGATGCCTTCTACTGCCCCGATAGCAGCCGCTGAGTTACCGATAATCAAAAATCGGGTCACGATTGTTTCTTGGTTGTTCATAGTTTCTCCTTGACAAACGCCATCTTCAGAAAATTGGCATACATCCTTAAGCCCCATTTGCCGCTTTTTTCGGGGTGGAATTGTGTGGCTATCAAGTTGTTTTTAATTACCACCGAAGAAAAAGTTATGCCGTATTCGGTGGTGGCTACTATTACAGCAGGGTCCGCTGGTTCGGCATAATAGCTGTGGACGAAGTAGAAATTGGCTCCGTTTGGTATGTCCTGAAAAATGGGGTGGTTCACCCGATATTTGACTTGGTTCCAGCCCATGTGGGGCACTTTCAAGCCCGTCGGCAACCTCTTCACCGTTCCCGGGACTATGTTCAGGCACTGGTGATTACCCCCCTCCTCGGTTTGTGTGAACAGGAGTTGCAGTCCGACGCACACTGTAAACAGAGGTTTATTTACACGGATTACCGCGTGGATGGCGTCGGCCATGCCGTTGCCGCTGAGTTTCTTCATTGCATCACCGGCAGCACCGACTCCTGGCAGGATAATGGCAGCAGCGCCCAGTACGTCTGCAGGATTACTTGTCACCTGAGGCTGGTAACCGAGCTCGGTGATGGCATTAGCCACGCTGCCCAAATTTCCGGCGCCGTAATCAATGATGGTCACTATCTGTCTTTCCATATCTTTGCACCTTATACTAGTTTTGTTGCGACTGTTTGATTTCGTCGTCCTCGACAAATACCAGAGCCTCGTTGGGGCAATTAGCCACACAGGCTGGAATATCGCGGCCAGGGCAAAGGTCGCACTTCGCCGCAACCTTCTGTTTTCTGTCTCTGACTATCGCCCCATAGGGGCAAGCTATAATGCACGTCCAGCATCCCATACACTTTCTGGGATCGACAGTTACAGTTCCATTGATTTCGTCTTTGTGCATGGCACCGGTGAGACAGGAGTAAACACACCAGGGTTCTTCACAGTGCCGGCATTGGAGGGAGAACGAGACCTCACCGTTTCTCTCAATGCGGATCCGCGATAAGGGATGCGGTGCCTCCCTTTTGAATGCCTTCAGAATATCCCTTGTTTTTGAGTGCTCGACTAGACAGTGGACCTGGCAGAGTCCACACGCCATGCAAACCTCTTCTTTTAAGTAAACCCTTTTCACCCTTGCCTCCTCGGTTTCTATATGGCAGGCGGTAACCGCTTACCGCTTACCATTATAACGCCGTCTGGTTTTTGTGTCAAGCCCCTGTTTTCAGCGCTGGGTCCTGCTAATGGGGGGGGTAGTTTGGTGCTCTGCGTCTTATATGGTAATATCTGTACTGGAGGGGTAATATGCCGTACGAATATGAAATAAATGAACTGGTCAAGGAAGAAGCCTGGCGGATGTTCCGCATCATCGGAGAGTTCGTCTCCGGCTTCGATGCCCTTGCCGGTGTCGAGCCGGCGGTGACCATTTATGGTTCGGCAAGGTTGAAACCCGACGAAGGGCTGTATTTGCAGGTGGTTGAGGTGGCAAGGCGGCTGGGGGAGATGGGCTTCTCCGTCATCACCGGCGGGGGTCCGGGCGTAATGGAGGCAGCTAACAAGGGGGCGATGGAGGCGGGGGTGGCATCCATCGGGCTGAATATCGACTTACCTGAGGAGCAACCGTGTAACCCCTACACCACCAAGGCGCTGACCTTCAGGCACTTTTTCGTGCGCAAGGTAATGCTGGTGAAGTACGCCACCGCCTTCATCATCATGCCCGGCGGCATCGGCACGCTGGACGAGCTCACCGAGGTGTTGAACCTCATGCAGACTCACAAGATAAGGCCTTTCCCAGTGATACTGTATGATGGCAGTTACTGGAAGGGGTTTCTGGACTGGCTGCGGAATGTGACCCTGGCACGGGGTTTTGTCTCCGAGGAGGACTTCAACCTGGTGCGTGTGTGTGACACTCCCGAGGAGGTGGCGACCACGGTGGAGCGGTGGTACATCAGGCACGAGGTTGTGGGCAGGCGGGCGGTCGCCAGATAAGACCTACTCGAGGACAAACTCCTGCCTGTATTCAGGTACGACCACATTCCAGCCGGTCTTTCCCCTGAGGGCAGCGGCTAAGCTTTCCGCTGACCGCGCCTCGCCGTGGGTGACGAAGACCTGCCTTGGCGGTCGCTGCAGGTGTAACACCCATCTCATAAGCTCATTCTTATCGGCGTGTGCCGAAAAGCCCTCTATCTGGACTATCTTGGCTCTGACGGGGTAGCGTTTTCCCAGTATCCTCACCTTTCTGGCGCCGTCGACTATCTCCCTGCCCAACGTGCTCTCTGCCTGATAGCCCACGAAGAGGATGGTGCTTTCTTTCCTGGAGATGTTGTTGGCGAGGTGGTGTTTTATCCTGCCGCCGGTGCACATGCCGGAGCCGGCGATGATGATGACAGTGCCGCTGATGTGGTTTATTGCCTTCGATTCTTCAGTGCTCCTCACCAGTTTCAGCCCGGGGAGGTCGAAGGGCGACCTTTTCTGTGTTATCAACTCCTTCATTTCATCGTCGAAAAGGTCGATGTGGTGTGCGAAGACTTCGTTGATGTTTGTCGCCATGGGGCTATCGAAGAACACCAGCAGATGGGGGATGCGGTCTTCCAAGAGTAACTTGTTCAGGTAGTAAAGCATTTCCTGGGAGCGTTCCAGGGCGAAGCTGGGGATAACGATGTTACCGCCAGCTTTAACTGTGGCGTTTATTGCCGCAGCAAACTTGTCCGCCGCCTCGCTGGGCAATTCCAGCACCCTGTTTCCGTAGGTGGACTCCATGACCACATAGTCCGCCTCGGTGAAGGTTGTAGGGTTGTGGACGATGGGCTTGTTCTGCCTGCCGATGTCGCCGGAGAAAAGCAGTCTCCTCTGCGCGCCATTCTGCTGCACCGCTATTTCTATCATCGCTGAGCCGAGCACGTGCCCGGCGTCGTAGAGAGCGGCCGAGATGCCGTCTGCCACCTCGAAGGTTCTTTGATAGTCCACAGGGGTCAGCAAAGGAACGACGGCTTCAGCATCTTTCACCGTGTAGAGCGGGATTTCAGGGTGGGGTCCCTTTCTTTTCTCCTTCTGGTGGCGCAGCTTTTTGAATTCGGCGTCCTCCTCCTGTATAGCGGCTGAGTCCAGCAGCATGATTTCGGTGATCTCTCTGGTTGCCGGGGTGCAGTAGACGGGGCCGGAGAAGCCCTGGCGCACCAATCTGGGCAGGAGTCCGCAGTGGTCGAGGTGGGAATGGGTGAGCAGCACTGCGTGGATGGTGTTTGGCAGCACCGGGAAGGGTGCCCAGTTACGCTCCCTGAGCGGTCTTTCCTGGTATAGACCGCAGTCCACCAGAAGCCTGGTGCCGTTTACTTCAAGGAGATAACAGGAACCGGTGACGCTGCGGGCGGCACCGTGAAAGGTAAGCCTGACGGTCATGGCGGGATAGTAGCAAAAAGTGGCTCTGGAGTAAAGGTTTGTCATCCTGCGGAGCTGTAGTATAATGTATTCCTAACAGGAGGTTAAGAAGATGCCTGAACTGAAGACGGCGATTACAATTGTGGAGATAGTGGTTGGTGTTGCCGTGTCTATTTTATTTGGCGATTTTCTGGGGGCAAGGGTGGGCAGAGTTAAGCTGGCGATAGCCATGGGCGTGGTCGTTCTCGTCGCCATCGTTGCCTTTACCATATATGCTGCGGTGAAGCTTTCGGGGGCTTAGCAGGTAGAAGGTGGCTACCGTTTTGAACTGTTTCCCAAGGGTGCCTAGCGGCGTTGCAACTTGATGTGGTGGCACTGTTTGTCGTAGAGTTGGTGTGTTTTGCCAGCACAAAAAGTCCAGCAGAGATACGGTGAGAAATTGAGGAACAGGGCAAGTCCAAAAACCGTAACCAAGAAATTCAGCCTGCTCGATGCCATCGGCAATACACCGCTGGTGGAGCTGACCAGCCTCAATGGCAACCCCAAGGTGCGCATACTGGGGAAGTTCGAGGGGGCGAATCCCGGTGGCTCAGTTAAGGACAGGCCGGCGTACTACATGATAATGAAGGCTGAGGCAAGCGGCGAACTGACACGGGACAAGACCATAGTGGAGCCCACCTCCGGTAACATGGGCATTGCCCTGGCAATGATCGGGGCTGTGAAAGGCTACAAGGTGAAGCTTTTCATGCCCGAGTGCGCCAGTGTGGAACGACAGCGCACGCTCTCTGCCTTTGGTGCAGAGGTGGTGCTGACGCCGGGCGAAGAGGGTACTGATGGCGCCATCCGAAGGGCTTGGGAGCTGGTAGAAAGGGAACCCGAAAAATACTACATGCCCAACCAGTTCGATAACGAGAACAACTTGCTTGCCCATTATGAGACCACGGGACCGGAGATTTTGTCCCAGACCAACGGCGATGTGGACGTCTTTGTTGCCGGCATCGGTACGACGGGGACATTGATGGGGGTGGCGAGGTACTTCAGGGAGAAAAAGCCCGAGGTAAAGATAGTGGCGGTGGAGCCGATGGTGGGACACGCCATCCAGGGGCTGAAGAACCTGAGTGAGGCAATAGTGCCCAAGATATACCGTCCGGAGCTGTGCGATGATAAGGTGGTCATAGAGGACGAGGAGGCTTTTGAGACTGCTAGGTTACTGGCGGTGATGGAGGGGCTATTTGTGGGAATGTCCAGCGGAGCGGCGGTGGCCGGGGCTCTGCGGCTGGCGAAGAAGATACGCTCCGGCACCATAGTGGTTATACTGCCCGACCGCGGTGACCGCTATCTCAGCACCACTTTGTTCCGTTCCATCTGCGCCAAGTGCCCGCCGTAAGAGACGGCTAATCCAGCCCTTCCAGAAAAATCCTCACATTTCTGCCCAGCACGTTATGGTTGTAGCCACCTTCGAGGACAGCGAACCTCCGCTCCTGACAGTTCTTTTCTGCAGCCTCCTTAACAAGCCTGCCGATGGTGGCATAGTCCTCGGTGGTGAGCTCACCGCCCCAGTCATCGACATGACGGTCGAAGCCGGCGGAGACAGCCAGCACGGAGTAGCCACTGTCCTGTTCCAGCCTGGTGGCGATGGCAGCCATGAACTCGTTTCTGGGGCGGGTTGACGGCTGGAAGTACTTAATGGGACCGCCGGGGAAGATATTGGCAGTACCATCGCCAAAGTGCAGGTCAAAGTCCACTATCAGAGCTGAGGCTATCCTGCCCTCCGCCTCCAGCTTAGCCAGGGCGACGGCGATGTTGTTGAAATAACAGAACCCCCAACAGTGGTCGCGGCTGGCGTGGTGTCCTGGTGGTCTAATGAGAGCGAAGGCTGGTTCGCCTGTCATGGCTATTTCGGCGGCTTTGATGGCACCGCCGGCGGCAAGGCAGGCAATCTCAAAAAGGTGCCGGTTCCTCTTGATGGACTCGATATGCTGCCTAGTGTGTACTCTAAGTAGGTCCTCTTCAGCAGCCGGTTCGGGATCGATGAACTGTAGGTGGCGCAGTTCACCGAGGATGGAGTCCAGTCTGCCGGGGCTGGCAGCAGGGTCTGAGGCGTAGACCTCCAGAAAACGGGGGTGGTACACGACTTTCATCTTGCCAGCCCCTTCAGACAGATATAAAGCGCCCCTGATTATTTAAGCTGTTCCCTGGTGAAGTCGAGGATACGGCGGGCGACCACCAGCATATTTATCTGCCCGGTACCCTCAAAGATATCGTTTATCTTGGCATCGCGCATCCACTTTTCCACCAGATATTTTCTCGAATAGCCCAGTGGTCCCAGTATTTCCACAGCCTTCTGGGTTATTTTGGTGGCGGCAAGCCCAGCCTTCACCTTCGCCATCGAGGACTCGAGGTTGTTGGGCTGGAACTGGCTCATCATCCACACTGCCCTGAGCATCAGCATCTTGGCTGCCTTGTACTGGGACTCCATCTCCATGACATCGCGCTCCAGGGCGGTGAGCTTCTGACGGGGGAGACCGTAGCGGATCTTGATACCCTCCTTCTCCAGCGTCTCTTTGACGAAGTCGAGCGCTGCCCTGGCGACGCCGATTGCCATGGCGGCGATGATGGGGCGGGTGGCGTCAAAGGTTGCCATCGCCTTCTTGAAGCCGGCGGTATCGGTCTTATCTACCTTCCTCACCTCCGGGCTGCCCAGGATGTTGTCGAACGGTATACGGCAGTTGTCGAACACCAGGGTGACGGTATCGCTGGCTTTGATGCCCAGTTTCTTCTCCTGCTTCTCCACCTTTACGCCTGGGGTACCGGCCTCGACGACGAACGGCTTCATCCCAGCCCTGCCCGCGGTCTTGTCCACGGTAGCCCAGACGACGGTGAGGCCGTTGGACTTCTCCATCGCCCGTTTACCAGCGGTGACGAATATCTTCTCGCCGTTGATCACCCACTCATTGTTTTCGCGGACGGCGGTAGTATTGATGGCGGCGGTGTCCGAGCCGCAGTGGGGCTCGGTCATCGCCATGGCGCCCCAGCAGGGCTTGTCCTCACCGTAACGCTTGAGGAACCTTTCTATTTGCTCCCTGGTGCCTGAGGCGAAGACGGCAGCGCCACCCAGACCTGGTCCTGGCATCGCCAGCATAAGTCCCGCGTCGCCCCAGCAATATTCCTCGACCCTTAGCGCCGCTGCCACGCCCAGGCCGAAGACGCCGCCCTGCGACCTCAGCCCCAGGGACTTCTGGATGAAATCCTCGGGCTCCTCGTGCTCGTGCTCATCGTAATAGCGGGAGATTGGGCGCATGAACTCCTCAGCGAACTTATGTGCCGCCTCTATCGTCGCTTTTTCTTCTGGTGAAAGTTCAAAGTCTATCATCGTTTTCGTACCTCCTTGTGTTTATACCATTGCCATGCCATCGAAGGTGGCGAAACCTCGACCGTTGCGGAACCAGAACTCCACGGGGTGTTCGCGGATATAGCCGTGGCCGCCGAGTATCTGGACCCCCCTGTCGGTGGCGGTCATCACCATGTCATCAGCGTACAGTTTAACCAGAGATGCCTCTCTGGTGGCTTCCATCTTTTTGTCCAGCATCCAGGCAGCTTCCCATACCATCAGCCTGGTAGCGTCTATCTCGATAGCCGTTTCAGCGAGCATAAAGGCGATGGCCTGTCTGGAAGCTATGGGCTCGCCGAAGGCGACGCGGGTCTTGGCATATTCGCGGGCATACTCATAGGACGCCTTCGCCACGCCCACCGCCATCGCTGCCAGAGCAACACGGGAACAGTTGAGCAGACGGTTGAAGTCGCAGCCTTTATCGCCGCCGATGCGGTTTTCCTTGGGCACGCGGCAGTCCTTCAGCGTCAGTTCGTAGGTCGCCAGCGCTTTGATGCCCATATTCTTTTCCCGCTCTTTTATCTCCAGCCCCGGCGTCCCTTTGTCCACGATGAACCCCTGGGTCTTACCGTCTTCAGCCGCATATACCAGGATGGCTTCGGATTCGGCAGCCAGCGGCACATAGCACTTTTCACCATTGAGCACATAGCTATTGCCGTCTTTGCGCGCTGTGGTCATCAGGTCGTTGGGGTCGAAATTGAACCTGGGCTCTATCAGCGCCGCGGTGGCTGCAGTGAACCTGGCACCACAGAACTTGGGGAGGTACTTCTTTTTCTGCTCCTCGGTGCCCATCTCCAGGACAGGGAGAACGAACAAGGAGGGGCAGAGGATGTGCATCGCCATCGACAGGTCCCCCCACGCAAGTTCCTCGGCGATGAGCGCCCCGGTGAGCACCGAGCGCTCGCCGCCAGCGCCGCCGTATTCCTCCGGGATACAGCTGGAGACTAGCCCCAGTCCCCATGCGGTCTCGATGAGCCTCTGGGGGATCTCGCCGTTCTCGTCGCACTCCCGATAGACCTTGCGCATCTCGTCGGTGGCAAACTGCTTCACCATATTGACTATCATCTGTTGTTCTTCGGTCGGGCTAAAGGAAATCATAACACACTCCTTTCTCGTTTCAGGTCGATCGTGTGCCCGGGGCTTTGTCAAGCACTGGTGGACACAGTCGTCAATGATAGCATAGGGCTGAAGCGACGTCAAATTTGACGCCTCGCCAAATTCAATGCCCGTTTTTGCTTTTTTCAAAAAAGGTGTACAATGCTGTGGTTAGGAAAAGTTGCAATGCCGAAATCCTTGATAAGGAGGAACACTATGGAGACTGCTAAAGCCGCCATAAGCCAGAAGGAAAGCAGGGTCAGCGGTGCGAGCGGGGACGTTCCCGAGCGTATTAGGAGGATGCGGGAGCACCTGCTCGCCACCACCTTCAAGCTGGACATTGAAAGGGCGAAATATTACACCAGGGCATACAGGCAGACGGAGGGACAGCCACCGTGTTTTCGCGCTGCCAAAGGGCTGGAGGAGACGCTGCGTAATATGCCCATCAGGATTGGGGACGAGGAGCTGATCGTGGGCTCTAAGTCGAGCAAGGACTGGGCTGACCCGATTTATGTGGAGGCATCAACGGGTCAGCCTCATATTATACTGGCGCTGTCACTGTATGGCACTGGAAAGACTGTGGACGAGTGGGTGGCGGAGGCTGCAGAAATCCGTGCTGGTGCCCTGGGGGCAAGGGGACCGAGTTTCTGGAAGGAGATGCCCAACATCTCTGAGGAGGAGTACCGGGCACTCAAAGAGGAGATAGTGCCTTACTGGAAGGATAAGACCGTCCATGTCCTCAAGCTGGCTACCTGGCGTGATAACGGCATCATTGCTGAGGACGGCAGCACCAGGGCGCTGGAGGGCTGGTTCGTCAGCGATGTCCCGCCCCAGGGGCATGTGATCGTAGGGATCAAGAAGGTCCTCGACATGGGCTTTAAGGGCATTGCCCGTCAGGCAGCGGAGAGGCTGGCTGCCTTTCGGGAAGATTTCGAGAAGGGCAGGCTGGAGGAGAAGGCTTATCTGCGGAAGAAGGACTTTCTTGAGGCGGTACAGTCCGTCGCCGGTGCGGTGTGCCGTTTTGCCGAGCGCTATGCTCGGCTGGCTGAAGAGCTGGCACAGAGGGCGGAGGGGCGGAGGAGACAGGAGCTGCTTGAAATTGCTGAGCGCTGCCGGCGTGTGCCCGCTGAACCGCCGCGGAACCTTTTGGAAGCCATTCAGGCTGTCTGGCTGACCCAGGTGGTGGTGCTGATCAGCTATGGTGGCAACTCCATTACCTGCCCGGGCAGGGTGGACCAGTTCCTCTACCCGTACTACAAGCGGGATATCGAAGCCGGGAAAATCACTCGCGAGCAAGCCCTTGAAGCGATAATGGAGTACATCGTCAAGCTTGCCACCAATGTCTACTTCGGCCCCAACAATGTCACCATCGGTGGCATCGACAAGAACGGTGAGGATGCGGTCAATGAGGTGAGCTACCTTTTCCTCGAGGCTTTCAGGAGGCTTAAAGGCTGTGGGCGCGCCGGGCTGGCGGTGAGGATTTCTCCGGGAAAGACACCACGCGATTTCCTGCTCAAAGCCTGCGAAGTGCACCGGGACTGTGCCGGTGTTGCTTTCTATAATGATGATGTGGTGATTAAGGGTCTTATGGAGGACGGTTATTCGCTGGAGGATGCCAGGAATTACTCTATTGTGGGCTGCGCCGAGCCCACCGGCACGGGGAACAACAACGGCTACACCGCTACTAACGGCGTCCTGCTGGCGGCTGTGCTGGAGCTGGTGTTGCATGAAGGGAGAAGGTACCCGGTGAGGTGGAAACAGGCGGCACCACCTGTAGCCCCTGTGTCTTCATTTAAGACTTTTGAAGATTTGAAGAAAGCGATCGAAGAGCAGCTTTCACGCTCTGTCGAGGCGTGCGTGAAGGCGGGTTATTTGAAAGACCAGGTCATCGCCGAGCATTATCCATTACCACTGCTTTCGGCTACGATTGAGGGCTGTGTGGAGTCGGGAGAGGATGTCACCCGGGGCGGTGCCCGCTATAACCATTCGGCGATAGGCAACTGTTCACTGGCGACTGCTGTTGACTCGCTGGCTGCCATTAAATGGGCGGTCTTCGACCAGAAGCTGGTTACGCTGGAGGAACTTGCCGAATGCCTGCGCAACAATTTCCAGGGAAGGGAGGACTTAAGGCAACGGTTGCTCCGTGCTCCAAAGTATGGTAATGATGACCCAACCGTTGATGAACTGGCGGTGTGGGCTACAGACATCTACAATAGGGAGGTGAGGAAGCACAGGTTCTGGATGGATGGTGTCCACAGGCCATATATACTTTCTTCGGCAACACATGTCGCCTGGGGGGCGACCATCGGTGCCACGCCGGATGGCAGGCTGGCGGGCATGCCGCTATCCAACGGGATTACCCCTTCGAATGGCACCGAGCGCAACGGGCTAACGGCTGTTATGTGTTCGGCGGCGAAGGTCTGTGCTATCCCGGTGAGCGACGGCACCATACTCAATGCGATCGTTAATCCGCTGAGCATAAAGGCGGAGGAGGGCTTGAACAAGTTTGCTTCGCTGATAGAGGGCTATTTTGCCCTGGGAGGCAGACAGGTACAGTTTAACCCGCTCAGCAAAGAGATGCTACTGGATGCACAGCAGCACCCGGAGAACTACCTTGACCTGATGGTAAAGGTCTCGGGCTTCTCCTTCCGTTTCATCGATTTGCCCAAACGTGTTCAGGACGATATCATCGCCCGAACTGAGTTTCAACTCAATTGATTCTAAAGGAGGCACAGCCATGAGTCTTTTGACTGCCCAGGTCAAGCAGAAGCCCCTTTCGGACAGGATAGCGCGGTTGAAGCAGCGTCTCCTGGCGAGTCGCTATGAGGTGGATATCGAGCGGCCGCGGTACTATACCAGGGTATGGAAGCAGATGGAAAAGGCTCCACCAGCTATGCGCGCCGCTTGTGCTTTGAGCGAGACACTGCGTAACCTGTCCATCAGGATCGATGATGACGAGCTCTTGGTCGGCTCGAAGACATTCAAGCCGGTAGCCAGCGTGCTGGGGATAGAAAGAAACCTGATAAGTGCTGCAATACGAAAGGCAATTTTGCTGCGTGAAGGTAATCTGTCTGAAGAAAGGCTGAAAGCCCTGTCCGGTATGGGCGGACATAGCCCGGAGTTCGACCACGAAGTCCTGCACATGCCTGAAGAGATATATCGAGAGTTGAGAGACGAAATCCTTTCTTACTGGGAAGGCAGGAACCTTGCCAGTCTGAAAGTCGAGCTTTGGAAGAAGCGTGGCGTCGATCTCGATGTCACTGCGGTGGCACACAGCGCGGACCTGCAGGGGCATATTATCATCGGGCTCAGGCGGGTGCTTGAGATCGGCTTCAATGGCATATATCAGTGGGCAACAAAAGCTCTCGGTGAACTCAGGAAGGATGATAAGGACTATGAGGTCCGGAAGGACTTTTACGAGGCAGTCCAGGTGGCAGCCAGAGCAGTATGCGATTTTTCCAACAGGTATGCGGCGTTAGCCGAACGGATGGCACAGAAGGCGGAGGGACAGAGGAGAAAGGAGCTACTGGCGATAGCCGAGCGTTGCCGCTGGGTGCCAGCCAACCCGCCGCGAAGCTTCTTGGAGGCGTTGCAATCGGTCTGGATGACCCAGGTGGTTCTGGCGATCAGCTATGGCGACGACGGTGTCCATACGGTGGGCAGGCTCGATCAGCTCCTGTACCCCTTCTACAAGCACGATGTGGAGAACGGCGTAATAACACGGGAGCAGGCGCTGGAATTTCTGGAGGAATACCTCATCAAGGTATCTCACTTCCTCGTTTTCGGACCGAACAACGTCACCATTGGGGGGGTTGACCGGAACGGTAACGATGCCACTAACGAGCTTTCCTATATGTTCCTCGATGCTCACGATGGTCTCGGCGGTGGTTTGCGGAAGAGTTTCAGCGTGAGGATTTCCAATAGTACGCCGCGGGCTTTTCTAGAAAGGGCTTGCCGGACGCTCCGTCAGGGTGCCGGGATCGCGTTTTTCAACGATGAGGTGATAATCAGGGACCTCAGGAAGGACGGTTATTCGCTCGAGGACGCACGGGACTATGCCATTGTGGGCTGTGCTGAGCCCACCGGGTCCTGCAATAACAATGGCTACACTGCTGGCACTGGCATGCATCTGACTCAGGTGCTGGAGCTGGCTTTGAACGAGGGATGCCGGCTGTGGGACGGCAAGCGTGTGGGGGCACCGACCCCGCCTGCCAGCACCTTCAGGACTTTTGAGGATGTGAAGGAGGCATTTCTGGGGCAGCTTTCCTATATCGTAGCTGCCGCAGTCAGGCACGGAGACATCAAGGACGAGGTAGTCGCCAAATATTTCCCCAACCCGCTGCTGTCATCCACGATAGAGGGTTGTCTGGAGAGCGGTTACGATATAGCCCAGGGAGGGGCGCGCTACAGCCATGTAGCACTCGGTGCTCAGGGCCTTGCCACCGTGGTAAACTCGTTGAGCGCCATCCGCTGGGCGGTGTTCGAGGAAAAGCTTCTCACCATGGAGGAGCTGGTAAACCATCTGCGCAACAACTTTGCCGGTGCCGAGAATATCAGGCAGTTACTCCTCCGCAAGGCGCCGAAATATGGCAACGATGACCCGAAAGTTGACGAACTCGCCGAGTGGGTTACTAGCGTCGTGGAGCAGGAGGTCCGGAGTCACAGGTCGAGGGTGCTTAATGGGCCCTACCGACCACTGATGATTTCATCGGGCACACAGATTATGGAGGGGCTGGTATGCGGGGCTTCAGCCGATGGCAGGCGAGCAAGGGCACCGGTGTCCAATGGCATATCCCCCAGCAACGGCACTGAAACCAACGGAGCCACGGCAGTTCTCCATTCGGTTGCTAAGGCGTGTAAGGCTTGCCTGAGTGGTGGCACGACATTCAACATGAACCTCCAGCCTGGTGTGATAAAGACGGACGAGGGTCTGGACAAGCTGGTGTCCATGATGGAGGCTTACTTCATCCTTGGAGGGCGACACATCCAGTTCAACCCGGTGGATGTGGAGACTCTGAAAGATGCCCAGAAGCACCCGGAGAACTATCCTGACCTGATAGTCAAGGTTTCAGGTTACTCTTTCCGTTTCATAGACCTCTCGAAGCCCTTGCAGGACGACATAATAGCCCGAACCGAGTTTGGTGAAATATAGACTATACTGCTGGCAACAGCAGATAGTCGGTTTGAGCGTCCTGAAATCTCTAGAGAGGCGGATAAGCTACCTTGTCTGAGTCAAGTAACCTGAGCGGAATGATCTTCAATATTCAGCGGCATTCCACCGAGGATGGCCCGGGAATCCGTACAACGGTGTTTCTAAAGGGCTGCCCGTTGCAGTGCCCGTGGTGCCATAACCCCGAAGGAATAAAAATGCAACCACAGCTTGTGTGGTACGAAGTCCGCTGTATAGGTGCGACCGAATGCATCAAAGCTTGCCCCAAAGCTGCTCTCCGCCTTACTCCTGGCGGTCTGCTCATCAATTGGGATGCCTGTGACTGCTGTGGTGCCTGTGTCAAGGCATGTCCGGCGGGAGCCCTGGAGGTACTTGGACGGCGGGTCACCGTGAAGGAGGTGGTCGAAGAGGCATTGCGCGACAGGATATTTTATGAAAAGTCAGGGGGCGGTGTTACCCTATCTGGTGGTGAGCCTGCAATGCAGGCTGAATTTTCGCTCGCGCTGATGCAGGCGTTGCACCAAGAGGGGGTGCATATCATCTTAGACACTTCTGGAGGGGTAAGCTGGCCTAAGTTGCAGCCTCTGATCAAACTGGCTGATTTGGTTCTTTATGACATCAAGATAATGGACACAGATAAGCATCTCGAATATACAGGCATCCCACTCAAGATGGTGTTGGACAATGCCCGAGAGATAGCTAGGCTGGGCAAGCCCATGTGGGTGCGGACACCGGTCATTCCTGGATATACTCATGACAGAGGCAACATCAGGGGGATAGCACGTTTCATTAAAGACAACCTTCCCACCGTGGAGAGGTATGACCTACTTGCCTTTAACAATACCTGTTCGGCGAAGTACCGTCGGCTGGGTCGTGATTGGCAGCTGGGAGGGGCGGAGCTGCTCATGGCAGAAGACATGGAGTCGCTGGCAGCAGTAGCGAGAGAAGAGGGGCTTGACTTCGTGCACTGGTCCGGCATGGTAAAGAGGAGAACGCCCCTTGAAGCAGGCTCGTCCTGACGCCTACTGAATGAACCAGGACAAGATCTGACGAAAGCAAGGCTTTTCTGCGAAGCTATTTTTCAGAGAAAGGAGGTGAGAACCATGGGGCTTGCGTGCTAGACAGAAGCCGTTATCCACTCTTACCTGAAGGCTAAAAAAGGAGGAATCACGAATGACAAAGAACCGAGTGCTATTCTGCTTGTTCACTTTAGTCCTGATTGCTACCCTAGTGAGCGTTAGCTGTGCCACAGGGGTTAAAGAGGCGGCAGTTGGGAAAGAAAAACCTACCTACGGTGGCACGCTTACGCTCAGGGCAGAGCTCACACCCTATTTTGATGATGCTGTCCAGCCTCATTACAACACCTACCCCTTGAAGCTGACCAATGATGAGCTCTGGGAAGGGGACTGGACGAAGGGGAAAGCTGGCGGCTATGGCACTGGGGAATGTGACTGGTTCATCAATGGGCTTAACCGCCTGGAGCACAAAGCTGGCTGTCTGGCTGAGAGCTGGGAGATACAGGATAAGGACACCATAGTCTTCCACCTGCGCAAGGGAGTCAAGTTCCACAACAAGCCGCCAACAAATGGCAGGGAGCTTACTGCTGATGATGTTGTTTTCTCTTTGAAGCGCATGCTGACGGTGCCCACTGCCTACTTCAAGAGGACATATTCCAAGGCAGCTGAGAACACCGAGATATATGCGCCTGACCCTTACACCGTGGTGATCAAGACCAAACCAGAATATTTCCCTGATGTCATCACCTCGCTACCTGACTATGCGCACATCTTCCCCAAGGATGCCCTGGCACAGTTCGGCAACATGAATGAGTGGCAGAACAACATTGGCACTGGTCCTTTTGTGCTCACCGAGTTTGTGCCCGGTAGCATCATCTCCTATGTGCGCAACCCCAACTACTGGCAGACCAATCCTGTAGGTCCGGGGAAGGGCGACCAGTTGCCATATGTGGACAGTGTAAAGCTGATGATCATTCTGGACGAGTCTACCCACCTTGCAGCTTTTCGCACCGGTCAGATTGACATAGCAACTTTGGACTGGGAGATGGCGACGGAGTTTTTGAAAAGGCCGGAGTTGAAGCATGTGGAGTTTGAGGAAGATACCGGGTTAGCCATTTGCATGAGGACGGACAAGAAGGACTCACCCTTTGCCGACAAGAGGGTGCGGCAGGCGCTGTCCATGGCTATCGACCGCAACAGAATAGTGAACGAATATTTCGGCGGCAAGGGCAGGTTCTATGGCTGGCCTGTGCCCAATACAAGGGAATACGCCGATGCATTCGTACCGCTGGAGCAGTTGCCAAAGTCGGCACAGGAAGTGTTCCAGTATCAGCCGGAGAAGGCAAAGCAGCTTCTGGCTGAGGCTGGCTACCCCAACGGTTTCAAAACCAAGATAATCTTCTACAACCAGCGTCTCTATATCGACTTGTTGCAGATGGTAAAGGACATGTGGGCGAAGATCGGTGTTGAGCTGGTGCTCGAACCTAAAGACTATGCCAGTTTGCTCGGGATAGTGGTCAGACGGGCTCATGAAGACATGGTCCTGTGGACCGGCGCTGGCGTGGGCACCTATTTCAAGGCAATAAACTATTCCGGTACTGGCATGTTCAACCAGAGCTATGTAGATGACCCTGTGCTGAACAGGGCGCGGGACGAGATGCTGGCGGCATACCCTGACGAGGCTAAGGTGGACAAGATACACAAGGAGATGCTGCCATACCTGTTCGAGCAATGCTATGCCATCCCGCTGCCAGGGCAGCGTTACTACCGGTTCTGGTGGCCCTGGGTCAA
>FMJZ01001990.1_pt1 | contig 37812 bp, 36 predicted proteins | sample 1987881 | NCBI WGS metagenome assembly FMJZ01 (sample SAMEA4378227, study PRJEB15110) | soil metagenome | biome: soil; feature: Field; material: Soil | place: India | collected 2015-03-11 | depth 0 m
GTCGCGCCGCCGCCCGGCGTCGGCGTCCCAACCACTTGCCACAGCGCCGGCGTGTTCGGCGGCTCCCAACCTACCTGCGAGGTGTGCGCCTGAAGACACTTATACACCACGCCGTTGTAGGTCACTGTGTCTCCTACTGCATATGAGACGCCCGACGCCCATGCCCCGCGGTCGGCCTTCTTAGGTGCTGCGCCGGCCGTTGCCGCTAATGTTAGGCCAACGATGACGAGCACTACGACAGTAAGACTAAGCAAGCGTTTCATAATAGGCATCCTTTCCTAGTGTTTAACGTACTCTTTCCTCTACGCGCCTTACATGTTAGAATAAATTCATATGGCACCTCCTGGGTCCTGGGCAAGTAGTTATGAACACTCTTACTCTGCTTAAAGCATAGAGTGATTTCCCCTAACAAAGTCTTAACAACCCTTCGTTCAATGGTTGCAAATTCATGACATCGGGCTTGCTGTGACAGAAAAAAGGAGGACAGACGGTTTGGCATTTGGTAATGATGGGGAACCAATGCTCCGAGTATAGGGCTGGTTTTGCCGTGTCGGTGCGTTCTTCTGGCATAGGTTGCTGTTTTTAGAAGACTCGATAGGCTGTGATTCTGAGGTGTAATGCGGAAGTTCAGCGGTTTTCACTAAGGCGTGAGGGAAGGGGCGGAGTGTTTGTCCGATCAACGGCGTTGTGCTGGGTTTCTGGCTTGGTTCTCTTGGCCGTGTCTTGCGTGCGTTCAGTCTCGGAGAAGGCGGTGTGGAATCCGCCTGCTGATACGGGCCTCTTGGATTCTGCGCTGGAGGCACCGGCGCGCGTGACCGCTACCGCTTCCTTTCGCCTGCCGCCGACACGTCAACCGGGCGCGCCGATTTCCTCGCCGACCCCCGACGCGCCGCATTTTTTCGTCGCGGAGAGCGCAGGGACGCAGACATATGAAGTCCGGTCGGGCGATACGTTGAGCGCGATTGCGGAATCGTTCGGGGTCAGCGTGGAGACGTTGGTCGCTGCCAATCGCTTACCCGATCCCGACCGATTGGACGTGGGTCAGGTGCTGGTTATCCCTGCCGTCACTCCTGAGGCGCAGGGGCCGGCGTTCAAGATTATCCCTGACTCCGAATTGGTCTATGGCCCGATGAGTCTGACGTTGGATATCGGAGCGTTCGTGCGTCAGAAGGAAGGGTATCTGGCCTCCTATCGGGAGGAGGTGGGCGGACACATGTGGAGCGGCGCGCAAATCGTGGAGCGCGTGGCGCAAGATTATTCGGTCAACCCCCGTCTGTTGCTAGCTGTGTTGGAGCATCGCGCTGGTTGGGTCACACAAGCCAAGCCAAGAGAAGACACGCTGGATTGGCCGCTGGGTGTGCGCGATGGACGCCCGGCGGGCCTGTACCGTCAGTTGACCTGGGCGGCCAATGCGTTGAATCGCGGCTATTATCTCTGGCGCGCTGGCGGGGCGCAAAGGTGGGTGTTGGCCGATGGCCGTGTGGTGCCGACAAATCCTGTCATTAACGCCGGTACGGCCGGGATTCAATCTTTGTTTGCTCAACTTGACACATACCCACAATGGTTACAGGATGTTTCGCCGCAGGGCCTTTTTGCGACCTATCAACGTTTGTTTGGCTACCCTTTTGCCTTAGCCGTTGAACCGCTTGTTCCTCCCAATTTGCAACAACCACCCATGCAGTTGCCGTTTGAGCGCGGGGCGTTGTGGGCGTTTACGGCTGGCCCACACGGTGGCTGGGATAGCGGTTCGGCTTGGGCAGCGTTGGATTTCGCCCCCTGGGGAATGCGAGGTTGTATGCGGAGCGATTTGTGGGTGGTCGCTGTGGACGATGGTTGGATTGTGCGCGCGGCCGACGGCGCGGTCGTCCAGGATTTGGACGATGGTCATGAGCAGACCGGCTGGGCGGTGCTCTACATGCACATAGAAAGTCGGGATCGCGTTCATCCCGGTGTCTATCTACGCGCTGGGGAACGCATTGGGCATCCTTCTTGTGAAGGCGGCGTGTATAGCGGGACGCATCTCCACCTGGCGCGTAAATTCAACGGTGAGTGGATTGCGGCGGATGCTTCCGTCCCGTTCAATCTAGACGGGTGGGTCTCCTCAGGGACTGGGGTGGTCAACGAAGGTTTCCTGACGCGCGGCGGCGTTACCTTGCAGGCATATGATGGCAGCGAGAGCATTAACCAGATTCGGCGCTGAAGCTTGCCTCTCTCATCTGCTGTTAAGGTGGAGAGGGTAGAATCTTCCCCATGTGGTGGCCTTGCATGCGCTTCCTCCTACGAGTGTTGTTGCTTGGCCTGACCTTGGGGTTGGTGGCCTGTGGGCCTTTGTGGAGGAATTATGACTGGCTTACTTCTACACCATCGTTCCCCACGCTCCCGGATGCCGGAGTACTCGTTTCCCCTACGCTTGATTCTTCCGGTGTTGCCTCGCCTGTTCCGAGTTTAACACCTACGCCGACAGAAGCGCCGCCGATTCTTTACTATTCCCAATCGGGCGATTCGCTTCGGAGCGTGGCGGCCCGTTTCGGCGTAGCTCCTGAGGAGATACTTTCTCCCGTCTCCTTGCCGCCGGCGACTCATCTTCTCGACCCGGAGACGCCTTTGCTCGTTCCGAATCGCCTGACTCTGACGACGCCGGATATGCGTCTTATCCCCGATAGTGAAATCGTTTATTCACCTTCTACACTCGATTTTGATGTTGAGGTGTATGTGCGTTCGGCGGGCGGTAAGCTCAGTGGGGAAAGGTACTATGTCAACAGTGTGGGTTGGCTGAGCGGCGCCCAGGTAGTTCAAGAAGTTGCTCTGGCGAGTTCTACCAATCCACGCCTGTTGTTGGCCTTGCTTCAGTACGAAAGCGGTTGGGTGTACGGTCAGCCGTCCACGATTGTCCAAGAGGACTATCCCCTCGGCTATGTGAATTACCTATATCGGGGCTTATACCAGCAACTGATTTGGGGGGTGCAGCAACTCTCGATGGGGTATTATGGCTGGCGCGAGGGGTCATTGACGAACGTCACTTTTAAGGATGGGGTTACCTTACGTCTGGCGCCCACGTTGAATGCTGGCACTGCGGCGATTCACTACTATTTCTCCCGGCGTTACACGTATGCGGAATGGCTGAGCGCGATAGATGTCAATGTCGGATTCCCGGCGCTGTACCGTGAAATGTTTGGCGATCCGTGGTTGCGGGCGCAAAGCGTGGAGCCGCTCTTTCCTGCGCAGTTGGAACAACCGCCGTTGATTTTGCCTTTTCGCAAGGGGGAGTCCTGGGCGTTCACGAATGGGCCGCATTCTGCCTGGTACGGCCGTAGCAAGGAGGCCGAAGTTCCTCAACCGCGCGCGGCGTTGGATTTTGCTCCCTCCTCGATGGAGGCGGGTTGTGTAGAAAGCAACAAAGCAATCCTTGCCGCAGCGCCTGGGCTGGTGATTCGGACGGGACCTGGATTGATCGTGCTGGATTTGGATGGCGATGGTCATGAGCAGACCGGTTGGGTGCTTCTGTATTTGCACGTCAGCGCGAAGAGCCGTCCCCCGATCGGTGCTTGGGTGGATACCGGCGATGTCCTTGGCTATCCTTCCTGTGAGGGCGGTTTTGCTACCGGAACGCATGTGCATTTGGCGCGGAAGTACAACGGGGAATGGGTGCTCGCTGCTGGTCCTTTGCCGTTTACCCTGAGCGGTTGGGTATTGCAACAGGATGCGCTGACGACGAAGGCCCGCTTGGTGAAGGATGGTCAAGTCGTAACGGAAAATCGTCATGGCATGAAAGAAAGCGAAATTGTACGCTGGGCAGGTGAATGATGGAATGGCTTTCGGTGCGCGCGAGGAGGGAAACAATGGCTAGGTCTCGTCCTCGGTTTGAAGGAAGGGCTGTCTTGCCTCTGGCGGTCCTGTCGCTAGCAGCCTGCGCTACTACCCCATCCGCTCCTGATTTGCTGGCGGCGACCGAGGCGACGCCGAAATCGTCTCCTTCTGCCACGCCTTTGCCCACCCGCGCCATGTATGCCCCTGGTGAACTCGTCGTGTATATCGCCCAGAACGGCGATACCTTGCCTTCTCTGGCGGCGCGTTTCCACACGACGATAGAGGAGATTCGAGCGGCGAATCCGGAGATTCCGGATGACGCCACAACCATGCCGCCGGGAATGCCAATGAAAATCCCTATCTATTACGTGCCGCTCTGGGGGACACCGTTCAAAATCCTGCCCGATAGCGCCTATGTGAACGGCCCGGCAGTGGTCGGCTTTGATACCGTTCGTTTCGTCAACGGCCGTCCAGGTTGGCTGAAGGACTTTTCTTACTATGTTGGCGGCACGAACCGCAGCGGCGCGCAGATCGTGGACTACGTGGCGACTAACTTTAGCGTTAGTCCGCGCCTTCTTTTGGCCTTGCTGGAGTATGAAAGCGGGGCGCTTTCCCGCCCCGACCTGCCGGATACCGATTACTTGTTGGGCTATCACAACTCCTATTATCGCGGCGTCTATATGCAGTTAGTCTGGGCAGCCAACATGCTCAATCATGGGTACTACGGTTGGCGTAGCGGAAGGTTGATCGAGTTCGAACATCCGGATGGCCGCCTTGAGCGCCCAGATCCTTGGCAGAATGCGGCTACGGTGGCAGTACAGTACTATTTTTCCCGCGTCCATGATCGGGATGCATATGAGGCGGCTGTTGGCCCTGACGGATTGGCTAAAACCTATAAGGCTCTATTTGGCGATCCGTGGCAACAGGATGAGCCGCATATTCCGGTCAGTCTGGCGCAGCCCGTGCTGCGTTTGCCTTTTCCGGTTGGCAAGACGTGGGCTTATACCAGCGGCCCGCATAATCCCTGGGGGCAGGACGAGTTGAATCCACTGGCGGCGTTGGATTTCGCGCCATCGGCGCTTTCCTCGGGTTGTCGGCCAAGTCAGGAGCCGGTGGTTGCCGTGGCAGACGGCGTGATTGCACGCATCGGACCGGGCGTTTTGGTTCTGGACCTAGATGGCGATGGCGAGGAGCGTACCGGCTGGGTGATCTTCTATTTGCATGTCGCGCATCAGGGGAGGTTGTCGAAGGGCGCGTTCGTGCGCGCCGGCGACGTGCTTGGTTTCCCATCTTGCGAGGGCGGCTTTGCCACAGGGACGCATGTTCACATTGCCCGCAAGTATAACGGTGAATGGATTCCCGCGGATGGGGCGCTGGCGTTTGATCTGGAAGGTTGGGTTGCCCGTAATGGCGATGCGCCGCGTCGGGGCTTGCTTCAGCGCGGCATTCAGATCGTTGTGGCCAGTGAGAGCGCCATCACGACAAGTCAGTTGACTGCCGGTCGGTGAAGGAGAGGATCCTCTGTTAGGAGTTGTTCTTCCACAATGACCGTACGAACAGGAATCGATCTGATCGAAATTGCGCGTATCCGACAAGCCGTCGAGCGGTATGGGGAGCGTTTCCTACGACGGATTTTCACGGCGGCGGAACTTCAGAGTTGCGTCGGCAGAGCCGAGTCGCTGGCCGCGCGCTTTGCAGCCAAAGAGGCGGTTGCGAAGGCGTTAGGAACGGGGATCGGTCCGGTTGGTTGGCGGGAGATTGAAATTGCCGGCAGCAAGGTGGAGGCGACTCAGGTGCGCTTGCACGGTCGCGCAGCAGCAGCCGCGCGGCGGTTGGGTTTGACGAGCTGGTCCCTTAGCCTAACCCATAGCCGGGAGATGGCAGTGGCGGTTGCGGTGGCCTTGGGAAAGGACACTGCGTAATCGGGTAAAATACATACCATGCCCATCAATCAACCTACCATTGCCACGACGAATGGAATGCGCGCAACCTGGGCCGAGATCAATTTGTCGCGCCTACGCCAGAACCTAGAAGCCATTCGCCGGCAAGTCGCGCCCGCGAAGGTGATGATTGTTGTCAAGGCCAATGCTTACGGGCATGGTTTGGGAGAGGTGGCGAAGTATCTCGCGCCCCATGTGGATGCCCTTGGTGTGGCCGTTCTGGAAGAAGGCATTTTTTTGCGCGAATTGGGCATCACGGCTCCCATCGTCGTCCTGGGTGGCATTTGGGGCAATCAGATTCCGTCCTATCTCCAATACGATCTTGTCTTGACGGCCTCCTCTGTCGAACGACTGGAGCAGATGGACGCGGTAGCCGCCCGGCTGGGCAAGAAAGCCCGCGTGCACCTCAAGATTGATACGGGCATGGAACGCATCGGCGTGCACTACTATAATGCCCATACCTTGCAAGAGGCAGCCTTGCGTTGCAAGCATGTGGAGGTCGAGGGCATTTATTCTCATTTCGCCAACGCGGACGCAGCCGATTTGACCCATGCCCGTCTTCAACTGGAGCGTTTCAACGAGGTGCTGCGTTTCTACGAACGTCACAACCTTCCCATGCCTCTACGTCACATTGCCAACTCCGCCGCGGTTCTCCAATTACCGGAGAGCTACTTCGATATGGTGCGTGTTGGCATTTTACTCTATGGCGTTTATCCCTCACGAGAAGTAAAGCGAACCATTGCCGTGAAACCGGCATTGACCTGGAAATCGCGGGTCGTGTACTTCAAAGTTGTTTTACCGGGGCATCCTGTGAGTTATGGCTCCACTTGGCAATCGGATCATCCGGTGCGCGTTGTCACGATTCCTGTAGGGTACGGCGATGGGTATTTTCGTAGCATGTCCAATCGCGCCCAGGTCATTCTGCGCGGGAAACGTTACCCCCAGGTTGGCCGAATCTGCATGGATCAAATGATGGTAAACATCGAGCAAGACTCGGCCTATAACGGCGATGAGGTGATCTTGCTTGGCGAGGCCGATGGCGAACATATCACAGCAGAGGACCTGGCAGATTGGGCCGGCACGATTCCTTACGAGATTCTGACCAATATCAACACTCGCGTGCCCCGTCTCTATATCGAGGAGGATTCCGATAAGGAAAGCACATGAAACGGCCTTGGGTTTTTTGGTTGCGTGAGTATTTCGTTTTGTTGACGATGGCAGGCATCATTGTCCTCCTGGATCAGTGGACAAAGTGGTTGGTGCGTACCTTGCTGCCTCTCGGAGGCGTCTGGGTGCCATGGGAGGAGTTATTGCCGTATATTCGCATTGTGCACTGGTATAACAGCGGAGCGGCGTTCGGCATATTACAGGAATGGGGGAGGGTCTTCACTGTGTTGGCAATCGTCGTTTCTGGTTTGATTCTGTACTACTACCCTCGCCTGGCGGCAGGCGAGTGGGCCTGGCGCGTGGCCATGTGGATGCAATTGGGCGGCGCGGTTGGTAACCTGATTGACCGCCTAACCCTGGGGCAAGTTACCGACTTCATTGCCATAGGGTCGTTTCCTGTGTTCAATGTGGCCGACAGCAGCATCACCATCAGCGTTTTTGTCCTCCTCTTTTGGGATAGGGTAAAAAGATGGGTGGAACGAACACGCGCCGCTGCAGGCGCACGAGCAGGGGATGAACGAGCAGGTTGAGGTGTTCGTGTGTGAGAGGGCGGAGGAGGCCAGAGCCCGGCTGGACGTCTTTCTTGCTGGCCGCTTGCCAAAACTCTCGCGCAGCCGTCTTCAGGCGCTCATCCGTGATGGCTATGTGCGGGTGAACGGGGTTGTAATACATAAACCCGGTCTTGATCTTTCACCAGGCGCGCGTGTGGAAGTGCACATCCCGCCGCCGCGACCAAGTCGCCTCACGGCGGAGGCGATTCCTCTCGACGTTGTTTTTGAGAATGCGCATTTGCTTGTCGTCAACAAACCGGCTGGGATGGTCGTTCATCCTGCGTCGGGTCATGAGAGCGGCACGCTCGTGCACGCTGTTTTGGGGTATGCGGGGGATCTGGAGGGCATTGGCGGCGAGGAGAGGCCAGGTATTGTACATCGCCTGGATAAGGATACTTCGGGTTTATTATTGATCGCCAAGACCGAACAGGCGCAACGTTGGCTACAAGAGCAGTTCAAAAACCGCCAGGTGGAGAAGGTGTATTGGGCGCTTGTAGATGGCGCGCCGCCGACTCCGACTGGTCGCGTGGAGGCGGCTATCGGTCGCGATCCCGTTCATCGTCAGAGGATGACAATTGTGCCGACCGGCCGAGGACGACCGGCGGTAAGCGAGTATTGTGCGTTGGAACGATTCCCTCAACATACTTTACTGGAAGTCCGTCCGCTCACCGGGCGCACGCATCAGATTCGTCTGCACCTGGCTTTTCTTGGTTGTCCGGTTGCCGGAGACGTGGTGTATGGACGGCGAAAACCTACCGTTCCACTGGAGCGGCATTTTTTACATGCCCTGCGCCTGAAAATCACGTTGCCCGGAGAAGCGCAGCCGCGCCTCTTCGAGGCGCCTCTCCCTCTCGATTTGCAGGCGGTGCTTGACCAATTGCGCCGAACGAAAGTACAATTCTGAAAATCGCGATTTTGGAGAAAGGATATGGCTGCGTTGTCCATCGAGGAACAGGTGGATTTGCTCATGCAAGGCACGGATTACGGCGATGACGACTTGCGCGTCGCGATGCAGGAGGAACTACGGCAACGGCTCATCGAGGCGCAAAAGGAAAAGCGTCCTTTGCGCGTGTATTGCGGCTATGACCCAACCTCTACCGATCTGCATCTAGGGCATACGATCACCATGCGTAAACTGCGGCAATTCCAGGATTTGGGTCACGAGGTGACGTTCCTGATCGGCAACTACACTGCCTTGGTGGGCGATCCATCGGACAAGAACAAGGCGCGCCCGATCCTGACGGAGGAAGAGGTGGCAGCCAACGCGCGCACCTATGCCGAGCAGGCTTTTCGCGTTCTAGACCGTCACAAGACCCGGATTCGCTACAACGGCGAATGGCTCTCCAAGTTGACCCTTGTGGATTTGATTCGCTTGGGACAGAACTTCACCGTCCAGCAGTTCCTGGCGCGCGAGAATTTTGCCAAACGGCTCGAGGCTGGCGAACCGATCTTCTTGCACGAAACCTTCTACGCCCTGATGCAAGGGTATGATGCCGTGGCTTTGCAAACGGATGTACAGGTTGGCGGGCGCGATCAGTTATTCAACATCATGGTCGCGGGCCGCAAATTGCAAGAAGTCATGGGGCAAAAACCGCTTGTCGGGATTATTTGTGGCATTTTGCCGGGCACCGATGGTGTGCAGCGTATGTCGAAATCTACCGGCAACGTCATTCCCATCAACACCGGCGCTGAGGACATGTACGGCAAGGTGATGTCGGTTCCCGATTTTGCCATGGGGAAGTATTTTCGTCTGGTTACGCGCTGGACGCCGGCGGAGATCGCGGCAATCGAAAGCGATCTCGCGAGCGGCACCTTGCATCCGCGCGACGCCAAAATGAAACTGGCGCGCGAAATTGTCAGCATTTTCTACGGCAACGTGGAGGCGCAAAAAGCGGAGGAGAACTTTGTGCGCTTGTTCCAGCAGAAAGATGTGCCGGAAGCGATGCCGGAGTATACGCTGCGGCCGGGTCAAACCGTCCTGGATGTCTTGCTGGCGGCTGGCATGGTTTCGAGTAAATCGGAAGGGCGGAGGCTTATCGAGCAATGCGGCGTGCGTTTGGATGGCGAGACGCTGGAGCGGGCGGATGCTCCCTTCCCGCACCCAGGCGTGTTGCAGGTAGGCAAGCGTAGGTTTGTGCGCGTCAAGTAGTCCGAGAAAGAGGGCGGTCAAATCAACCATTGCCTAAGCTATCTCTTGGATTTTAGAGGAGGTGTTTGTGCGAGTCGCTTTTCAAGGTGAGCCGGGCGCATTTTCGGAGGAGGCCTGCTATGGCTATTTTGGGGAGGTGGATACCCTTCCCTGTGAGACATTCGATGACGTGTTTGCCGAAGTGGCTGCCGGCGAGTGTGAGATGGGGCTGATTCCCATCGAAAATTCCCTGGTCGGCAGTGTCCACCAAAACTATGATTTGCTCCTGCGCCATGACCTGCATATTGTCGGTGAGTATTTTCTGCGTGTGCGTCATTGTTTGATCGCTTTCCCGGGAGTGGAACAGTCGAGCATTCGGAAGGTTATCAGTCATCCCCAGGCGCTGGGACAATGCGCTGCCTTTTTGCGCGCGCTGGGAGTCCAGACAGAACCGGTATACGATACAGCGGGCAGTGTCAAGTTGCTAAAGGCTTCTGGTGAACGGACGACCGCTGCAATCGCGTCGCGCCGCGCGGCAGAAATTTATGGGATGCAGATTCTACAAGAGGGGATTGAAGACAACACCGAAAATTACACGCGCTTTCTGGTGATCACGCCTCGCCCTGTTGTTCCGGAGGGGGAGGCAAAGACGTCTATCGTTTTCACCCTGCGTAACCTACCGGGTGCTCTCTTCAAGGCGTTGAGCGTTTTTGCCTTGCGTGAGATAGACCTGACCAAGATCGAATCCCGTCCGCTTCCCGGAAAGCCGTGGGAGTATCTCTTCTACCTGGACTTCTGCGGCTCAGTCCAGGAGGACAAGGTAAAACGTGCTCTCGATAATCTGCAAGAGTACGCGTTGATGTTACGTGTCCTTGGTTCTTTTCCTAGGGCAAAGTTCTAGAAAGCGATCGCCGAGAACCAGCGTTTTGTTGTCTTGCGTACCTTCCCTATGTGGCATCTCTGTCCTGGCGCCTCAACTTGTTCTTTAGGTTTTGTCGGCTGATCCACTCGAAGAAGCGGTAGCAAAGGCGAACGTTCGCCAGGCTTCCCATGAGAGCGCCTTGCAGATTGGCGAGAGGCGAAGGGGCGGGTGGAAGGGCGATGTGGGGCGCAAAGTCTACCGGCTGCCCGTCCACCAACCATAGGTAACGTCCAATTCTCTCCACGGATGGTTGATGCTCGAGGAAATGGCGCAGCGCTTGGCGTTCCTCCTCGTTCAACCAAGCCGGTACGTCCGAGGTGGCTTTAAAGCCGCAAATGTGCGCCAGGTTCTGCAACAGTGATTTTTGCTCCTCGCTCAGGCCGTTGAGTTGGGAGCGGAAATAGACCACATCCGGATCGGTATGGACGAGCGGCCTTAGCCATAGGCGATGCAGCGTGGTGCGCAGGGCGTTGCGTCCGCCGGGAATCGTGAAGTTTCTCAACAACATATCGTCGCGGTTGGATATCCAATATTCGGCCACATCGGGTCCAATACGCATTCCATCGCACAGGCCAAGAGAGGGAAGGATAGGGGTGCCACAGGTCAACAGGTAGGCGTTGCCTAGGGCTTGGCGAATGACTTTTAACCCTTCGCGATAAGCTGCCTCGCGTGGCATAGGGGTATAGCGCTGGCCGGGCAAAGCGCCGGCGTAGAGAAAGTCCAATTTCAAGTAATCATATCCCCAGGCGCGCACCGTCTGCATGAGCGAGGCCAGCCAGGCGAGCGCCTCAGGGTGCGTGGTGTCGAGCGCGTATAAAGGCTCGCTCCAGTTGAAACCGGCTGAGACTAAACGTCCTCTTTTATCGCGTAGCAGCCAATCGCGATGACGGCGATAGAGCGAGGAGGAGGGGGCGACGAGCAAAGGGGCAAGCCAGAGCCCGGCTTTACGCCCGCTTTCTTTTATGCGTGTAGCCATGTAGGCCATGCCGCGAGGAAATTTACGATTGGCTTCCCAGTCGCCAATCTGGATTTGCCAGCCATCGTCTATTTGGAAGACGTCGAACGGCGAGTCCTGCAAATCGGTTAGGATTTTGAGCAACTGTCTCTCGTCAATTTCCGTGTAGAGGCTATACCAGGAACACCAGACCCGGGGCGGTGGACCGGCGCGCCCTTTTCCGAAGCGTTCTTCCAGCAAGGCTGCGTAGCGTTTTAGAATCTCGTTCTCCTCGCCGTAGGCAAGGAACCATTCGCCTTTTCCTGCCTCATACCAGCCGCGTAACGAGTTGCTATCCAGTAAGACATGGCTATCCAGGCCGAGCGCGCCAAGGAAGATGATTTGGCCGTTGGGCATTTCTACGGCGCCATACCACGAGCCATGAGGTCGCTTCTCGCGCGTGTAGCATGGATCTACCTGTTGTGGCCATAACATCGAGGGGCGCGTTGGTGGCGGGGGGCGATCGCTGTCCACCCAGGCGGTCAATGACCAAGATTGCCACCCCGAGTAAAGATAACGCACAGGTGTCGCCGGGAGGGCGATTTGCGCACGCTCTCCTTGCAGAATTTGACCACCTTCCACGTCTTGAAAGTTATCTGCGTAAGCGATTGACAAGGGTGCTTGCTTGAAGGGGGATGTTTCCATAGTCTCTTCGGCAGTAGATAGGAGATTTTGCGAAATTGTATCATGCATGGAGCGCAATGTGACAATGCGTTAGTGCCTGTCTGCGCCTGCCCGACGCTGCCGATGGAATGGATACGGCTCCTAGGGGTTCTGCAGATCCATGCTGCCGATGACTCTGGAGCGCATACCTGGGCGAGTGGACGGATGCCTGGTGCGAGGTCGTCTATCCGTTTGCGTTCCTGCCCGTCATGGGAAGCGCGATAGTTGTTGATTGCTGCCTGGGCATCTCGCTTGGATCGGTACTCTCTCTGTGGTAAAATCGAGGCGCGTGGACGTTTCTCTCTACAGGCGGCGTGAGGATTTCAGTTCCCGTTTGTTAGAAGGAGCACGCTATGACGGCTCAAATCATTGATGGGAAGGCGATTGCCCAGAAAATTCACGAGGAGGTGGCAGCCGCGGTTGCCAGACGCCGAGCGGCAGGGAAGGCGCCTCCTTGTCTGGCGACGGTGTTGGTCGGGGATCGAGTCGATTCGGCTACCTACGTGGCTGCCAAGCAAAAGGCTTGTCAGGAATTGGGAATGACTTCCATCAGTCATCGTTTGCCCCCCGATGTCAGCCAGAAAGAAGTCGAAAGGCTTATCAAGAAGTTGAACGCAAGTAAGAAGGTCAACGGAATTCTGGTACAACTGCCCCTACCTTCCCATCTCGATGAGGAACGCGTGCTCAGCCTGATTAGCGTGGAAAAGGATGTAGATGGTTTTTCGCCTATCAACATTGGACGATTGGCTCAAAAGGGACGAGAGCCGCTTTTCGTTCCCTGTACGCCGGCCGGATGCATATACCTGCTGGAGCAAGCCGGCGTGCCGATGGAGGGCGCTTATGCGGTGGTCTTGGGGCGTTCGAACATCGTCGGGATGCCGGTGGCCCTCTTGCTGATTGGCAAGAATGCCACGGTCACCGTGTGCCACTCACGCACGCGTGATCTACCGTCCCTGGTGCGTCGGGCAGACATTCTCATCGCGGCGATTGGCAAGGCTGAATTCGTGCGCGGCGACTGGCTCAAGCCTGGCGCGGCGGTGATAGACGTTGGCATTAACGAAAAGCCCGATTCTACGAAACAGAAGGGCTATCGTCTGGTCGGCGATGTAAACTTTGAAGAAGCAAAAGAAGTGGCGGGTTACCTTACTCCTGTGCCAGGAGGGGTTGGGCCAATGACTATTGCTATGCTTATGAGGAACACGCTGCGCGCGGCGGAAATTCAGGATGGAAAGGAAGCGCCTGCATTGTCTGTTCCTGGGCGGCGCTCGGCGAGTTTTTCGACTACCCAGAAATGAGAAAGCCCAAAGACTTGGAGCGGCGTGCGCTCGAGCGCGTGAAGCACCGCGCGCAACGCGCGGCCCAGGGGACCAAAACGCGCAATAAGGTTATCGTAGGCTCCGAAGATAATGCGTCTTTCGCGCACGTGAAGCGGTAGATTCGCGAGCAGTCTTTCTAGATCGCGGCGAGTGTACACGCGCACATGCGGCGCCAGTTGATTGCGCCAGTGGCGTGGCAAGTAGTTGACCAGGGGGATGTTGCCGAAGCGGTATTTCCCACGCCAGTACATGCCGTGTGTCTCGAAAGGGTAACCGCGATTGGGGACGAAGAGCAACATGCGTCCACCCGGTCTCAGGACGCGCGCCATTTCGCGCACGGCCAGCACATCATCCTGGACATGTTCCAATACCTCGTGGCTGAGAATCAGGTCAAAGGTCGAGGCCGGATAGGGCAAGTGCTCGCTGGCTGCACAGAGGATACGGGGGGAGCGGGCGCCGGCCAATCGTGCGCGCTCGAAATCGTATTCCAGGCCGAAGACTTGTCCTCCGAAGGGTTGCAGGTGCTCCACGTACATCCCGATTCCACAACCGTTTTCTAGGACTTTGCCGTGAATGCGTTCTTCTGCCGCGGCTAGAATCATCCGCAAGCGACGTTCCTGTCCGGCGCGCCAGACGTACGAGGGTTCGCCACAGAGAGCAGCTTTTGGCGCCTCGCGTTGATTCAAACTCATTTCCCTCTGCATCGTGATAGGGTGAATGTCTCGTCGCCGCCGAAGAGCCGACGCAGGCCTTCGGAATCTAGGCGCAGCACGCTGCCTGGAGCAAAGTAGGAGAAGGCGAACTCGACGCGTTCGCCGGCCTTCTTGCCGGGGATAGGCATGAGGCGAGCTGTGAGCGGTTTGTTCAAGCGCAACGCGAGCGCGGCGACGTCGAGCAAGAGCGCGGCGATTTGTTCGGCAGAGACATCGCCGGGCAAGGGGATCGTATCCAGCCCAGTTCCGCAAACGGCGGAGTATAGTAGCAAATCCTTCACGGTCAGGATGCCGTCGGCGGTGCGTTTTGCCAGGATAGCGTCTTCTAGTACGGGCATCATTAGACCGGAAAAGCCGGCGCGGGGAAAACGCGCGCGCTCGAGGGAATCGGTCAAGATAGCCGCGGCTGCCAGCGATCCGTGTTGACCGACGCGTGGCACGCCCAGTCTCTCGAATGCGGCGCCGAGGGAGCGATTCTCTTCCGGAAACGGCGCCAGTGAGAAGTCAATACCGCCGAAGCGCGCGTTCTCCTGCTGAGCCAATGTACGGGCAATGGTCTGAAGCCGTTCGGCATGGCTCTCGATTTCCCGAATCATGATTTGCCGGCCCTCCTGCACCGAGCGTGCCTGTGCAAACGCGTCAACCGCGAGGTCGGCGGCTTCGCAGGCAATTGCAAACGCGGTCTGCCCGCCGCGATGGTAAGCGGCGGGGAAGAAAGGCGCACCCGGTGGCACGTTCGCCAGTGCTGCGAAGCGCAGGTTGGCAAAGCCATGGGGCGAGAGTGAGGCGCATTGGAGAACAACCTGCGCGCAAGCTTGAATGGCCGGCAAAGACACGCGCCGGTTGGAGTCGGCGATGATGCCGGAGAAGAAGGTGTTTTCTGAAGTCGCGATAGCCTCTGGAATCACGAGATAACTTTGCGGCAGGGATGGCAGAGCCGGGCCAAGCGAGGCGTAATCAATACCGGCTTCGACGAGCAGCGCGCTTAACGCCTGCGCTAGGCGAGGCGCCGCGCTGATCGTTGCGGCGCTGAGCAAGGAGGCGAATGGCTTTGTCGCCAGGCGGAGCGTTTGCACTTCGTATCCGGCGGATTGGTACGCGGCTCTGGCCTGGGCCAAGAAGGCGCCGACCTGCCGTATCCTGTTCTCTGAGAGCGGCCAGCCGGGATTGCAAAAACAGGTGATGGAACGGATTTTCATGCCCAGCCTCGTTGTCGAACAACCTCAAACATCAGAATAGCGCCGGCGATTGCCGCGTTGAGCGATTCGGTTTTGCCGGGCATTGGGATGAAGACGGTTTCGTCGGCCAGATGACGCGCTTGCTGGCTTGGGCCTTCGGTTTCATTGCCGATGATGAGTGCCAGCGGCGCGCGAAAGTTTACCTGCCAGCACGCGCGCGCGCCGTTGGCTTCGGCTAAGTAGGTAGGCAAGCCCACTACGGCCTGATGGATTGCCTCCCAGGATAGGGAATGAACGAGCAGATGAAAGTGGGCGCCCATTCCGGCGCGCACCACTTTTGGAGCGAAGGCATCTGTGGTTTCCGGCGACAAGAAGACGACCTGTACTCCGGCAGCCGCGGCAGTGCGCAGCAACGTGCCCAGGTTGCCCGGATCGCGAATCCGATCTGCAATGATGACGAAATCCGGTTTCGACTCCGGTAATTTTTGCTCGGGCAGGGATAACACAGCCAGAATCCCTTGCGAGGTTTCGGTGTCGCTGATGGCGTCCAGCAAAGTCTCTGCAACTACGTCCGTATCTATGCCTTGCTCGACTAGCCTTTCTACCAGAGTCTGACAACGAGCGCTTGGTTGTGGTTTTACGAGCACATAGTGGAAAGGCCAACCGGCATGAAGGGCTTCCTCCACCAAGCGGATGCCTTCCGCGACGAAGGCCTTCTGTTCGCGCCGCGCTTTTGGCCGGTTCATCAGGGCTCGGACGAGTTTAAGTTTCGGATTCTGCGGCGATGTAATCATGGATACTGTTTTCCGATGGGGATTCGCGAATTGTTCCGGCCTCGATAGTCCAAATCGTAGCCGATGTCGCCATAGTGGGGGGGAAGGCGCCGGGTTCGGCGGTCGTCAGGAAGGTCTGCTCAACCTGGTCGAGATAGGCGAGCAGATCGGCGCGGCGTTCGGCGTCTAGCTCGGCAAGCGCTTCGTCTAACATAAGCAATGGGCATTGCTCGTTCCTCGACCGAATCCATTCCAGTTCGGCCAGCTTCAGGGAGAGCAACGCTGTGCGAATCTGGCCGCGCGAACCGTAGCAGCCCAGGTCGACACCGTTGGCGAGGAAGCGTACTTCGTCACGATGGGGTCCGCGGGACGTGACACCGCGCGCAATGTCTTCGGCGCGACTCTGGCGCAGTTTTTGCAGGAAACCTTCCTGGATCTGCTCCATGTCCAACCCGTCGCGTCGCGCCAGGGTAGATAAGGGCATGGTCAGTTGGCCCGGCGGGAGAGGAAATGGGGCGTAGGATGGAAGATAGAGCAGGCGGATCACCTCTGCCCCGCGCGTTAAGCGGCGATGGATACGGGTCGCGAATGTTTCTAGCTCCTGGATGGCTTCCATGCGCCGCGCCAGGATTTCCGCGCCGCTTCGCGCGAGTATATCGTCCCAGAAGTCGAGTTGAGTCTCGTCGCCGCCGCGCTCGGCGAGCAGTTTGAGCAAGGCATTGCGTTGTTCCAGTGCTTTTCCATAGTCGAGGAGCGTATGGGCGTAGCGGGGGACAGCCTGCGCCAGTGCTAAGTTCAGGTAGCGGCGACGTTCTTCTGGCCCGCCTTCGAGAATCGCTGTCATCTGGGGAGCAAAAACAACCGCGCTGAAGTGGCCGATGACTTCGCTTGCCGAGCGTTTGACTCCGTCCAGTAAGATTTCCTTACGCAAACGCTGCCCGTTAGCGCCGTTCGATTCGAGAATCAAGCGAGCTTCCAGGCGATGGGCAGCATGATCTCGCTGGTAGTCTGCAATTAGTCGGCTGACAGCCGGTTCCTGCCGCGCGGCAAGGAAGTTGATCATCTGGCGGTCGGTGCGGGTTTGGAAGGAGGTAAATGTCGCCAGAAAGTAGATCGCCTCGAGCAAACTCGTCTTTCCCTGGGCGTTCTTGCCGGTGAGTAAAATGACGCGCCGAGGAATTTCCACGTCCAGGCGGGCGAAGTTGCGGAAGTTGGTCAGGGAGAGATGCGTTAGATACATGGAGTAAGGTCACACATTGTCCACCACCGGTTGTTCTTCGGGCTTGACTTGCCAGACGCGCGTCGCGCGGTCGGTATAGAGCACGCCGTTGAGGTGGTCCACCTCGTGTTGGAAGATGCGTGCCAGCCAGCCTTTGGCCTTGATCCGCACGGGCTGACCGTGCCGGTTAAGTCCGCGCACGACGATTTGCAAGGCGCGTTCGACCTCCCCTTGCACGCCGGGGATAGAAAGACAACCCTCGACGCCAACCTGCGTTTCCGGCGAGGTGACCTTGATTTCCGGATTGACAACAACATAGAGACGCTTAGGCGAGTTTTCGTTTTCATCGTCTTCGGGGTACTCGACCACGATGACTCGTTCCAGAACGCCCACCTGCGGAGCCGCCAGGCCGACTCCTGGCGCGGCGCGCATGGTTTCGATCATATCGTCTATTAACATCTGTATCTCGGAGTCGAAGCGGTGAACCGCCCGCGCTTTGCGGCGCAGGAGAGGATTGGGCAATGTGATAAGGGGGCGAATAGGCATAATGCTTTCCGGAAGTACTCTGGCGCTATCGGGGGATTGGAAGCATAGAAACAGCAGCGGAGACGGTAGGCGCGAAGCGCAAGAGACGCCGCTGTCGAGAGGGACAGTAGGCATCGAATTCGTCATGAAAGGTCTCCATGACTGTTTTCCAGCCCGATCCGACCAAGATAAAAGGCTTCTCGGCAATGGTCTGGACGATCATCAAATTCCAGAGCAAGACTACCTCGGCCAGGGTGCCTGGACCGCCGGGGAGAGCGATAGCCGCGTCGCATTCGGAGACAAGGGCTTGCATCCGTTCAAGCAGGGTTTTACAACGATATTCTTCTTTCACCCAACGGTTCGCGCCGACCGGCCGCCAGCGTTCGATTTCCTCACAAGTCACGCCAATGACGTGCCCGCCGACCTCGTGCGCTCCGCGCGATACGGCCTCCATGGCGCCCATGTAGCCGCCGGTGAGAACGGTACAGCCCGATTCTGCGAGCAGACGGCCAAGATACCGGGCAGCGTCGTAGTCGGCTTCGCCGGGGCGCGTCTGCGAACCGCCAAATACAGAGACGTTCATGGCGGCTTGAGTATACCTGTTTTGGGCTTCCTTTGTCAATTTGCAATAACCAGGGCGATTCATCACAATCCGGGGATCCTCCTTAGCCCTCTTTACCGGCAAGAGACTTGTTTAGGCGCAATGTAACAGTTGTGCCAGCCGCTGCGATTGAAAAATCGCCAAAATCGCTCACTTTTTGCTCATTCAAGGTACTGTAGAGTTCACGTGAAGCCGTCTCCTTGAGAACATAGATGGGGATTAGGTAAATGAGTATGCATAGATTGCGAAAAGCGGAATAGGAAGGGCGAGCATGGAGAAGCTCGATGGCAACGCGGTGCGCAGCAAAGCGCAAAAAGGAAGAGGGGTGTAGCAACGTATATTACAGCGAATGTAGTCAGGAAATTGCTTGACACGGAGATGTGGTCGGAAGGCATAGGCGATCTTGCAGCATCATATCCCCAGATCATGATTCCCTGTGCAGGCATGGCTGCATGTCCCTCGACGCTGACTGATTGCCCTAGGCCTGGGAGAAGAGGAACGAAAAGTAAAGGTAGGACGAGGACGGAAATCGTGTTGAGTGTAGTGGTCGGCGCCTGGGTCAAGAAGAGCCAGAAGAATAAGGCGACGGGGACGAAGAGCCACCCATGAGGGCGAAGGGAAATGCATAAGGCTCTGGGAACGTAGGCAAGAATGGCGCGAACGAATGAGGGCATCTCGCTTGGGAGTAGATGGCATGCGTTGCAAAGATGACCGAAGAAATGCGCAAAGAGTCGATCAGAACGTAGGTGTGCCACCGGATAAATTCGGGATTGAGGAGGAAGAGCGCCGCCCCTAGCAATCCGCTAGAGGGCGAGTCTAGGGAAGTCCCTAGGCGATAGAGGGAACGTGCGGCAAGTGTAGCGGTAAGGAGCTGAATGGCGATAAGAGCGTTAAGGCCGAAGGGCGTAAGTTGCGCGAGGGCGACCACGGCGATGTAGCCCGGGTAGGACCTCTGTTTACCAACAAGGGGTAGCCCCTGAATGAGACGTTGTGCGCCTTCTGTGTATCGAGGGGTATCGCTGCCGCTTCTGATTCCTCTGAGAAGATAGATACACAGGATGATGAAGGCGATCAAGAGCAAAATTGCTACTTTGCGAGGAGAATAAAGGTTGGTGGACGACAGGATACCTCCTCGTTATCGGCTCCTGAAAGATTATTGCCCCCCAAAATGGCTAGCACGCAACGGCAAGTGTGCGACAAGGCACCTCGCTCCCTCCACCTTTGCCCAGTGGAATCGTCACAGCCCTTGTCTTGTAATGAGGGCAACTACTGGGCATTCTCTGCGGTAAACTCGCCAACCGTTTCCCCATTGACTACTACGGTATAGCGTCCGGACGGATAGTTTCCGAACGGCATTTGAACATCGAACGGCGTTAGTACTTGGCGCATACTCTATTGACCTCATAGCATGAATAGACTTTAACCCGAATAACATTTTGTGCATCCGGCTGCTCTACCGCGACCTGCAAGGTATGACAGGGAGTAGGAAGATACCCCTGCAAAGCCAAGACAATCTGCGGCGGGTGACTTTCCTTGACGAGCACTTGCGCCGATTCTAAGTAGACAACGTCTCGTTGCCTGTCATCCTCTGGTTGGGTGCAAGTTTAGTGGGAGGCATCCATGGCGAGGCGCTTGGCGATAGATCCGTAGCCAGAACAGGAGGGGAAACAACAGCTGTATTTTCCGGTGTGCGAGATGGCGTCGGCGACGACGGTCTTGCAGCATGGAAACAGCCCGTTAAAGAAAGCGCCAGGGCGATTGTAGGTCCGAACCAATGGCGCACAGTTGCCTCTACCCTTTGATCACCGCTGCGGGTCGCAAGCGCGCAACCTTGCGGGCAATGCCGGCCTGACTAACGGTTTCGACCACCATGTCCACGTCTTTATAGGCCTGAGGCGCTTCCTCTGCTAGACCCGGCATGGAACCTGCACGGACTTTGATGCCGCTTCGTTCTAGTTCCTGACGGAGACTCTCGCCGCGTACTTCCTTCTTTGCTTTGGCGCGACTCATTACTCGTCCTGCGCCATGGCAAGTCGAGCCCCAGGAACGTTCCATGCTTCGCTCTGTTCCGATCAGCACCCAGGAAGCCGTGCCCATACTGCCTGGCACCAACACCGGCTGCCCGATCTTCTGATACTCTGGTGGAAGGCCGGGCGCGCCTGGTCCGAACGCGCGCGTGGCGCCTTTGCGATGTACGCAGACCCGCATCGAACGGCCCTCGACCGTGTGCGTCTCTATTTTGCCCATGTTGTGGGCAATGTCGTACACCTGAATCAACTGCCAGCCGCGTTGGAAGTGAGGGGAGAATGTCTCCTCGAACGCGCGCCGCGCCGAGTGCGCCAGCAATTGGCGATTGGCAAAGGCAAAATTCGCCGCCGCGCGCATGGCACCCAGGTACGCCTGTCCCTCCGGCGAGTCCAGTGGCGCGCAAACCAGTTCCCGATCCGGCAACTCAATGCCATAACGGCGCACGGCGCTCTGAAATTCCTGGACGTAATCGCTGCAAATCTGATGACCTAGCCCACGCGAACCGCAGTGAATCTGCACTGCTAGACATCCCTCATGGAGCCCCATGACTTCAGCCGCCTGCGAATCGAAGACATGCTCGATGACATCTACTTCAATGAAGTGATTTCCGGCTCCCAGGGAACCGATCTGTTCTCGGCCACGTTGTTTGGCGCGCTCGCTGACATGGGACGGTTCGGCGCCCTCCATCATGCCGAACTCTTCCGTTCGTTGCAGATCGGTCTCGCTGGCGAAGCCGTTTTTCAACGCCCAGTGCGCCCCTTGACGCAGGATGTGATCCAGCTCGGTCACATTGACCCGCACTACGCCCTCGCTGCCCACGCCGCTTGGACAGTAACGGTTCAGCAAGGTGGCTAATGTGTCCAAATGCGGCAACGCCGCCTCATACTCGATTTCTGAAGCCAGCAGGCGAATCCCACAATTGATGTCATAGCCGATAGCGCCCGGGGAAATCACCCCGTGAGGATATGCGGTCGCGGCCACGCCACCGATCGGAAAGCCGTAGCCCTGATGCATGTCCGGCATGACGACCACCGCGCCGACCAGTCCCGGCAAGGTTGCCGCGTTAATCGCCTGTTCCAACGACAAGTCATCGCTGACCTGTTCAAGAAGTTGGCGTGTGGCAAAGATGCGCACTGGCGCGCGCATATCCCGGCGATAAGAACGCGGAATTTCCCATTCGTAATCGCTAATCTTGACCAAATCTTGGAGCCTCATAGTCTGCCTCCAATTCTCTCAAAGAGCACAGCATTATACATCGAACACGATTTCGGTTTCGAATCCTTGCGGTGTGGAGCGGATCGCTAAATTGTGGAACGTGACCGCCTTGATTGCCTTGGACAAGGAACGCAGAGGCGCCCCGTGCAACTTGGCTTGCAGGGTATAACCTTGGGGTGTCTGGGTAATCTTCGGAACTACCTCCGGAAAGGCCCAATGTTCCTGTTCACCGAAGTACAACAATTCCGAGAGGAGCGCCACCAGCAATGTTTCGGCATCGGGAGCGGAAAGGACAATCTCGCGTTCCATCACGGCCTCGCCGGCGAGCATGACGCCAGCCAGCGCATACATGCCGGCTACTGCTTGTTGGAACAAGGAGGACAAATCAGGCGCCCAGACTTGTAGCGCCCAATCGGCTGTATGGGGAACTTCTTTGTAACCGGCTGGTGGGCGAGCACATCCCATGGGATTCCTGCACTAGCGACATCCACGTGTGCGTCTACAGATGGATGAACTGTTCGACCGGCACAACGAACACTGCGCCGCGCTTTTGCCCCTCTCCGGCCGGGGCGCAACGGGCGCGCAGGATTTGCAGGGTCTCCTCCACGCGCGATGGTTCGACGCCTATGAGCAAGGTAGCCATACCGCGTCGCAAAAGGCCGCCTGTAGAGGCCACGCGCGTCACGCGCAGATCGGCGGCAGTCAGAGCCTGAGTTACACCTTCGGAGTCGGAATCGCGTACAATGGCGATGACGAGTTTCATGTTTGCCCTCCTCCCGAATCAAAGTTCTTCGTAATGCTCTACCGGCAGAGCAAAGATGGTCGCGCCGCCCACAGTGACCGGCACCGGCGCCGGCATCGGCAACGGGGCGCCCTCCACCGGCACGGCAAGGTATTCAATGCGTTGACGACAGGTCTTGCATAGGGTCGCGACTACTTGTTCCTCCGTCCCCGTCGGCAAGCCGACCAACAGGGTGGCGTTGCGGCGTCCCAAGAAGCCGCCAGTGCTGGCCAGGTGGATAATCGGCAAGTCATATACGCCCAACGCGCGCGTAGCTACGTCCACATCTTGTTCTTGAACAACGATCACCATCAACCGTTGAATTGGTGGAGTTTTCATTAACAGTCTCCTTCTCGCTCAACGTTCCACCGAAACGACCATGTCGGTGGGGTCTTGTAGCGTCACGCTTTGACCGTTGACAAAAAGGATCGTCGTTTCATCCCGGCAGCGCGTCACGCGCGTGCCCTTATATTGTACAACAACCGGCCACGGAAATGGATTCTTTCCTCGCAGGACGACGCGAAGCGGATGGATAAATTGCACGCCCAGCGTTTCCAGGAACAGTCCTACAGGCGCCAGCCCGCCCAGATGACCGCGTTCGCCCAGGCCATCTCCCGATTCCGCGTGGTAGGCTTGAAAGAAGGAATGTCGCTTTTGGAGATTCCGGATGACGGCGGCCATTACCCGTTCCAGCAAAAGCGCCGTTTCCTCGCGCCAACCGTAGGAAAGCAATCCTTCGCCAATCAGGTGTATCCAGGGAAGATAACACCCGTAGTTGGCTATCTCCTCGAGCCAATCGGATGCTGTTTTTCTGGCGCGGCGCGACGTGGAGATCAGCACCGGAATCCCAAAGGGACGTCCGAATCGCCTTGGCGCGAGGAGAGTCCGGTTGACCAGCGCGCGCGCCCGGCTAGAGTCGGGAATTTCTGCCCAGAGTGGCAAAAGCAAAGTGCAGTCCTCGCGCGCGCAATCCATGACCGCTACACTCCAGGAATCTCGTTTCGTCAGTCCCCTAATCTCTACGTTATGCAAGGACGTGAATAAGTCGCGCGTTGTCGCGACGGCGCAACCGGGATTCCATTGAAAATCTGGTCGTCGGAGATATTCCCTTCGAATCCTGCGCCCCTCGCGACCGTATAGGATAATTTCCGGCTGACGTGCTCCTGTCCCATCCAATTGCAGCCTGACCAGCAGCCGAGCAGCGGTCTCGAACGTCCTTTGCCCCTCCCATATCCTGTCTCCTTTGCCATGGAGCAGACGTATCCCACCTGGCGAGAAGTGCGAAGCGAAATCGCGCCGGCGATAGCAAGCAGAGGCTGCATTCCAACAGGCTTCCACGTTTGCGCGCATGGCCTCGGCAAGCCGCTCTATGGTTTCTCGTTCCACAGGACGCTCTAACAAATCCGCAATCCGCGCCAGTATCCGTCCTTCGCGGTAAAGTAAGGCTCCGAGGGCCGGATCCTCTACAGCAGAGATAGGCACACTGCCATCCCGCCAAACGGAATACACCGGATGTTCCTCAGGGCCATGTTGCCCAGGATTCTGCCATTCCGGGAAACCGTCTGCATCGCGATCGTATGCTGAGGAAAACCATATCCGATAAAAGGCGGCCAATTTCGGAAAGGCGGATTCCAGAAATTCCTTGTCCTTACGCCGGCGATAGACGTTCCAGGCCAGCGAGGCAAGCAAAGGGGCTGCCAACCATTGTCCGCGCTGACCCGCCAGCCCAGGACGACAATCCACAAAACCATCTTCCCGCTGTACGGCGAGAAAGTTCTCAAGCAAGCCGTAGGCAATCTGCGGCGCTCCAGGGAGAAGGCTGGCCAGGTAATATGCCTCTAGCGGAGATTGGCCGCGCCAAGAGGATGGTTGGTCCTTCCCATCTGCGCGAAGTGAGTAGCCGTGTTCTGGCCTACGCGTCAAGACGAAAGACGGAAACGGCAAATGGGTCGTTGCGCTCAACAACAAACGCAAGGCTTCTTTCTGGCTCAATGCCAGGGCCGCGTCCCAGTCTGGGTCGCCGCTTTCGATCGCCACCGTTTGCGAGGCATGGAGCAATTCAATTTGCGCGCGCTCTGCCTCCCAGGGGCGGGCTGCCGTGCGCCGCGCCGATTCGAACGCGGCGTCGGCATTGTCCAGTGCCGCCAGCGACCAGGTAAGCGTACGCGGCGCGTTTGGATCCAGCAACAGATCCAGCGCAAGAGCAGGATATGGACCGACTCCGGGGCGTGGTCCGCCCGTCAGGAATAGCACAAGCGAGAGCCCGCCGCTGGAACCGATGAGGACGTCGACCAATTGCCGAGAAGTCGGCGCCATGATGCTGCCTTCCAGAGGAACAAGCAAAGCACATTGCTCCAACGTCACGGCTAACGGGGAATCCGCGCGGTTGACCAATGTCCACCGCCCTGCTACCACTTGAGGGGAAGGTTTCCAGTATTCTGCCGTTATTTCCAGAGTTTCCACCGGCGAGAACGTCAGATGCAGAAAGTTCGGATAGAATGCGCGCAAGCGCGGTGGCGTTGCGAAATCGGAGGGCGCGCACAGCGCTTGTTTACCAACCAAGAAGCGTGGAAACACGCGCATCGAGCGGGCGCGCAGGCCGAATGTCGTATACAACGCCAGCGCAGGGGGCTCGCCATCGCCCATTTCCAGTTCCCATGTCTGGTCATCTTGGATATTCGTCTCCTCCAGACGGAAATCGGCGGAAATCGCGAGCGCGAGCGGATCGGTAGGGCCAAGGTTCCAATCGCGCATGCCTTAGAGTATACGACCTTTCTCTGCGCAGGTCAAAAAGGACACCATCGTATGCACGCAAGATTGTCGGTGGGATGGCTCCTCGCACGACTCTTTAGGAGTTGTGCCGGGGCGTTGGGCATTCCATAATCCAACCTATCCTTCCGCAAAGTCGTTTATAATTACTCCGCCCTTATGCCCTCTACGATAGATTGTGCTTCTGCGTTTCTACTATGCCAATGTACTTTGATGACTTCCGCCCCGGTCTTTCCCTGGTTACTCCCGCCCGCACGATCACGGAGAGTGATGTGATGGCATTCGCCGGACTAAGCGGCGATTACAATCCGATTCACACCGACGCCGAATTTGCCAAGACTACGCCGTTTGGTCAGCGCGTGGCGCATGGTCTGCTTGGGCTATCCATTGCTCTTGGCTTGGCCACACGCGGCGGCGCGCTGGAAGGCAGCGTGTTGGCTTTTCGCGAGATTGTGGACTGGAAGTTTGTCAAGCCCGTGTTGTTCGGTGATACGATTCATGCAGAACTCGAGGTGAGCGAGAAGCGGGAAGTGCCGTCTATGAACGCCGGAATAGTCCATTGGAACGTCAGGGTTAAAAATCAGCGCAACGAAGTCGTCATGAAAGGTATCTGGAAAGCGCTCATCCTAAAAAAGGGACAACCGGCGCCATGAATCGCTTGTTTTTCGAGGACAAGGAGCACACACCGCCGGAGCGGCACGAGGAGGAAACCCGCCCCGATGTTTCTCCGGCTGCAAGCGAGCCGACCCCGCATGAGGCCACGCGCTTTCTCCGTCAGCCTGCCGTAGATGTCAACGGCATGCCCTTGCCCAGGCGTGTCGAGGAAATAGACCTCGAGGCTACGCAGGTGACGCCGCTCGCTTTCACGTCGACATTTCCCGGCGCGCGGGAGCGACAAGGATATTTCTTTGGACAAGGCAACTGGCGGGGCTGTCTGTTACGCGCCTTTATTGGAGGTCTTTTCGTCCTGGTTGGCTTGGCAATCCTGCTTACCTCCCTTGCGATCTACCAGTACTATGCTATTGCCTCCACGCTGCCCAGCGTAGGGGATTTACGCGCGCATGCCTCCCAATTCGAGACTACCCGAATCCTAGATCGCAATGGTCAATTGCTCTATGAGATTTTTGACCCTCGTGCTGGCCGGCGCACCTACGTCACCCTCGACCAGATTTCTCCCTACGTTCTCGCGGCCACGATCGCCGCCGAAGACAAGGAGTTTTACAACCATCCTGGCTTTGATCCTTTTGCTGTCCTGCGCGCCGTGCGCGACAACCTGTTGACCAAGGGGGAAAGCGGCGGAGGAGCCTCGACGATTACCCAGCAACTGGCGCGAACCTTGCTGCTTTCCCCGGAAGAGCGTTCCCAACGAACGGTTATGCGCAAGATACGCGAAATCATCCTGGCTGCTGAAATCACCCGCCGTTACTCGAAAGATGAGATTCTAGAACTATACTTGAACGAGATCTATTACGGAAACTTGGCCTACGGCATTGAAGCCGCTGCTACAACCTACTTTGGCAAACGCGCTGCAGAACTCTCGCTGGGTGAGGCGGCTTTCCTGGCCGGCTTACCGCAAGCCCCTGCTGTGTACGATATTTACACCAACCGTGAAGCGACCTTACAACGTATGCGCACCGTCGTGTTGCTTATGTATCAGTTGAGTCAAGAGAAAGGCTGCATTCCGGTCAGCACGAGCGCGCAACCGGTTTGTGTGGATCCCGTAATCGGTACATTGGCCATACAACAAATAGAACGGTATCCCTTCCCCCCGCCCGTAAGCGCTATGCGCTACCCGCACTGGGTACACTACGTGCGCTCTCAACTCGAAGCACGCTTTGACCCGCAAACGATCTATCGCTCCGGCTTTACGGTCTACACGACGCTAGACCCTCAACTGCAAGACCTGGCGCAAGAAATCGTCGCCCAGCAGGTTGCCATGTTGGCCGATAAACACGTTACTAACGGCGCGCTGGTGGCTATCCGCCCATCCACCGGCGAGATTTTGGTCATGGTCGGATCGGCAGATTTTTACAACGAGGCCATTTCCGGTCAGGTCAACATGGCAACCAGCCCCACGCGTCAGCCGGGTTCTTCCATTAAGCCTTTCACTTATCTAGCCGCTCTTGAGAAGGGCTGGACTCCATCTACCCTTCTTTGGGATGTGTACTCGGAATTCCCGCCGTCTGGCCGTCCCGACGACCCGCGCCCGCCCTACAAGCCGGTCAATTATGACGAACGTTATCATGGGCCGGTGACCGTCCGTTCCGCGCTGGCGAATTCCTACAACATCCCGGCTGTTAAGGCGTTGCAATTCGTCGGCATCTACGACGATCCGAACACGCCGCAAAAGGATGGTATGATTGAAATGGCGCGACGGTTAGGAGTCACCAGCCTGACCCGCGAGGACTATGGTCTGTCCCTGACATTAGGCGGCGGCGAGGTAAGCCTGCTGGAGATGACCGCCGCCTATGCCGTCATCGCCAATGGCGGACGCAGAATGCCGCCCGTCGCCATTCTCAAAATCACAGATCACGAGGGTAAGACCGTCTACGAATATCACCCGCCCGAAGGCGAACAGGTTCTCCGTCCCGAACATGCCTATCTCATTTCTTCCATCTTATCAGACAACGAGGCGCGTGCACCGATGTTTGGGCGCAATTCGGTGCTGAACTTGCCTTTCCGGGCCGCTGTCAAGACCGGTACGTCGCAGTATTTCACAGACAACTGGACCTTAGGATACACCCCCGATTTGGCTGTGGGCGTTTGGGTTGGCAATGCCGATTATACGCCGATGGTCAACACAACTGGCCTCACCGGCGCAGCGCCGATCTGGTCCCAATTTATGCAACTTGTTGTCCCCAAATTGACCAACAACAATCCGACACCTTTCTTACGCCCCGCTGGCGTGGTGGATTACGTCATTTGTGCAGCCTCCGGCGCCCAACCTTCGATCTGGTGTCCCAGCCAGCGTTCCGAGGTCTTCGCTGCCGATCAACCTCCGCGGCCGGCTAGCCAAGATCTCTGGCAAAAAGTAAACATTGACACCTGGACAGGATTGCGCGCTTCTGCTGTATGCGGCGAGGAGTTCACCGAAGAAAAGCTGGCTCTTGCCGTAGATGATGTTTGGGGGCGCAGATGGATTCGCGAGACGGCTGAGGGACAGGCCTGGGCCAGGCAAATGGGGTTCGATGAGGACATCTTTTTCGCGCCCGATCGCGAGTGCAGAAGCGATGACCCGCGTCCAACGCTCGCATTCATCGGCCTGCAAGATGAACAGCAAGTCACTACCTCCCCCTTAGATATCTATATCCTTGCCGGCGCCAGCAGCGGCTTTCAGTTCTACCGGCTGGAATACGGCCTGGGTCAACAACCATCTCACTGGGAAACGCTAGTCCCCGAAACACGCATCCCTGCTCCGGTCGTAACCAGAGCATATACCTGGGACCTGAGCCGGGTCCCCGCGGATGTTGTTACTCTGCGCCTCTACATGGTCGGAGACTATGGCTACGCGGAACGCCGCCTTCGCCTGCGCCTGAATTTACCAACCCCGACTGCGACGCCAACACCGACGCCGACGATCACTCCTTCTCCCTTCCCAACCGATACGTCCTTGCCTCCAATACCAACGGAGACGCCATCCTCAACACCGTCTTCCACGGGCTTATGGCGTTCGATAGTTTCTGCTAATGTCTCCCTCACCTTGGGGGAAACAAAAACAGGGCTGTGCGGTCTTGCAAGACATTGCCTTCGGTGGGAGTGTGTTTAAACCTTGCCGTCCGGGTATGGTTTTCATCGCACTGCCGCGCCTGCACTCGGAGATCTGGAAATTCGTGTAAAATCAAACCGTTGCCATCCACAAGAAGAGTTAAGGAAATGGAGAAAGGTTGAAAGAGATGCCAACCAAGATTCAGAGTTCTCTCGATGCCTATCGTAAAAAACGCAAACAAGCCGGCCCTATCCTTGTCGGCGCTCTATCCGTCTTGTTCATTCTGGCAGGTATCATCATCGTTGTCCTCGCCTTTCGTGGAAACGGGCAATTCGCTGCGCCGGATCAGACGCCAAAACCGCGCTGGAATCCTTTCGCCAGCGATACGCCGACGCCCACAGAAACTCCCCCCCCTACGGCCACCTATACCCCTACAGAGACGCCGACTATCACTCCTACACCCACGGAGACGCCGACTCCAACCCCCGATAAGCCGTATCTCTATCAAGTGCGAGAGGGGGATACACTCTACGGCCTCATTGAGGCAAGGGGATTGGGACCCGACGGACTGATTCTCATCTACATCCTCAATCCTTACTCGATGGATCCGCGAACCAAGAAAGAAACCGGCATCAACCCAATGACCGGGATCATCTACCCTGGCCAGGAAATCTGGTTGCCCTATCCCGGCATGCTCATACCGACGCCAACGCCCTGGCCCAGCGACGCGCCGCCGGGCACGCGCATTACCTACATGGTCTTGCCAGGCGATACACTCACCACTATTGCCAAGAAGTGTAACAGCACTGTCGAGGCTATTGTGCGTGCAAACCGCGATATCCTCAAGGAAGGCGAGAAGACGGTGATTTACCCAGGCTGGCTGCTTGTGGTGCCGGTCAATCTGGTTGCTCCCGCGGCTACCCCAATCCTTACGCCAACCGCAACATCAAGGCCCTAGATTGCGCTTTGCTCCTCCCGCCTACCTCCTTCTACGGCCAGCAGTGTTCCTATGATGGACACTGTGCTTCCCAGCCAGATCCAAGAGAGCAAGGGGGTGAAAGAAACCTGAAACGATGCGGCCTGCCCAGGCGTATTCTCCCACGAGACAAGCGCCACGTAGATTTCTGTCGCAAAGTGAGAGCGCAGAGCAGGGATAATCGCGACCTGGCCGTTTGGGTAAATAGCCACGCGTGGGCGTAGTTCGCTTAAAAAGCGACCTCGTTGGTAGATGCGCAGAGTCGCTTGCGTCACCCAGCGACCATCTGCTAGGGAATGACGCAACGTTTCATAGCGCAGGGTATAACCGGCAAGGGAATGTTCCTGCCCGATGTTCAAAGTTGGCTGTGCTTCGCGTTGGAGAATCTCAACACCCAGGATCCCGGCCGCTATGAGCGCCATGCCCAAATGGACAAGATGCCCTCCGCAGCGGCGGGAAACTGTGCGGGGTATCCTCTTGTTTTCTCGTCGAAGAGAAACCCACATTTCTCGTCCGCAGCCGTAGCAAGCACTGCCTGCGGCAAGGCCGACCAGCGTGAACCCCAAAAGAGCAAGCTCCTGGCGCATGCCACATAGCCATAGTGCAAACGACAGCAGACAAGCCGGCAAAAGCGACCTCCAAAGAAGGCGCGGGAGGGCTTTGCCAGAAAGACTTTGTTGGCTCAAGAAGGGGACCCATGCCATGAGGAACAACAGCGTTCCCAGAAATGGCGCAACTGCCTGCTCGTAGAACGGCGGGCCGATGACCGCCGTGCGGCCGGTGAACAGTTCGGAAAGAAGGGGAAAGAACATGCCCAGGAGTACAACCAGGAAAATCCCGCCGAAGAGCACGATCTGTACGAGAAGCAGCTGTTCCCGTGTTGGGAGAGGGGCATTGGTTAGGGAGACCTCGCTGCGGAGTGCAGGAGCGCGTTGCATCCACAGGGCTGCCGACGGCAGGGTAAGTGCGGAAAGAAAAACCAGGAGCCAGGGGCCCACGGCGCTCTGGGCGAACGCATGCACCGAAGAGAACATGCCGGAGCGAGTCAGGAACGTCGCGAAAAAGGTCAGCAAGCCGGTTAACAACATCAGCGCGAGGTTCAACCTGCCAAATGCGCCGTTGCGTTCCTGAACTGCCAGTGTGTGCAGCAACGGCGTGGCGACCAGCCAAGGCAGAAGCGCCGCCGTCTCTACCGGGTCCCACCCCCAATAGCCGCCCCATCCCAGCACCTCATGCGCCCAGCGCATTCCTGTCACTAGCCCGCAGAAAAGAAATAACCAAGCAAAGAAGACCCAGCGGCGCGCTCGAATCAGCCAGCGGTCGTCCACGCGTCCCGCCGCGAGCGCCGCAAGCGCCAACGCATAGGGGACGGCAAACCCAACAAACCCCAGATAGAGCAAAGGCGGATGAAACGCCATTGCCGGGTGGCGCAAGAGCGGATTCAACCCTTGCCCCCTTGCAGGCCAGAGAGGGAGTGCCTCCTTCGGCGGGAAAACGGCTGTCATAATCTGATTGCTCGCTGTCCGGAAAAAACGAAGGAACGGATTTTCGAAGAGGAGAAGGAGGAAAAGAAAGGAAGCTAGAATCACACCCAGAATCAGGATGAGCCAGGGCAGATAAGGTGTTCCCTCCCAGTCTTGTCGCAGCGCCAGCAGAACGCAAGCCGAAAGCAACCAGGTCCAGAAGAGCAACGATCCGGCTTGCCCGCCCCAGAGCGCAATCAAACGCCACCCAACGGACATATCGTGCGAGACAACGGTGTACACATACTGGACATCATAACGCCCGCGCGCCAATAGATAGAGCAGCGCCAGGAGCGCCAGAGTTAGAAAGGGGAATACCATGAGCAGCGCGCGGCGCGCGACTTCGAGCCAAGCGGTGGATCGTCGCGCCAACGCGTGGATCGCCGCCGCCATCCCCCCTACTGTCAGCAAGGTGGCCAAGAGGAGAGCGCCATAACCCAGATCTGTAACCATCCTCGCTACCGTCCTTCCGTTGGTTCCGCTAATGCCTCCTCGTAACGAGAAGGGCATTTGAACAAGAGTTCTTCCGCCTCGAGGATGCTGTCTTCTCCGAAATGGCCACTCGCTATGACTTGCGCTCCGTCCTGAAGCAGGGCGGGCCTGAGGCCATAATAACGCACGGACAATCGCGCCCATTGCGGATCCTGCGCCGCCATACGCAGTACGACCTCCAGGCCACCCTGGGCTTCTAGCTCGGCTTTCTCTACCGGCATATGGGCGATTTCGAAGGTCAGGATACCACTGCGCGCGTCGAACGAAATCGTCTCGCCAATCACAACGCCCAATACGCGTAGCGGACGCGAGACAAGCGTCTCTCTGGCCGATAGAGCTTCTTCTACTGTCATAAAAAATTGTACGTTCTGGCGTGTGGAGGAGTAAATAAGGAAGGCAAACACAACCAGCAAGGTAGCAAGGAGAAGCAGGAATTTTCCTCGCTGCACAATGGCCTCTCTTCAGATGGAAGTTGTTCTTTCACTGAGCGCTCGCACCAATCGCCACATGCTCGTATTGAACGGCGTCGGCACGCCGAGCGACTCGCCTTGCCGGGCAACTGCGCCGCAGATCGCGTCAATCTCCGTCGGCGCGCCGCGCAAGACGTCTTGAAGCATCGAAGAGTAGTTCTGGGCAGTGCGGCGAGCGACCTCCTCGGCCAGCTGCGCCGGTGCAGGAAGATCCAGAGGAACGCCCAGCGCGCGAGCGACCGAGGCGGTCTCCTCTGCCAATGCGTCCATCAGCCAGCGCGCCGATGCGCTTTCTAGCAAAGCCCCGTTCGGCACGCGTAAAATCGCCGTGAGGGGATTGACGGCCGCGTTGACTACCAATTTACGCCACACCAACGCCTGCGCATTGGCTACAACTTCCACTTTGAATCCGGCGCGGCGCAGCATCTCGACGAGAGGGGATATGCGGGGACGGTCTTCGAGGAAAATTTCTCCCTCGCCGCCTAGCCGCGCCAGGCCTGCTTCGAGCAGGGTGGCTCCTAACATGGCAACGCCGAACGCCGCACGAGGCTCGCCCAGCGCAGCAGCCAACGTCTCGCGATTACCGAGGCCGTTCTGCAAAGTAACCGCCAGGCCACTCCTCGTTAGGCAACCGGCCAGCGCGCGCGCGGCGCGCTCCGTCTGCCATGATTTGACCAGCACCAGGGCGTAGCGCGCGCCGCGACAGGCCGTAACATCGGAGACCGCGCGCACCGGGAACGCCCCCGTACCGGCAAGCCGCGCGCCGCGCGCATTCAGGGCTGTCAGGGCCTCCCGCCATGAACCCAACATGGTCACCCGACAACCACCGGCCGAAAGCCGCGCGGCGAACAAGGTCGCCATGGCTCCCGTGCCCACGATCAGAATCTCGTTCACGTTATTCAGCCTCCCATTTCTTCCCCCCTCCGAAGAGAACGTGTGCGCATCACCAGCCGCCGGAGAGACGTTCGGCATGGCGCAACGGCAAACCGGCTTCGATAATCCGTTTTTGCACGGCCCGAATATCGTACTCCACGCGGCGCGGCTCCCAGCGTTGCGTTTCCGGATAGTAGATAGCATAGGCGGCGCGCGAGTCGCGGTCGCGTGGCTGACCGACCGAGCCGGGATTCAGAATCGCGCGCCCGATCATGCCGTAGCGTTCGCCAGGAGGCGGGACTTCAATTGTCAAGTCATCGCTTTCTAGGTTGTATTGGAACACCGCCTGATAATGCGAATGACCGACGAAACACCAGTTTGTCTCGAAGAACTCGAGGTTAATGCGCGCTACGATAGTGTTCAAAATGTACTCCCAAATCGGATCGCGAGGGCTGCCGTGCGCCAGCGATACGGCCCCGCGCCTTTCCAGGCGTTGGGAACAGGAGCGCAAGAAGGCCTTGTTCTCCTCGGTCAGTTGCTTGCGCTGCCAGAGTAGAGAGCGTCGGGCTTCTGTGTTGAAGGTTTCTAACGCTAAATCGCCAATCGCGGCAAAATCGTGATTGCCCATCAGACAAGTCAGCGCCGGCAGTTCTCGCAAGCGCTGGATGCATTCGTTCGGATCGGGGCCATAGCCAACGATATCGCCCAGGCACCAGACCTCGTCCACCTGGCCGGCGTCGGACAAGACTGCCTCTAGCGCTGTTAGATTGGCGTGAATATCCGATAGTACCAGGATACGGCTCATGGGTTCCCCAGGAAAGCGGCCACATGGCGGACGATTGTTTCGGCGACTTCGGCTTTGCTCAGCAAAGGCAGGGCGATTTTGCGGCCATCGGCAAATAACAAGGTAACGCGATTGGTGTCTGCCTCGAAGCCGGAATCGGGCAGGGAGATGTCGTTGGCCGCGATGATGTCCAGCCGTTTGGCGTTGAGTTTTGCTTCGGCGTTTTCGAGCAAATCCTGGCTTTCGGCGGCGAAGCCCACCACGCAGCGCGGCCGTTTCTCCCCTAGTTCTGCGACAGCGGCCAGGATATCTGGCGCAGCCTCTAGTTCGAGGCGAGGAACCCCGTCGGTCTTTTTCAGTTTGCGGGCCGAGATTTCTTTGGGGCGGAAATCGGCTGCGGCGGCGGCCATGAGTAGCGCATCTGCGCCGGCGCTTTCGGTCAACACTGCTTCCAACATTTCCTGTACTGTTGTCGTCTTCACCACGCGTGCGCCAGTCGGAGGAAGCAGACCGGCCGTCGCGCTGATGAGCGTCACTTCGGCGCCGGCGTCGATGGCCGCCTGGGCAAGCGCGTACCCTTGCTTACCGGAGGAGCGGTTGGTCAAGATGCGCACCGGGTCGAGTGGTTCGCGCGTGCCGCCTGCCGTCACCACAACCCGTTGGCCTGCCAACGGGCCACCTTTCCCCAACAGCAGACGAATATGCCCTACCAGTTCCGCAGGTTCGAGCATACGTCCCGGCCCACTCAGACCGGAGGCCAAGCGTCCCTCCGCCGGACCGGCGAAGGTCACGCCGCGCTCGCGCAGGAGTCGGACGTTCTCCTGTGTGGCCGGATGCGCATACATGCCCACATCCATGGCGGGCGCCAGGAGCAAGGGACAGCGCGCCGCCAACGCCGTGATGGTCAGCAGGTTATCCGCAATGCCTTGCGCGATCTTGGCAATGGTGTTCGCTGTGCATGGAGCAATGACAAGCAGCTCTGTTGTATGCGCCAGACCAACGTGAAGAACGTGAGCTTCGCTGCCCCATAGGTCTGCATCGGTAAAGGCCTTCCGCCCCGTGAGCGAGGCAAAGGTCAGGGGGGTGATGAACTTCTCCGCTGCAGGCGTCAGGATGACGTCTACCCGCGCGCCGGCCTGGGTCAATTTCGAGGCGAGTTCGGCAGCCTTGTAGGCCGCTATGGATCCGCTCACACCCAAGAGAATGTGTTTGGAAGTAAAAACAGACATCGTTGTAGGCTATTTTACCACGTCCCCTGCCGGCGGATGAAACGCGACCTCGTAGCTCATTAGTTGCTCGCCGGCATAGACGAACTTCGCGGAAAAGAAGCGTTCCTGCCTTAGCCAGGGGAAGAAGATGTGGTCGCCGGCCCATAATGGCAGGGTTGCTAACTCCGTATCGGGAATCCAGCGCAAATCGCCCTCCGGCGATTCGGTCAATGAGCCGGTGAATTCCGTCGCGGTGAAAACGAACACGTACCAGTCATCTCCGCCGAACGCCAGGAAAATCAGCAAGCCTCGTAAGCGCGGCCGTTTGAGGCGCAGACCGCTCTCCTCGTACACTTCGCGGAGGACACACTCCTCTGGCGTCTCGCCCGGTTCCAATTTTCCTCCGAGTCCGTTCCACTTGCCGGCATGGATGTCGTCGCGCTTCTTGTTGCGATGCACCATTAACGTGTAACCGTTTTGTTGCACGTAGCATAAGGTTGCGAGAATCATATCATGTATCCTGATTGGCGCGCGCGTCGCGCGTGCGCTGTCTCTTTTGCCGCATGGATAGAATCGCCGACGCGATGACGGCTAGATACAGGCTGAGAGGAACGATCCACAGACGCGAAAGCGCGTCGAAGGTGTAGCGGAAGAACAGAAAGCCAAGATTGCCCAATAGCCAGGGCAGCCAGCCAATCGGCAGAACGTATAGGACGGGCAAATCGGCTTGCTGGAAGTATGGCGCCATCAGCGGAAACGCGGCTGCCCAGCCGAGCAAGCGTGGCAGCCGTGCGCGTGGCAGGAGCAACAGCGGCAAGCCCAACAGCAACGCCCACGCGCCTATCCAGCGCCAGAGACTGATGCTCCCCCAATCGTAGGGCGCGCAGGTTCGGATTCGCTCCCAAAGCGACAGCGGCCAGGCGGGGAAGACAACGAACGAGGCCAGGGTTAACGCCGCCGGTACGACCAACACCCGTAGCCGCGCGCGCCGGTCAATGGGCGCCATGAGAAGGAGCAAGAGGCCGTAGGGAAGGCCTATCTGGAATTTGGTGCTCGCTATCCAGAATCCCAGGCCGGCCAGATTCCAGCGACGATGCGCCAGCGCCCACCATCCCAGCGCCAGCGCCCCCACCAAAAGGCCAACGATCTGACCAAGAAACAAGCCGTAGAACATCTGGAATGTCAGCAATGCTAGGCTGGCGCGCCCACCGAACACGCGCGCTGCCCAGAAAACGCCGGCTATGTTGAACAACGACCAGAGCGCGAATCCCCAATAGAACGGGATCTTCGCCCACAGCCAAAAGAACGGCAGCGACCAGTCCGCATAGTAGAACTGCCGCAAATTTCCCTGCGCTGTCAGGACGTAGACGTGGTAATCGAAAGGACGGTAGTCCAGGCGAATATCCAGCCAGAGGAAGATCGCCAGAGCCGCCAGGTTCAAGGCAAGGGCGAACGCTTCCGCGCGCGTTGGGCGGCGGCGCAGCCGGGCGTCTATGGCGGAAGCATCGGCAAACGCATCCCAACAGAGGGAACGAAAAAACAACTCTCTCACCGTTTGGAATAGACGCCGACAAGTTCGGCGGAAGCAAGCACATGCCCTTCGATAGCTTGCAACAGCGCCGCTTTATCCTCTGGAATGTTATACGCTACCCAATGCACCCAGACTCCCGGCGGCGCCTCTGGATCATCCACGATGAGGGCGAACGCGCGTGCGCCTTGCAGCGGTTCGCCCCGGCTTAAGGAGGGAGAAACAGCATCTCCTTGACAGGCGTAGAGGGATGGAGGGAGGGGGCTGAGCGTCTGCAAACGCCTCGCTTGGCAGGGCGAACGTGGCGCTTCCGGCCGGGTTGTTTGCACATTCGAAAAGGATTCGCCGCGACGAGACCCCAGCGCGAAAAGCACCGCGGCGCCTAGGATCAGGCATACAAGAAGGATCGCGCCAATGCCCAAGAGCACTTTGTTTCTCATAGCTCGCCTCTGAAAAGGTCAAGGCGAAACGGATGCAATTCTGCCGCCATCAGATTTTCCTGCACTGCCGGATCGTAGAACATGAAGTCGGCGGCTTCCTGTTCGTTCTCCGCGCGCAGGAGCACCAGCGCGAACGTCCCATCTGGGCAGAGGCCAGCGAGGAGGACTTTGCCTGCTTGGCGCGCGTTCTTGAGGTAGGCCTCATGCCGCGCTAGGACGGCTTGCTCCGGCGGCGTAGGCTGCTCGAAGCAATTATGGCGAAAAGGATGGAGCAAGTACAAGTAGAAGGACATAAGGGGAAGGCCGGTTGTAGCAGGCGGTTTTACCTCTCGCGATAGGCGGCGCGCCGACAACGATGCCGCTTACTGCAAAACATGCGCGCTTCTGCCTGTGCATACACCGGATCAATTTGAGCTTGAAGCTCTATCGTGCGAGCAATCGCGGCGGCGATATGAATGTAGCGGATGGGATCGTCCATCGGACGGCCCTTGCGGTCTTTCAGGTATTTTTCCAGCACCTGGT
>FMJZ01024723.1_pt1 | contig 37791 bp, 35 predicted proteins | sample 1987881 | NCBI WGS metagenome assembly FMJZ01 (sample SAMEA4378227, study PRJEB15110) | soil metagenome | biome: soil; feature: Field; material: Soil | place: India | collected 2015-03-11 | depth 0 m
CCCTGACCATGCGAGGAGCAGAATGCAGGGTAAGAGCAACGATGTCTGATTGCTTGCCTGGTCTGGTTATCCGCACGCAATCTGGTTTCTTCACGGTCCAGACCTCCGACGGTGCGTTGACCTGTTGCCTGCGTGGTCGCCTCAAGCGAGGGCCTCGTCTGGGCGATCTTGTCGCGATTGGCGATCGCGTTCGCGTCTCGCTCCTGCCTGATGGCAGAGGCGTGATCGAGGCCGTGGAACCGCGCGTGCGCGCTCTCGTTCGTCTCGATCCACGCCCCCAGGGAGTCTATCGGCAAGTCCTGATCGCTAACCCTGATCAAGTTGTCTGCGTTTTCGCTTGTGCTCAGCCCGAACCCCGCTTGCGTATGCTCGACCGGCTGCTGGTCATTGCTGAAAAACAGGGGATTCCGGCGATCGTTGTTGCCAATAAGATGGACCTTGTTGGGCGGGAGCAGGCCGAACGTCTTTTTGGACTCTATCCACCGATTGGATATCGGGTCATGTACACCTCGGTCAAGACGGGCCAGGGGCTGGATGAATTACGACAAGCATTGCAGGGGAAAATCTCGGCGCTGACCGGGCCGAGCGGCGTAGGCAAGTCCAGTCTGCTTAATACCTTGCGACCGGGTCTAGGCTTGGCCGTGCGCGAGGTCAGCCGGGCCGCCCACAAAGGTCGTCATACCACCACGGTTCGTCAGATGTTCCCCTTCGATGGCGGCTATGTGGCCGATATGCCCGGCATGCGCGCTCTGGCCTTGTGGGATACGACGCCAGAAGAACTGGACGGCTATTTCCCTGAAATTGCGCCGCTGGTGGCGCATTGTCAGTTCAGCAATTGTACGCACATGCACGAACCCGGCTGCGCGGTGCGCGCCGCGGTGGCGGCAGGAAAAGTCCATCCTCAACGTTACGAATCCTACCTTCGGCTGCGCGCAGGAGAGAAGGAATGACGGAAATGTGGCAAGCACAGGGGAAGATTGGTCTGCATCCGGGAAGTTTTCTGTAAATGGCGTTTCAAGCGATTCTCAGGCTATACTTTTACCGACTCGACCGTGAGAGGACATTTGCCTTTCCCTGCTCTCTAGTGGTTGCGAACATTCCATGGTGAATTGGAATCTTCTGGGTCACGAGTGGGCTGTAGAGATGCTGCGTGGACAGATCCGACGCGGTACTGTGAGCCACGCTTATCTCTTCGCAGGTCCGCCCGGCGTGGGACGTCGGACGCTGGCTTTGCGCTTTGCGCAGGCGTTGCTCTGTCCAGAGGCCACGCAGCCGGGCGAGCCATGCGGGGTTTGTCGAACCTGTCGACAGATCGAGACCATGCAATATCCCGATTTGACGGTCGTCCAGGCTGAGAAAGAGGGCGGAGTGCTGCGCGTGGAGCAAGTGCGCGCGGTGCGACAGAGCCTCGCGCTCAAGCCTTATCAGGGCCGTTACCGTATTGTGCTCTTTCTGCGTTTTCAAGAGGCGCACCCGAGCGCGGCCAATGCCCTCCTCAAAACGCTGGAGGAAGCGCCGACGCACGCTTTGCTGTTGCTTACTGCCGATTACGCGGAGCAACTCCTGCCAACAATAGTTTCCCGTTGTGAGACGTTGCACCTGCGCCCTTTGCCGTTGGAACGAGTGGAAAGCTGGCTGAAAGGGCGCCTGGAGACCATTCCTGCAAAGGATGATACCTTGCCCCGCTTGCTGGCGCATCTCAGCGGAGGAAGGCCGGGTTATGCGTTGCGATTGCTTTCCGACGCCGCGTTGCTGGAGTTTCGTCGTCAGCATCTGGATACCATACGCGCCTTGCTCGCCGCGAACTGCCGTCGGCGCTTTTTCACCGCAGAATTGCTCGCCAGAGATAAGGAAACGTTACGCGCCGTGTTGTTGCTTTGGTTGTCTTACTGGCGCGATGTGTTTCTGCGGATCAGCGGTGCCGCGTTGCCGGTTGCCAATCTGGATTACGCCGAGGAAATCGAAGCCCTAGCTGCTCGTTTGTCTTTAGGGGAGGCGCGTCGCCTGGTGGAGGAACTGGAGAATGCGTTGAAACGATTGGAGAAAAACGTCAACGCGCGCCTGTTGACGGAGGTGTTGCTGTTGAACTGGCCTAAGATCGTGCCCTGAGTTGCGCTTTTTCGCGAGCGGCGATACAATCGGGCAACCTAGCCCTGGAGTGTTGCGATGAAACGACCGATTCCACCAGTCAAGGGTACACGCGATTTCTACCCGCCTCAGATGGCTTTCCGCAATTGGTTATATGCCACCGTGCGGCGGGTGTCCGAGTCGTTCGGTTATCAGGAGTGGGAAGCGCCGATGCTGGAAAGCCTGGAATTGTACGCGGCGAAATCAGGCGAGGAGCTGGTCAAGAAACAATCCTATGTTTTCGTCGATCGCGGCGGTGACGAAGTTACGTTGCGGCCCGAATTGACCCCTTCGCTGGCGCGCATGGTGGTGCAGAAACAAGGGGAACTGGTCTTTCCTTTGCGCTGGTGGTCTTGGGGCCCCTTCTGGCGTTACGAGAAGATGCAGAAAGGGCGCGCGCGCGAGTTCTTTCAGTGGAACGTGGACATGCTGGGGGTCAATTCACCGGAAGCTGATGCAGAGCTGATTGCCGTTGCTGCTGCCTTTCTGCGAACGGTAGGCCTGACGCCGCAACAGGCGCGCATCTTTGTCAACAATCGTCGCTTGATGGAGGCGGAATTCGATGCTCTGGGAATACCCGTGGAACGACGCGGGGAGGTCTCCGCGCTGGTGGACAAGCGCGATAAGATGGAAGCCAAGGCCTGGGAGTCTTATGCTCGCGAACTCGGCCTGAACCAGAGACAATTGGAGCATCTGTTAGCTTTGCTGGCCGATGGCGAACGCTGGAAAAACTCAGATGAACTGCGGCGTCTTTTTGCCGCGCTGGAAGCCTTGGGCGTTCGCGAATACGTCCAGTTCGACGCGGGCGTTGTGCGCGGGCTGTTGTACTATACAGGCACGGTGTTCGAGGCGTTTGATTTGACAGGCGGCGTGCGGCGCGCGATTCTAGGTGGTGGCCGCTACGATAACCTCCTGGCCGATGTGGGCGGTGAACCGCTGGCCGGCGTCGGCTTTGCTATGGGGGATGTGGTCATTGGGATCCTGTTGCAGGAATTGGGCTTGGCGCCGTCATTGCCTACCTTACCTGCATCGGTTCTGGTCACGGTCTTTGATGAGAAACACTGGCTGGCTTCGCTCTCGCTTGCCAGCGAACTGCGGCGCGCCGGCCTGAACGTGATCGCCTATCCGGAACCCGCGCGCCTGCCGCGCCAGTTCAAATTCGCCGACCGCATGGGGATACATTATGTCCTTGTCCTTGGCCCTGATGAGGTCGCCAACGACATGGTTACTCTCAAGGATTTGCGGCAGGGCGCGCAGGAAACCCTTGCCCGAACGGAATTGCTGAAAATCCTCCGCTCTCTTCTTTCCTAAGAATAGAGAAGGTTCGTGATGCAGTTTCCGCGCAAGGACAGGCCTCCCCATCGCAAAGGGAGGCCTGGTGCTCTGCTTGTAGTGAGAAGGGGGACGGCGCGTCTGGTCTTTTTGGAGCCATCCCTGGCGTTATCATTCTTGCGGCGTTGGAATCTTTGTCTTTGGCTTGGTAAACGTGAAGATCTCGCTCGTGCAAAAGATGACGCCATGGCTCAACATCGGGCTGACAAACCATTGGTATGGCCCCGCGTCTGGGAAAGATTCAATGGCGTGTATCTTCGATGTTCCTGGGCTGAGAAGATTGTTCAGCGCGCCGCCTGGCGTCACGATCGTCAGTAAGTACTGGGAGGCTCCGGGGTAGGCTGTCCAGCTAAACTCGGCGGCGGCTATGGCGGCAAATTCCGTTTGATTCTTCGGGGTCAGGAGGGTCACGCAGGTACCCGGCACAGGAGGCGGTACTGGATAGTATCCGAGCGTAAACTCAAACGTATCGGAGGTGCACAGGACGTTCGTGCCCGCGTAGGCGGTTACCTGCCAGCGATAGACGCCGTATTCCGTGAATCCTTCCATAAAGCGAGTCAGGGCGGTTGTGGTGGACATGAACCGCACCGTTGGGGTAGATGGCGGGGTAATGGCGACGATATATTTTGTTGCGCCTTGGACTGGGGTCCAGGTGAAAGCGCGCCCCCCGATTCGATGTACCTTGGCCGTATGCGGCGGGGTGAGGAGGCTCATACAGCCGCTGGACGATGGCGCGATTGGCGCAACGGACTCGGCTGTGCTGGTGGCGGTGGCGGCCTCGCCGGGAGCTGCCGCCGGAGTCTCGGCAGATGCTGCGGACTCGGCGCGAGTGAACGAAGCTGGTGCGCTTGTGCAGATGACCTGCGAGTCCGCGCCGAGTACAGTCACGCGCCATTGGTACACGCCAGGCTGAGGCAGGCTATCCAATGCGAGATCGAACTGATTCAACGGCGCAACCGTCGCGGTCTGCGTTCCATCAGGATGGGTGAAGAGGAGGAGATAGGCTGTAGCGCCGGCGTATTCCGTCCAGCCAAATTGCTCCTGTCCGCTGGCCGCCAGAGAGGCTCCATCTGCTGGCATAATCAGCATGACGCAAGGTGCGGCAGTTGCTGGTTGCTCGCCGCTTGCGGGGGGTAAGGTTGGGCTGGGCAAATCAACGGGAAGCGGTCCCAATGTGGCTGTGGCTTCCGATGTCGGTTGGGTCCCGCCTAACAGACCACATCCGCCAAGGATGAGCGCCATCGCCGAAGCGATACTGATGAGACGCATATTCATAATTACCTCCTTCTCCAAGATTGTATATTAAAACCCGGTTTTGTCCAAGCATTTCCGGCGTCTTTTCTGGCCGTTTTCCCCTTTTTTGAGCTGGGTTTCTACCGACCGAAAACTGAAAATCGAGGGCAAGACGTAGCAAAAAGAAATAAAGCCATGCCACAGCATGAGGGCATGACCAACGGCCAGCATGGTTCCCGCGGAATAAGCGAGACCTGTTCTCCAAGCACTCCATTGGCACGCTAAATCTCAAGTCGTCCGGGAAGACGCTGTTTTCGGCGTTTATGATGGAATACTACTTCGCCTGTTTCGCCGTTACAGGAGTTTGGGGGCTAGGGTAGGGAACTGTTCACCCTGGTGAAGGCGTTGCCGATAGTAGGGCCGAGCACGGTCAATACGGCGATAACAACAAGAGCAACCAGAACAAGAATCAAAGCATACTCGACCAGGCCCTGCCCTTTTTGCCGGTCATCGCGCAGCATGGTTCTCACCTCCTTTTCGATAAGGAATAGAGTATTATATAAAGATTTTACATCATCCCTGCGGATAGGAACATCACAGTTTCGTGAGTGATTCTTTGCTCGCGGCGTCGGCTGGCGCAACCCGGAGCGCTCTCGTGCCGGGCGCGACGGCAAACCGACGCATCTGTGGCGCTGTTCCCTACCTGCTAGCCTGGGCGCGCAGTCCTCTGGGAGGCGCCGATTTCCCGCCGGCGATGGTTTTGGAGCCTATAGGGGTTTTTCCCGCCTCGACGCCCGAAACAGCTTTCATTATGGGCCGATTGCTCTCGCTGTTCGGACGATCTATCATCTGTTAGAGAGATGCAAACGATAGGCGCTTCAAGGTTGTCAAAACACCAACGTTGTTGCGTTGCGAAGACAAAAGTTGCTCTGGTAGTTGAAGTTCAAAATGGCGCCGCGCTTTGTGGGTTTTTCCCCTGCAGTGGGTTCCCATATTACCGTCTTTGATGCTATGTGATATAATAACAAGGGAACCTTTCTATGGTTTCCACATCTTAGGGCCAGAAGTTTAAGACCATTCTCAAGGAGGTAGAAAAATTATGAAGCTGAGCGCGCCAAAGATCGTCACCTGGTGGATCGCCGTTCTCCTCGGCATCCTCGGCATCCTGGGCAAGGTGGTGGCCATTCCCATCCTTTCCCCTCTAGCGTTTTGGTTGGTGGTCATTGGATTGATTTTACTCGCCCTGGCCACTCTCGTTAAAGGTCTGTAACCCATCATAAAGCGGCGAGGAGGCGAGTGCGCTTTAGGCGTCTGGCCCCGCCAAGGAGCGCCTCGCCTCCCGTTGATTTGGGGGAAATTAGGCGCTCTCAGCAGTTCGGTTCGCGCCGCACAAGGTGCAACGCCGGTCCGCTGGTTGCGTGGCCGATTTAAACGAATTTTTCCATCCTATAAAGAACAACCGACGATGTCTCGAAGGGAGCTTGCCGGCCTCTCCGGAGAAGAGCATTTCATTCCCTAAATAGAGCATCGGAAAATCATGATCATCCGGCGCCAAAGGAGACTGTGCTGTGGCAATGTGACTGTCTCTGGGGTCTTATTTTCTGCTCCTTTGCACACATGGATCGGCTGTGTTTTTGATGCCTATGGCCGTTGAACTCGCCTTAATTCGAATCGAATAGTTTTATGCTTCAGTTAAGATAATTTAATACATAAATTCAATAAAATCAAGTAAAACCGCTTGACTCTTTGTAAAAATATAATATAATTTGCAAAAATGGAGGTGCTATGCTGTCATTCTACCAAGCCTATCAAGCGTATGAAAGGCGTTGGATGCGAGGGGAGCTGGCCGTGAGCGCGTCGCGTCGCGCTTACCTCCTTTGTCTGTGCGCCTCCTTCCTGTTGCGCCTTGCCGATCGGCTTGCGCGCGCCGGCAACGCTTTACAACGACGCTATGACCTAACTGCCTCTCCATTCCTTTCGTCTCCCCAGGAGAAGTCATGAAACCATCTCTGACCCGATGTCCTGTGTGTGGCGGAGAACTGACTGTTGTCCGCTATCGTTGCGACTCGTGCGATACGACCATCGAAGGACGTTTTTCCCATAATGCCTTCGCCAGTCTGACCGCCGAGCAGCTGGATTTCGTTGAAACGTTTGTGCGTTGCGAGGGAAAGTTGACGCGCTTACAGGAGGAATTTGGCCTCTCCTATCCCACGTTGCGCAATCGTCTGCACGAGGTCATCCGTGCGCTGGGTTATGAACCCGGCAAGGAGGAAAGCGTCGAACTTTCGGAAGAGAAGCGGCGCGCCATTTTGGAAGACCTGGACGCCGGCAAGATTACTGCAGAGGAGGCCACGCGCCTCTTGCAGGGAGAGGAGTGAACCATGCAGGAGCGAACAATTGTCGTTCACGAAACGCCCAGCGTTCATGTGGCAACCGTGCCCGAGGACTTGCGCGTGGCCGGTTGGGAGCGGCCAGAACTCGTAGCGCGTACTAGCGGCGAGACGCTTACGGTGGACGCCAGCGAGGGGCGCATCCAGATCGCCTGCGACGAATCGCTTGTGCTCTACCTGCCGCGGCGTTCCAGTCTGCACGTCGAGGCGGTTGGGGGCGATGTCAGCCTGCAAGCCCTGAGTGGGCAAGCGACTATCGGTCAGGTCGGCGGCGATGTGTCGTTGCGCGATGTGGGCGGCGAGGTGGCTGTCGAATCGGTAGACGGAGATTTCTCCGCTCGTCTGACGGGTACACTCGCGCTGGGTAAGATTGCAGGCGACATGGTGGCGCAAGGCGTGCGCGGAAACTTGACTGTTGCTTCGATCGGCGGCGACGTCTCGCTGCGCTCCGTGGAAGGGAAGGCGAGTATGGAGCATATCGCGGGTGACCTGTACGCTCGCAACGCGCGCGGTTCGCTGCGCGCCGGCGTTCACGGCGACGCTGCTCTCTACCTACTACAACCACAGTCAGGGAATGAATACCGCGTCGCTGCTGATGGCGATCTCTTGCTCCGTCTGCCTGCGGATGTCAACGTCCGACTATATCTGACGGCATCCAACGCGGAAGCAATTCACGTTGACTTCCCTGGGGTAACACTGGAGCCAGGTAAGGCCTCGCACGAGTTGACGCTTGGCCGCGCAACGCCGGCAATGCCTGTGATTTGCTTGAGCGCCGGCGACGATCTCGTGGTTACCAGTCGCTCCGACTGTTGGGATGCCATGGCCGATTTCAGTATGGGGATGCGTGATGGCATTGGACCGATTCCTATTCCTCCTGACATGCCGCAACGGATACGAGAGCGCGTACGCACTGCCACCGAACGCGCGCGGCGCAAGGTCGAGGCCGCCAACCGACGCATGGAAATCAAACTTGAGGCCACTTCCCGTCGCGCCGAGGCCAGGGCGCGTCGCAGGGGATTGCGCCTTTCCCCTGGGCAGGCCAGCGTGCACATCGGTCGCCGGGAATGGAATCTGACGCCGCGCGACGCGACAACGCCAGAGTCATCGCCTTCTGACGAGGAACGTCTTGTCATCCTGCGTATGTTGCAGGAAAAGAAAATCACCCCCGAAGAGGCCGAGAAATTGCTGGACGCACTGGAAGGCAAGTAGCCTTCCGCCCATGGTTTGAGGAGGCTTCCATGACGAACGAGGAACGCAGTCAAGTCTTAAAGATGATAGCCACGGTAAAATCACCGCCGAGGAGGGATGGAACCTGTTGCGCGCCCTAGAGGAAAACTGGCAAGACGAGGAGAGCGCGACCGAACAACCCCTGCCGTCCACCGCGGAAGGCACAGCGAGCGAACCGGAGGCCGTATTCCTGCGGGCGCGCCTGCACGGTACGGCGCGCCGCTTGTGGCGCATCCTATTATGGGTAGGGGTGGGCATGGTCATCCTGAGCGGCTGGGGAATGTATGCCTTGCTCGTCGCCCATCATCCCAATTTCTGGTTCTACTGTCTCATTGCGCCTTTTCTCCTAGGTGTGGGGCTGATCGCTCTGGCTGCCAACAGCCGCGCGGCGCGCTGGCTGTTCGTGGACATTCACCAGAAAGCAGGTGCAAAGCCCGGCCGTATCTTCTTGGGTTTTCCTCTGCCGCTGAAGTTTCTTGCCTGGGGAGTGCGCACGTTCGGTCACAACATTCCTGACGCGGAAAAAGCCAATGTGCGAGCGGCCGTCGAAGTGCTGGAAAGCGGTCTTGCCGGCGACGAACCCTTGATCATCCATGCCGACGAAGACGAAGATGGCGCATCTGTGCAGGTATATTGGGGATAGGTGCATGGCCAATATGGCTCACCCTATCGCAGAGGCTCGAAAACAACCCCTATTGAATGGTTTGATCCTGCTCTTCCTTTTGGCCATGATTCTTGCCAACCTGGGCGGGAACATGTACGGCCCCTTGCTCTCGCTCTACGTCAAGGACCTGGGCGCGTCTATCGAACAAATCGGTCTGTTCTTCACCCTGGCCTCTATTATCCCTCTTGCCTTGCAAATTCTCGGCGGTTGGATTTCCGATAACATAGGGCGCTTACGGGCGATTGCCATTGGCAGCATTGTGGGAGTGATGGCGTATCTGCCGCTTATTCTCGCCAATCGTTGGGAATGGTTATTGTTGGCCGAGGGACTGGGAGCGATTACCCGCTCGTTGGTTGGGCCAAGTTTCGACGCCTTCCTAGCCGAGCACTCGAGCGAAGCGAATCGCGCTCGCATGTTTGGCGTTTCCCAAATGCTTTTCAGCATTGTTGGCGTCATCGGCCCACTTCTGGGCGGTTGGATGGCGCAAGTGTACGGCTTCAAACTGATGTTGCTGGTTGCCGCCGGCCTCTACCTGCTGGCAACGGTGCTGCGTGTGGGCATGGCGCGCGAGGCCGCGCGGAACAATCCGAAACCATCCAATCTGGCCTGGAATGGACTGAAAGCCAATTTGTCGGCAATGATTGGCCTCCTTATGGCCGGCGGCGTCCTGATCTGGATTCTCATCACCGATGGCGTGCGTGACGTCTCTTTTGCCCTCTCCATGAACCTGCTGACGGTGTACGTGCAGGAGAAAATTGGCCTGACGCTTAGCCAAATTGGGATAACGAACAGCATCTTCGGCCTGAGCATGATGGTGACGCACGTGCCGGCCGGTTGGCTAGCCGACAAGGCAGGGGAACGCGTGGGAATTGCAACGGGATTTGCGTTAACAGGCGTCTCGCTGGGCCTTCTCGTGTTCCTGCCGCATGGTGCGTTCGCCCTGGCCTGTCTCGGCTGGGCAATAGCGGGCGTTGGGGTGGGGCTGATGTCGCCGGCGTATATGTCGCTCATCAGCAAAGTCGTTCCCTCCCACCTGCGCGGCACCGCGTTTGGGCTGTTTAGCACCAGCCTTGGGTTGATTTCACTGCCTGCGCCGTGGCTCGGTGGGTTGTTGTGGGAACGCGTTAGCCCGCGCTTCCCGTTCCTGATTACCTCTCTGGTCATTTTGCTCTCCATTATCCCTGTCTGGATAAAATTCAAATTGCCCGAAACGAATCTTGAAAGAGGAGGCTCAGATGGCCACTCCGGAAGAACGGATGAAAATCTTGAAGATGATTGAGGAGGGGAAGTTGACTGCGGAGGAGGGGGCCAAGCTCCTCGCGGCGCTGCGCAGCACCGATCGACCGGCCGCGGGCGGCGAGTTTGGGCGAGGCGGCGCGCGCTGGCTGCGCATCCGCGTCACTGAATTGGCGAGCGGTCGTTCGCGCGCCACCGTCCAGATTCCACTTAGCCTGATTGACGCCGGTTTGAAAATCGGCGCCCGCTTTGCTCCCGAAGTCGAGGGCGTCAACATGGACCAGCTCATGGAAGCCTTGCGCTCCGGCATGACCGGAAAAATCATTGACGTCACCGATGAGGTGGACGGCGAGCGCGTGGAAATTTTTGTCGAATAGATTCCCCGCCATAAACGTGCGCGCCTCCTCTCGGCCAACAGGAATGACGGGCTTGCTCGTCATCTGGAAAGGCCAAGTCATCTCCATTCTGGCATCCGGCATGAGCCGTTTTGCTCTTTCCATCTGGCTATTCCAGCAGACTCGTTCTGCAACAGCCATGGGCGCGATACAGGGATGCTCCCTCTTGCCATTCCTGGCGCTTTCTCCTCTCGCTGGGGCGCTGGTGGATCGGCGCAGCCGCAAGTTAAGCATGATGATCGGCGACATCGTCGCCGTTATCGCTACAGGCGGCTTTTCCCTTCTTACAATTGCCTGGTTCGCGCAGCCGGTTGCTCCCTTACTGGCCGGCCTGCTGGCAGATCGCTGGTTGGAGCCTTCTAGGATCGCAGAGACAGGTCTCTCCCTTCTCTTCCGCTATTGGGTTGGCGCGTCGCCGGGGTCGGGCATGGCGCTCCTGGTTATCTTTTGTGGAATCGGGATTGCGTGGACTGCTCTGGGTGGGTAACGCTGTCCCCGCTGTTCTCCATGTCGAAACGTTGTTGCCCGACTACGAGCGGTGATTCAGGAGCGGGGCTCCTGTCGATCATGCAAATTAACGGACGCGTTCTGCCAATCGGCAGCGCACGAAGAGTATGGGCGCGCCGCCGGCCAACCACAGGCCGATCAGGGCATAGCGCAGGAAACGCAATAGGTACGCCACAAATGTTTCCTCGGCAGGAGAGATGGCCTTCAGACCGTAACGAATCACCAACACGCCCGCAATGCCCAGCAAGTAACGTAGAAGGAGTCGCCACCATGGGCCTTGCGTCCGAAATCTGCCGGCCTGTTCCAGCCAGACCACTCCGGCCAGCAAGCCGAAGAGCGTCCCCCCTGTTGTCAACATGCTGTTTGCCGAAACCGCATCGCCGGCATAGGCAGCCCATTCTAGCGGGGGTTGCCAGTTCCCATTCAGCCGGAGGAGCAAAACTGCCGACGGAGTCATCAAAGCCAGCGAGGCCAAGAAAGCCAGGAGAATCTGCATCCTTGCCGGTTGTCGTTTGCTCCAGTTCGTTAGGGGATGCCAGGCGCGCACCGTTAGCCAGAGAAGCAACAGGCCGACCAACCAGCCAAGCAACACATCATGGGGGAAGTGAACGCCAAGCGAAAGGCGCGAGAGGCCGATCAAGAGCATCAACAGGATGGCCCCGGCCCAACCCCAGCGCCTCTTGAGGTAGGCGGCCATCATGCCCCAGACGGCCACCGCGTTCTGTGCATGGCCCGACGGCGCGCCGAACGAAGTCTCGCTGGCAAAGTGCTTTACCGACGGACTGTACCAGTACGGACGCGGCGCATGAAGCGCGAGTTTGAGCGCATCGTTGATTCCGCCGCTCAGCATCAGAATCACGGCCACGCGCATCCCCAAGGAAGCGCTGACGCACCAGTATAGCACCGGCAGGATGAACATGTAGAACTCCTCCGTACCCAGGAACGTGAAAAACTTCATCAGGGGCACCTGCCATTCCCCAAGATGTTGCAACGCTGTAATAAAGCGAACACCGAAGGCAAGTATCGTTTCCATGTGCGAGGGCTCCTCACTTCAAGCAGGTATGCTTTCCAAGCCAGATAGGTGGCTCAAACGGAACGGTTTGGTTGCGCGAATCGCCTCTTGGCGCTGTCTTCTGTAGGGCAGAAAGAGCAGATGTCATTTCAGAGCAAATCCTTGCTCCTGTACTGCGCGTCGCAGGTGCGTGCGTGCGCCTTGCGCCGCGCGGCGGGCAATGTGCTCGCTCCAGCCGTATTCCTCGTCGCGTACAGAGCGGCCCGGCGCGGGAATCTGACGGCCTTGATAGAGACCGCTGGCAATCATCTGCTGGTCATAAACCTGTATGTCTTCTTCCTCATGGCTGGTATCGTACTGTTCCCAATGCAACACGGCCCGCAACGGCAAGCGCGGTTTGACCCTGGCCTGCCTGGCCGGCCAGCCGACCGTCATACCGGTAACCGGGAAAACCAGTTTCGGGAGGCCAAGTAAGGCGATGACGTCCTCCGGTTGATTGCGAATGCTACCGATGTAACAAATCCCCAGTCCAAGCGATTCGGCAGCCAGTGCCGCGTTCTGGGCGGCAATCGCGGCATCTACTACGGCGACCAAAAAGTTCTCCAGATACTCCGAGACCTGTTGATAGCCGCGTTGCCGGCAGACGCGCTCCAGACGCGACAGATCCGCGCACCAGGCCAGGAAAAGCGGCGCCTCGGCCACGTGTTCCTGATTGCCGCATAATTCCGCCAGGCGCCGCCGCGTTTCTGCCTGAGTGACCGCCACGACGCTATATGCTTGCATGTTGGACGAGGTCGAGGCGCGCTGCCCGGCGGCTACGATCGTCTCCACCAAGGCAGGCGGTACAGGCTCCGGCTTGTAGCGGCGGATAGAGGCGTGTTGATGAATCACAGCCAGGACAGAGTTGTTCATAGAGTCATCTCCAGTTCGATCTCGTCGCGAATTGGAATACCATCCATGCCCAGCAGAGGACTTTCCGGTTTGATTGCTCGCGCTCGCGCCCGTGCCACGGCGTTGACGTATAGCTTGGCGAGGACGAAACTGCGTTTTTGCTAGAAGCGCAAAGCAGCCATGTTATCGTTCGTGGTGATCAACCACAAGCGCTGACATCCGGCCGCTTCTGCTGCTTGTTCCATGGCGTTCAGCAAAGCCGTTCCTGCCCCTTTCCCCTTTTGCCGGGAGTCCAGCGTCTCGATTTCACAGGCGCGGTCGGCAAGGGAATAGGTGAACAGCCCTATGGGTTGCCCGGCTTCGAGAGCAATGAAGCCGGGCAATGCTGTGGGCCGGAAGATCGGATGGTGGATGACGATTCTCTCGCTTTGCCCGACGTTCGACCGGTCGCGGTCGCACCCAGGCTGTAGGTTGGGGCGAGAGGGGGCGAATCGCGATGGAGTTGGGCGCCGGCTGTCCCATCGTCACGGCGAAGGGCGAGCAATGCGCGGCGCAACCCACAGGGCGCGATCGCCTGTCGGCGAGCCGGTCGCCAGCACTGTCAGGATAAACTGGACATTTTGACCGGCGAGGGCGTCCAGACTTCGGTCGACGCGATAGTACATCCCCTCAATTCTCTCACGGAAGGACCATAACGTCTGTATCGGTCCTGCGCCAATCTGGTAGTCCAGCCGCATGGTGACGTAGCAACCGCTTGCTCCGTAGGCGCAGTTGACAATGGCCTGGAAGCGATCACCCTCCTGTACGGCGAACGCCGGATACTTCCCGCGAATGATGCCATCTGTCACATTCTGCGGGAAAGTTAGCAGCCCCGGCGCGCCGGTTGTGCCGTCCTCCAGTTGAGGCGAGGCCAATTGCAACACAAACCCCTGGACATTGCCATCGGTTCCCGGACAGGGCAGGATGGTCCCGGCGCCATTCGTCCAGACGGCTTCGCAGGCTCTGGCGTAGAAGTCATAGACGGCGCTGTACGTGCTACCCGAGACCTTGATGTCCACCCAAAAGGGCACTGTTCCACTCAGGCCCACGCCGAACGTGCTGCCGGCCGCGTTCTTCAGCAGCCAGTAACCGCGGTAGTGCCCATTGCTCGTAGGGGCGGTCATGGGAATCGAGATATCAATTGTAGAGCCGGGGGGTACGTTCACCGGCAGAGGGCTGGCGGTGGTGGCGCCTAGAGCGTCGCCGCTGGCGAAGACCACCCTATAGGCAGTCGTCCAAGTGCAGGAACCGATATTCTTGAGTCGCCAGATTTTCGTAAAGGTGGAACCGGGAGCAACGATTGCGCCATCCGGAATCGTCACATCGGCGATGAACTGCGCGCGGTTGCAACCGATTGGGCCGGGGGTGGGCGATGGACCGGGAATCGAGGTGGGGACGGGCGTCACCGGCGCGCCGACGCCGCGCACAATACGCGGCGCGACCCAGAGGGCGCTATCGGCGGTGGGGGAACCGTATGCCCCAACGCGCAAGATAAACTTGACGTTCTGTCCGGCGAGGGGAGAGAGATCGATGTTCGCCTGGTAGTAGAGACCATCATAGCGTTCTTGGAAGGTCCAAAGATTCTGCACCGCGCCGCTGCCAATCTGGTAGTCCAGGCGGAAGGCGACGTAGCAGGAGGTAGCCCCGTATTCGCAGTTGACCACAGCCTGGAAGCGATCCCCGCTTTGGACAGATACTGCCGGGAAGACCCCTTGAATGTACCCGTCGCTGACGTTGCGCGGGAAGGTAACCAGGCCGGGCATGGAGCTGGTGACCCCGTTTTCCAGCTGCGGCGCGTCTTTACGCAGAACGTACCCATCGGCGCTGCCGGCCGCGCCGGGGCAAGGAAGGTCAGCGCCAGCATCGTTCGTCCAGGCGGCAGAGCAATAGTTGGCTGCAAAGTCATAGATGACAGAGGCCGTTGCTGAGACATTGATTTCTACCCAGAACGACTGGCTGGCCGTGGCGCCGACGCCAAAGAGAACGCCGGATGCATTGCGCAACTTCCAGTAGCCGATGTAACGGCCGGCGCTGGATGGCGCGGTCATGTTGACGGAAAGATCCACGGACGCGCCGGGAGCGACGCTAGCGGGAAGGTTGACTACCGTCGGCGCACCCATGGCGTTGCCGCTGACGAAGACCAGCGCGTAGGATGTCGTCCAGGTGCACGTGCCGATATTCTTCAGACGCCATGTCTTGGTAAAGGTCGTGCCAGGAGCCAGCGTCGTGCCATCCGGAATCGTAATGTCGGCGATGAACTGCGCCTGATCGCAAAATGCGGCGGCCGCGCGGTGATGGAACCCAGAATCGAAGGGAGCAAATTGCGCCAGCAAGACCAATGCCAGCACGGTAAGGGAAACAAATACTCTAGTACGCATCATCGTTCCTCCTTCCCAGAGCGAAACGTCTCAGGCGGAATGAATCCATCCTGCGCCTTTCAGACGAAAAACGGACAACGGAAGTTCCTTTACAGTGCAAAGTCTCTCTCCTGTCCAGACCGCAAGGGGACAAGGGCTCACACGTTGAACCGGATATGCACGATTTCGCCTTCCCGAAGCACATACTCTTTTCCTTCCAGGCGCAGCTTCCCTCGGGCGCGCGCTTCGGCGATGCTGCCTGCTTCGAGTAAATCTTGATAGGAGACCACTTCGGCGCGCACGAATCCTTTCTGCATATCGCTGTGGATAATGCCGGCGGCTTCCAGGGCTGTTGCCCCGCGACGCACAGTCCAGGCGCGCACCTCGTCCTCGCTAATGGTGAAGAAAGATTGAAGGTTGAGTAGCTCGTAGGAGAGGCGAATCATCTTATGCAGGCCAAGTTCCTCGATGCCGTATTCTTGCATGAAGAGAGTCGCTTCCTCTGGCGGCAATTGCGCGATTTCCATTTCTAATTTTCCCTGCAACGCCACCTGGGGGCAAAGGTGCTGAATCGGCGGCGCAGGTTGCCCTTCGGCCAGGTTGAGCAAGAGCAACATCGGTTTGCGTGTCAATAACCCAAAGCCGGCCAGCAAGCGCTCCTCTTCGGCGGAAAGCGTCAGATCGCGTAAGGGCTTCTCGGCCGAGAGAACCTCTTGTAAGCGACGAAAGAGAATCGTTTGTCGTTCGTTGAGCGCCTTGTCCGTGCCGCCTTTCTTGCGTTCTTCGTTCAGGCGATCGAGTTTGCGTTCGACCGCGATGAGATCGTTCAAGAGCAGTTCCGAGTCGAGGATGGCAATATCGCGTTGCGGATCCACGCTGCCGGACGGGTGGGGAATAAGGGAGTCGGGAAAGCAACGCACGACGTGGAGGAAGCCGTCCATCTGAGATAGTTGATTCAGGAGAGAGCCTGAAATCCCACTTTTTGCGGCGCTGCCTTCCAGGCCGGCAATATCGGCGTAGGTCACTTTGGCGTAGCTGGTCTTTCTGGGCTTAAAAAGAGCCGCCAACGTATCCACGCGCCGGTCGGGAACGTCTACCACGGCGGTGTGAACTTCGATACGCCCTGCGCTTGCGGTGGTCGGCGTGTTGCCACGCGTCAGAGCATTGAAGATGGTAGTTTTGCCGCTTTGCGGCAAACCGATGATACCCAGTTTCACAAGGCGCTCACGATGGGACAGGTTTGGTCAACTGGCCGTACGGGGCGCCGCTCGCCCAAGCGGTGTACTCCCTCTCTGCGTTCCGGAAAGTGAATGGAAACCGCTTTTTCCTCTTTAGGAGCCGCTCCACGGTAGGACGATGGTTGGCGACAGCCGCACGGTAAGAATAGGTAAACTTCGTTCTGGCTGGAAGAGTGTCCTTCCTTTTCCTCACGGCTGCTCAAGCATACACGGGATGGATTCCGCATTACCTCTTTGCCTGCGCTCCTTTTTGCCGCGCTTGCTCCACCTCACTGGCCTCGAACACGACCTCTTCCTTGCCGGTCAGTTTTTCTTCCACCTTGGCAACGATCAAGTCGAGGTGGCCGGGGTGAGCGACGTAATCTAGGTCGTCGGCCGGCACGGTCAATACGGGACAGAGGGTAAAATTCGCGATCCAGGATTCGTAGAGATTGTTCAAACTGGCGAGGTAATCGGCCGGAATGGTACGCTCGTACTCGCGGCCGCGTCGGCTGAGGCGTTCCAGCAACGTCTGCACCGAGGCGCGCAGGTAGATCACTAAATCGGGCGGTGGCAGGAACTCGATCACAGTCAAGTAAAGCTCACGATAGGTCTGATAATCCCGTGGGCGAATGTGGCCTTGCAGGAAAAGGTTGTGGGCGAAGATTTCGGCGTCCTCATAGACCGACCGGTCCTGGATGACCGAGGTGGGGTATTGCGCTAACTGGTGGTGGGCGCGCAGGCGATGGGTGAGAAAGAAGATTTGCGAGTGAAACGCCCAGGTTTTCATATCGCGATAAAAATCGGCCAGGTAAGGGTTCTCGGCCACGGGCTCGAGGAAAGGCGTCCAGCCGAGTTTTTCACAGAGCATCTGCACCAGGGTAGATTTTCCTACTCCAATATTACCGGCGATAGCGACGAATTTTTTCATGGCGACTACTCCTTACCGGTCAATTCGGCTTCAATGATCTGCTGAAACGCCTCAAACGGCTGTGCTCCGACGAGCACGACATCGTTGATAAAAAACGTGGGCGTGGATTGAACCCCCAGGTGGATCGCTGCACGGTAGTCGTCAAGCACTTCCTGGCGCGCACGGTTGCTGCGCAGGCACTCCGCGAACGAATCGGTCGCCAGGCCAAGGTTGGCCGCGTACCGATGATAGGCTTCCTCATTCAACCCATAGGTCATGCTAAACAAGGCGTCATGGAATTTCCAGAAAGCACCCTGTTCCGCCGCGCAAGCGGCGGCAATTGCCGCCGGCAACGCTTGAGAATGACCGGCGAGGGGAAAATCACGATAGACGTAACGGACTTCCTTGGGATAGGCGGCAAGCAATTGGGGGAGAATGGCAACATGCCAGTACTGGCAGTAGGGACATTCGTAGTCGCCGAATTCAACGATGGTAACCAAAGCCTCTGGCGGGCCCAACACAGCATCGTCATCCACGAGCGAGGAGGCCGTGGGGTTTTCGGAATGGCTGGCCTGCCGTCCCCAGAGCAAGTAGCCGCTTCCTAGCCCCAGCAGGAACACAAGGGGCAATAACCATAGGAGGGAAAAAGGGAAAGCATATGTTTTTGACATATGACGATTATACTACTGTCCGAAATTGCTTACTTTGTCTTCCTGTGCTATACTCATGACAGAGCGTCCAAGCGTGTGCAGGTTGGTCTGTTCTCTCGACATGGATGAGATTGCGATTGTTGTTGTAGATGACCACCCTCTCTTTCGCCAGGGTGTGATGAACACGCTGGCGCTGGAGGCGGCTTTTCGCGTGATTGGCGAGGCGGCTAACGGGAGGGAGGCATTGGAGTTGATTCGCCGTGTAAAGCCCGACGTTGCCATTGTGGACATTAACCTGCCGGGCATGAACGGTCAGCAACTGACTCACTGCCTTACCCGGGACGCGTTGCCGACGCGCGTCTTGTTGTTAACTGCCTATGATGACGGCGACCAAGTCCGTCATGCCGCCTGGTCAGGAGCTAGGGGGTATTGCTCCAAAGATGTCAACCCAGCCTGGTTGAAGCGGACCGTGCTGGAGATAATGAAAGGCAACTATGTGATGGGCGATCGCGTCATGACGCGCCAAGAGTTCGAGGTTTGGCTGGCCGGGGAGACGATGAAAGCGCAACGTCTATACAGCGAGCCTGGCGTGCCGTTCTATCCTCTCTCGAATCGGGAGATGGAAGTGCTGGGACATATCGTACGCGGGTTAAGTAATAAAGAAATCGCCGTTTCCTTGGATATCAGTCCGCAAACTGTCAAGAATCACATCACGTCTATTTTGCGCAAATTCGGGGTGGAGGACCGCACACAAGCGGTGGTGTACGCTCTTCGGCACGGCTGGGTGCGGTTAAACCCGGAAAACAAGCGGTGCCAGGAGTAAACCATGGCCGTAGCGGAATCATCTACTATCGTGGAAGATCCATTGCAACGAATCCAAACGGAACTCGAGGAAGTCGCTCGTTCCCTGCGAGAAATTACGTTGATGCTGGAACAGAGCCGCGGCGAAGTAGCCAAACTGACTCAACGCAACGCGGCGATTACTGCTCATCTCCAGCAACTCCAAAGTCAATTGGAAAAAACGCCGCCTCAGGAAATCCGCATAGCGTATGACTCGGCCCTGGATGTGCAACAACGGCTCTTCGTCATGCGCGGGCAGTTGGAGAAACTACAAAGCGACCAGGCCCATTTGGAGCGTTTGAAGACGCTCCTCGAAAGCCTGCGCGACGCGCTGGGGGGAGGCGCAAGGGCAGGAACACCGGCGGGGCGGGGCGGCGCGCTCGAAACTGTGGAAATGTTGGTGGATGCACAAGAGGCCGAACGTCAACGCCTCTCACGCCAGATGCACGATGGCCCGGCCCAGGCGCTTTCCAACTTTATCTTGCAAACCGAAATTGCCATGCGTCTGCTCGATGTAGATGTGGAACAGGCGCGTAAGGAACTGGGCGACCTTAAAGCGGCTGCGATGAGCACGTTTCAAAAAATACGGAATTTCATCTTCGAACTGCGCCCGATGATGCTCGACGATTTAGGCCTGATTCCCACGCTGCGTCGTTATGCCGAGGCCATTAAGGAGCAACTGGGAATCGAGGCAAGCGTCACTGTCAGCGGCAACGAACGACGATTAGAGCCTTATTTGGAAGTCATGATCTTCCGCGCGGCGCAGGAGTTGTTGGGAAATGCGGCGCGCAACAGTCAGGCCTCGTTGGTCAAAATTCAACTGGATATGGGAGAACGCCTGGTCAAGTTGATCATTGACGACAACGGCAAGGGAATAGACGCGGAGGCGTTCGAAGACGAGAGCAATCTGGGACTGAAGTTGATTAAGGAGCGTGCGGAACTCATCGGAGGCGCGCTGGAAGTGGACAGCACCCCTGGGCAAGGCGCGCGTATCACCTTGACCGTACCGGCCGGCAGCAAAACCCCTTAATCTCATTGTAAGGTAATTGTAACGGCAGGCAGTTGCATACCACGGAGAATTTGGCTATAATAAAAGTACCTTTGAGATTGGCCCCTCGAAGGAATTTCACACAGAAAGGAGGTGAAACGCCATGTTGCTCGCTGCAAAGGAAAAAGGCCAGGGCCTGGTCGAGTACGCGTTGATTCTTGTTTTGGTTGCTGTCGTGGTTATTGCTGTTTTGACTGTGCTCGGCCCGCTAATCGGCAACGTCTTTACTAAGGTTAACACAGAACTCGATTAATCAATTCCGGTGGTACATCTATGAAAAGCGGGACCTACAAAATCAGGTCCCGCTTTTTTACTTTGACTGTGCTTTATCTCCGCTTTGGAGGAGGGGCGCGACGTTCTTGTTCACGGGAGACAGGGCTGCGCTCGCTGCCTGTTCGGCGGTTGTGATTGCTTTGCGCGGTGCGAGCATTGCCTGCTCGCTTGCCGCTTGGTCGATCGTGCGCCTGGGCCTGCTCCACACTCCATCCTTCCAGTACGGCCTGACGCGAGAGTCTCACCCGGCCGGCCTCGTCAATGCCGGTGACCATCACCGTCAGTTCATCGCCTGGTCTGCAGACATCCTCCACCCGGCCAACACGCTCGCTGTCGAGTTGTGAGACGTGTACCATCCCGTCCACGCCAGGGAGAATTTCTACAAAGGCGCCGAAATCGGTGATTCGGGTTACCTTGCCGGTATAGATACGGCCAAGCTGGGGGGTCTCGGTCATGGCCTCGATCCGTTCACGTGCTAGCGCCGCGCCGTTTTCCTCCGTCGCGGCAATGTACACAGTACCGTCGTCTTCGATGTCAATGCGGGTGCCTGTTTCCTCCTGCAAGGCGCGGATTGTCTTGCCGCCCGGGCCAATCAGGAGGCCGATTTTATCAACCGGTATCTTGAGGGTGGAAATGCGCGGTGCATGAGGCTTCAGCTGAGGACGCGGCGTCGGCAAGACAGCAAGCATCGCGTCCAAGATCGCCAAACGGGCTCGCCGCGCTTGCTCCAGCGCCTCTGCCATGATTTCCCGACTGATGCCGCCAATCTTGATATCCATCTGCATGGCGGTAATTCCCTGACGGGTGCCGGCCACTTTGAAGTCCATGTCGCCCAGGTGATCTTCCGCGCCTATAATGTCGGTCAAGATGACGTATCGTTCGCCTTCCTTGATAAGTCCCATGGCGACGCCGGAGACCGGCGCTTTGATCGGCGCGCCGGCATCCATGAGGGCTAGGGTCGAACCGCATACGGAGGCCATCGAAGTGGATCCATTGGAGGAAAGCACTTCCGAAACCAAGCGCAAGGTATACGGAAAGGTTTCTTCCGGAGGGATGACCGGCTCTAAAGCGCGTTCGGCAAGGGCGCCGTGCCCCACCTCGCGGCGACTTTGTCCGCGCAGCGGCTTGACCTCGCCGGTGGAAAAAGGCGGAAAGTTATAATGGTGCATGTAGCGTTTGGTTTCAATGGGGGTAAGGGTATCGAGTTCCTGCGCCTCTGCCAAGGTACCCAACGTGGCCAGGGTAAGCACTTGCGTTTCGCCGCGTGTGAACAGGCCCGAGCCATGAGCGCGCGGGGAGACATCCACCTCGCACCAAATCGGGCGAATCTCATCGGGCGCGCGGCCATCAATGCGTTGTCCCATTGTCAGAATGCGCTCACGCACGATGCGTTTCTCGGCCTCCACGAAGGCCGCTTTCACGAGTTCGAGCAGCGAGGCGCCGTCCTCTGGCAAGGCTGGCGCGCCTGTTTCCGTCGGCGGCGCGAACTCGGCAATGACCTGTTCCTGCAAGGCTTCCACGCCGGTGTAGAACTCTTGCTTTGTCAGCGGATTGGAGAGCAGCGCCTTTAATGGCTCGCGCACGCGCTCGAAGATCTGTTGTTGTAGGGATTCTTCAGGCAGACGGATGACAACCTCTCGTTTGGGTTTGCCGACCTCTGCCCTCATGCGCATCTGCAGGTCAACAAGAGGTTGCAAAGCGCGATGGCCCAATTCCAGGGCCGCGATCACGACCTCTTCCGGGACTTCTTTGGCGCCGCACTCCACCATGAGGATAGCCTGGCGCGTGCCGGCGATTCGCAAGTCAAGGTCGGAGCGCTCCATCTCGTCAAAGGTCGGGTTGATGATAAATTGTCCGTCCACACGGCCAATTCGCACCGCGCCAACAGGCCCGTTCCAGGGGATGTCAGAAATGGTCAACGCTGCGGAGGCGGCATTGATTCCCAAAATGTCAATCGGATTGCTGGAATCGGCCGAGAGGGAGTACATGATGACTTGCACCTCGTTGCGCATCCCTTCAGGAAAGAGAGGGCGAAGGGGGCGATCGGCCAGGCGAGCGGTGAGGATGGCCTCCGTGGAGGGCTTTCCCTCGCGGCGGAAAAACGAGCCGGGAATCTTGCCGGTTGCATAGAGACGCTCCTCGTATTCTACGCTAAGCGGGAAAAAGTCTACGTCCGGACGCGGCTCGCCCATCGTCGCCGCAGCGAACATCACAGTATCGCCGAGGCGCACAGTAACCGCTCCGCCAGCCTGAGGGGCAAGCAGGCCTGTTTCCAGAATCACCTCTCGCCCACCGACCAGGGTGGAGTAACGCTTTCCTTCGGGTTTCATGATTCAACTCCTTTACCCCCGCCCGTCAGGGACTGAGAGAAACGACTAACTCGCCAAACTAAGGAGTTAGCAGCCTGTCTCAATTCCTGACACGGCGGGGCAAAAACACGCTAGGGGAGAAGGGTTTTCTTCACCCCCGCGCAGAAAAAAGGCAGATGGGACACCCCATCTCCCCATGGTTCACAGGATTACTTGTGGCGCAACTTCAATTGTTCGGTCAGCGAAAGATAACGGGGATAATCCGTGCGTCGTAGATAGGCAAGCAAACGGCGACGCTGACCGACCAGTTTGAGCAAACCGCGTCGACAGGAATTGTCGTGTCCGTGTGCGCGCAGGTGTTCCGTCAACTGTGTGATGCGCTTCGTCAGCAGGGCGATTTGCACCTCCGGCGAACCGGTATCGGCCTCGTGCCGACGAAATTCCTGGATAAGCTGGGTCTTAACTTCTTTTTCAAGAGGCATGACGTGTGCAATCCTTTCAGTCGGTTTTTTGCAGGTCTCCACATCAGCAGGGATGAGCCGCTTGATGGGACTAGTCCATGCGGATTGGATTATACCAGAAAATTGCGTCTCTGGCGTGTTCCTCGGAACCCGCTCAGGACGCATTGACCGGCTCCCTCCTCAAGAACAGCGCTCTGGGAGGAGATGCCCTTGACATCCTACCGTGATTGGGAGGGCGTCTATAAAAAAGGGTTGCTCGCGTTTTGGCCACTCTTTCCTTGGCTTGCCCTTCTTGTTGCCGCAGGATAGGCGGCTCTGGCGCCGACTTGCGTAACAGAATCGCCCTGCCGTGCACGCGCTGTACTTTGCCCTGTTCTGCCAGGGCATCCAAATCGCGACGGGCCGTGGCCTCGCTAATCTGGAAAAGAGCGGTCAGGTCTGCCAGACTCACCCGCCCGCGCTCTTCCAGTGCTCGGAGAATTTGCTCCTGACGATCAACGTTTGTGATGAATGGAATAGACACGGCGCTCTCTCAGGATCGTTTTATAACCGTTCAAGATCAATCATTATCGCTTGTTGTTTAAGCCATTCTTGCAAAAGTCAAATGTAAGGTAGCATGAAATGACCGTCGCAAGGCAACGGCATGCGCCGGGCTCGACGTGGAGCGCACTACACCGAAGAGGCTTTCCTCTCCACTTCATCGATCGCACACTCCTGCGGCAAGGCGTCTCGTCCCGACTGTAGTCGCAGGAAGAGATGCGCGGAAAGATTACCCAAACAGGTAATAGCAGCAGTGGGGGCCTTTTCCCTATAATAAAAAACAACCTGTTGTCAGGAGATGGAAAATGTGCCAGGAACCGGGGCAGGGCCTCTATCATCCAGCCTTCGAAAGGGATGCCTGCGGGATTGGCATGGTGGTCAACATCAAGGGGGAACGCTCGCATCGCGTGGTGGAGCAAGCGCTGACAATCCTTGACAACCTGACTCATCGCGGCGCGCGCGGCGCGGAGCCAAACACGGGCGACGGGGCTGGCATCCTGCTTCAAGTTCCGCATGCCTTCTTGCAGCGCAAAGCCAATGGTAAAGGGTTCAGCCTTCCCGAGGCCGGTCAATACGGGGTGGGAATGGTCTTTCTGCCGCCTGATGTCAACCACCGGCGGGCATGTGAAATCCACTTTGAGAATATTGTGGCTTCTGAGGGGCAGCGGGTGATCGGCTGGCGTTCGGTGCGGATCAATCCGAATGTGGACCTGGGCGCTTCGGCTCGCCGCGCCGAGCCGAAGATCCGGCAGGTGTTCATCGCGCGCAATCCGGCGATACGGGATGAGATGGACTTCGAGCGCAAACTGTACGTGATTCGCAGACGCGCCGAGAACGAGATTCGTTATGGGAACCGCCTGGAAGGTGGAGAATATTTCTACATCGCCAGCCTTTCCTACAAGACGATTGTGTACAAAGGGATGTTTATCACCTACCAGTTGCGGGAATACTTTGAGGACCTTTCCGCGCCGGATATGGAAAGCGCCATCGCGCTGGTGCATTCGCGCTTCAGCACGAACACCTTCCCCAGTTGGGAGCGTGCCCAACCACTTCGCTACCTGGTCCATAACGGAGAAATCAATACTCTGCGCGGCAACGTCAACTGGTGGCGCGCGCAGGAGCGGCATTTGCGCTCGGATCTCTTCGGAGATGACCTAAAGAAGGTTCTCCCCATTATTCAGCCGGATGGCAGCGATTCGGCTATGTTCGATAACGTTTTGGAGTTCCTGGTGCTCGCCGGACGCTCCCTACCCCATGCCATGACCATGATGATTCCGGAACCCTGGTCGAACAATCCTCACATGAGCGACGAGAAACGCGCCTACTATGAATTTCACGCAAACCTTATGGAACCATGGGACGGGCCGGCGGCGATGGCGTTCAGCGATGGCGTTGTGGCCGGGGCGGTGCTGGATCGCAACGGCCTGCGTCCGGCGCGCTACTACGTCACGAAGGACGATCTGCTCGTCCTGGGCTCCGAGGTCGGCGTCCTCGATATTCCGCCGGAAAACGTGGCCTATAAAGGTCGACTCGAGCCCGGACGCATGTTGTTAGTGGATACCCGTCAGAAGCGTATCATCGGCGACGAAGAACTTAAGCAGGAACTGGCTTCTCGTCATCCTTACCGCGCCTGGTTGCACAAATATCAGGTGCGGCTCGAACACCTACCTCGGCCAGAACCTTCCTACAACCCTCCCTCCGACATGGCTACCTTGCCCCGGCGGCAACGTCTCTTCGGCTACACCAATGAAGATGTGCGCATGATTATAGGGCCAATGGCCGAAGCGGCGGTTGAACCGCTTGGCTCCATGGGCTACGACGCCCCGTTGGCCGTCCTCTCGCAAAAGTCGGAATTGCTCTATAACTACTTCAAACAGCTCTTCGCCCAAGTAACCAATCCTCCCATTGACTCGGAGCGTGAGCAACTGGTAGTCTCAACGGAAGTGATGGTCGGCGCGGAACGCGATCTCCTATCCCTCTCCCCGCAAAGCTGCCAGCAGATTCGCCTGGATTCCCCTCTCCTTACAAATGAGGATCTGGCGCAGATTCGCCATACCAAGCTTCCTGGTTTCGTCGTGACCACCCTGCCCATTGTGTTTCCGGCGCACTCAGGAGGTGCAGGTCTCGAGATGGCTATGGAAGCGCTCTACCGCTCCGCCGATCACGCCATCGAGCAAGGCGCCAACATCCTGATTCTCTCCGACCGGGAGGCGGACAGAGAGAACGTGCCGATTCCGGCCTTGCTGGCGGTTTCTGGCCTCCATCACCACCTGGTTGAGATGGGGACGCGCACGCAAATCGGCCTGATTCTGGAGAGCGGCGAGCCGCGCGAGATTCACCACTTCGCCGCCCTGATCGGCTATGGCGCGACGGCCATCAACCCTTATCTGGCGTTTGAGACCGTCGAGAACCTGGTTCGGCAGCGTTTACTGAGTGTTCCCGACGCCGAACATGCAATCAAGAACTACCTCAAAGCAGCCGTAAAGGGTATCGTCAAGACCATGGCCAAGATGGGAATTTCCTCGGTGCAAAGTTACTGCGGCGCGCAGATTTTCGAGGCGGTCGGCCTGCATCAGAGCGTGATTGATCGTTACTTTGCTGGGACGGCCTCTCGCATTGGAGGCGTGGACCTGGATGTCATCGCCCGCGAGGCTCAGATGCGTCATGACGCGGCGTTTCGAGAGGGTGGCGGTAGTGTTTCTCTCTTGGAGAGTGGCGGCGAGTATAAATGGCGTTCGGAAGGGGAATATCACTTATTCAATCCGGAAACGATCTATTTTCTGCAACGCGCCTGTCGCGAGAATGACTACGCCGTTTATAAGGAATACTCGCGGCGGATCAAGGAGCAATTTACCCAAATTGCTACCCTGCGCGGCCTGCTGGACTTTCGCTTTGCGCCGCAACCTGTGCCGCTGGAGGAGGTCGAGTCGGTGGAGTCGATTTGCCGGCGTTTCAAGACCGGTGCGATGAGCTACGGTTCCATCAGCCAGGAGGCGCACGAGGCGCTTGCCGTTGCCATGAACCGGATTGGCGGAAAGAGTAATACTGGCGAGGGTGGCGAGGACCCGGCGCGCTTCCTTCCCCTGCCGAATGGCGATTCCAAACGCAGCGCGATAAAGCAAGTCGCCTCGGGCCGCTTCGGCGTAACCAGCGAATATCTGGTCAACGCCGATGAGATTCAAATCAAGATCGCCCAGGGAGCAAAACCAGGCGAAGGAGGTCAGCTGCCGGGCTGGAAGGTGTACCCCTGGATCGCTCGCGTGCGCCATTCGACGCCTGGCGTAGGTTTGATTTCGCCGCCGCCGCACCACGATATTTACTCCATCGAGGATTTGGCGGAACTCATCTATGACCTAAAAATGGCCAACCCGGCGGCGCGCATCAGCGTCAAACTAGTCTCCGAAGTAGGCGTAGGGACGATCGCGGCCGGCGTGGCCAAAGCCCACGCGGATGTCATCCTCATCAGCGGCTATGATGGCGGCACAGGCGCTTCACCGTTGAGCAGTATTCGCCATGCCGGTCTGCCCTGGGAGTTGGGCCTGGCCGAGACGCACCAGACTCTGGTATTGAACAATCTGCGCAACCGGGTAGTCCTTGAGGCCGACGGCAAGTTGATGACCGGGCGGGATGTCATCATCGCGGCTTTATTGGGCGCGGAGGAGTTTGGCTTTGCCACTGCGCCGCTGGTCGCCTTGGGTTGTGTGATGATGCGCGCCTGCCATCAGGATACTTGCCCGGTTGGCGTGGCGACGCAGAATCCGGAATTACGCAAGAAATTTACAGGCGATCCGGCCTATGTGGTCAATCTGATGCGTTTTATCGCTCAGGAAGTGCGCGAGCTGATGGCCCGGCTGGGCTTCCGCGCGCTGGATGAATTGATTGGTCGCTCGGACCGTCTGATGGCGCGCCAACCCATCCCACACTGGAAGGCAAGAGGCTTGGATTTGTCCCGAGTCCTCTATCAACCAGAAATGGAGGAAAGCGGTGCGCGTAGTCGCGTCCGGCAGGAACATGGAATTGAGCAGAGTCTGGATGCGCAGGTGTTGTTATCGCTTTGTCGGCCGGCGCTCGAAGATGTTCACCGTGTGGAGGCCTCTTTGCCCATTCGAAATATCCACCGCGCGGTCGGGACGTTGCTTGGCAGCGAGGTGACGCGACGATACGGCGCGGCAGGTCTGCCGGACGATACCATTCGCCTGCATTTCCAGGGTTCGGCAGGGCAGAGCTTTGGCGCCTTCCTGCCGCCGGGCATCACGCTGATTCTGGAAGGAGACGCGAACGACTACCTGGGCAAAGGGCTTTGCGGAGGTACGATCATCGTTTATCCTCCAGCGGGCTCCGATTTTGCTGCCGAAGAAAACATTATCGTCGGAAACGTAACATTGTACGGCGCGACCGCCGGCGAGGCTTACATTCGCGGCTTGGCAGGGGAACGATTCTGTGTGCGTAACAGCGGTGCGACCGCGGTCGTGGAAGGTGTCGGCGACCATGGCTGCGAGTATATGACCGGCGGCCTTGTGGTTGTGTTAGGGCGCGTCGGGCGCAACTTTGCCGCCGGCATGTCGGGCGGCATTGCCTACGTGTTGGATGAACGCGGCGACTTCTCTTCCCGTTGCAACCAGGATATGGTTGACCTGGAACCGTTGGAAGATACGATGGAGATTCAACAGGTACAAACGATGATCCGGCGCCATTGGGAAGCGACAAACAGCGCATTGGCGCAGCGGATTCTTGCGCGCTGGGAGGAAACCTTGCCGAAATTTGTCAAGGTGTTCCCCAGGGATTACCGTCGTATGTTGTTGGCGATGCAGAAGGCCGAGGCGGATGGCCTGAAGGGCGAGCGGGCAGTCATGGCAGCGTTCGAGTTGAATAAGAGTGACCCGATGCGGATTAGCGGCAATTGATGGAGGAAAGAAATGGGCAAGCCGAACGGTTTTATGGAGTATACGCGCGAATCGCCGTTGGAACGACCGCCGCGTGAACGAATCCGGGACTGGCAAGAATTCCATCTGGAGTATCCCGAAGAAACTCTGCGGCGACAGGCGGCGCGTTGCATGGATTGCGGCACACCGTTCTGTCAAACGGGAATCCTACTCCAAGGGATGACTTCAGGATGTCCGACCAACAACTTGATTCCTGAATGGAATGACCTGGTCTATCGTGGATCGTGGCGCCAGGCGTTGGATCGGTTGTTGATGACCAATAACTTCCCCGAGTTCACCGGCCGCGTCTGCCCGGCGCCGTGCGAGGGTTCATGTACTTTGGGCATTCACGAACCACCGGTGGCCATTAAAGCGATTGAGTTGGCAATTATCGAGCGAGGATTCGAGGAAGGGTGGATCGCGCCGCGGCCACCAAGGAAACGCACCGGGAAGCGAGTAGCCGTGATCGGTTCGGGACCGGCCGGTCTAGCTTGCGCTGACCAGTTGAACCAGGCGGGGCACTCGGTTACTGTCTTCGAGCGCGCCGATCGCCTGGGCGGTTTGCTCACCTACGGCATTCCCAACATGAAACTTGACAAGCGCATCGTCAAAAGGCGTCTGGATTTAATGGCGGCAGAGGGGGTGCAATTCGTCGTCAACGTGAATGTTGGGGTGAACTACCCGATCGAAAAATTGCGACGGGAGTTCGATGCCATCGTATTGTGCGGCGGGGCGACCAAGCCGCGTGACCTATCCATTCCCGGCCGTGACTTGGAAGGCATTCACTTCGCTGTAGAATTTTTGCATGGGAACACCAAGCACCTCCTAGACCGCGAACATGGTGATGTGCAGATAGAGGGCGCCTTTGGCTATCCTTATCTCTCCGCTGACGGTAAGGATGTGGTTGTCATTGGCGGCGGTGATACCGGCACAGATTGTGTCGCGACCGCGCTTCGTCAGGGCTGCCGCAGCGTAGTTCAACTGGAGATTCTCAACCGCCCACCCGAAACGCGCCAACCGGATAATCCCTGGCCGGAATGGCCGCGAGTCTATCGCCTGGATTATGGGCATGAGGAGTATCAGGCGTTGTATGGAGCAGACCCGCGTCAGTACGCGCGCACGGCGACGCGCTTCGAAGGCGGTGAACAAGGTCATGTGCAAGCCGTGCACACCGTTGGAGTCGAGTGGATCAAAGACGAGAGAGGACGTCCCGCGCCGCGCCCGATTCCGGGCACGGAACGGATCTATCCGGCGCAACTTGTCTTGCTGGCCATGGGCTTTCTTGGGCCGGAAGATACCCTGCTTGAGCAGTTGGGCGTGGAGCGCGAGGAACGCGGCAATGTCCGCACCGTCTTCGGTCACTATGGGACTTCTGTTCCGGGAATCTTTGCCGCAGGAGATATGCGCCGCGGTCAGAGTCTGGTAGTCTGGGCCATTCGCGAAGGGCGCGGCGCCGCGCGCGAGTGCGACCGCTATCTCATGGGGGAGACGAGTTTGCCGTGACAGGAAGTGACCCCTTTGGGTGATTCTCGGAAGTTTTCTCTATCCTAGCTTCCGACACGAGAACGCGAATTGCCCGGAAGGGTAATAGCCAAAGGGGTAAGGGCTCCTTAGAATGGGGGAAAATCTCTTGAAATTAGGAGGAACAGAACTATGGAAATCAATGCTGGAGATACCGCCTGGGTATTGATGGCCTCGGCCCTGGTCTTGATGATGACGCCGGCCTTGGCTTTCTTCTACGGCGGCATGGTGCGAAAGAAGAACGTTCTTTCGACCCTCAACCTAAGCGTCATCCTAATGGCCTTGATCGGCGTCCAGTGGGTGCTCTTCGGTTACTCCCTGGCCTTTGGCGACGACCTAGGCGGTGTTATCGGAGGCTGGAACTTCTTTGGCCTCGCTGGCGTGGGCGCAGAGCCGAATCCGACGTACGCGGCTACCATTCCCCACCTGGCCTTTGCCGCCTTTCAAATGATGTTCGCCGTCATTACGCCTGCGCTGATTACAGGCGCGTTTGTCGAGCGCGTGCGATTCAAGGCCTTTCTGGTGTTTGCCCTTCTCTGGGCGACGCTGGTCTATGACCCTGTAGCGCACTGGGTCTGGGGAGATGGCGGCTTTTTGCGCCGGCTCGGCGCGCTGGATTTCGCCGGTGGGACTGTGGTGCATATTGCGGCGGGCTTCTCGGCTCTGGCGTTCGCTCTCGTCATCGGGGCGCGAAAAGGCTTTGGCGCGCGCGCCTTCGAACCGCACAACATTCCCTACAGCGTGTTGGGCGCAGGTCTCCTATGGGTAGGCTGGTTTGGGTTCAACGGCGGCAGCGCGCTCGCGGCAAATGGACTGGCTGTTCATGCCCTTGTGACGACGAACACCGCGGCAGCCGCCTGTGGACTGGTCTGGATGTTGCTGGCTTGGCGCGATAATAAGCCGGGCGTATTAGGCATTGTAACCGGTGTAGTCGTTGGGCTGGTCGCGATTACCCCCGCAGCGGGGTATGTGACTCCTCTGACAGCCATAGCCGTAGGCGCCCTGGCCGCGCCGATCAGTTACTACGCGATTCGCTTACGCCAAAAGTGGAACCTCGACGAGTCGCTCGATGTATGGTCCTGTCACGGAATGGGCGGGCTTTGGGGGGCGCTGGCGACCGGCTTGTTCGCATCAAAAGCCGTCAACGCTGCTGGGGCGGACGGGCTCTTCTATGGTAACGCCGGGCAATTCGTCGTCCAACTACTTGCTGCAATGGTCGTCGTTGCCTTCAGTTTCGGAGCCACCTACGTTTTGGCCCGCCTACTCAAAAACGCGCTCGGTCTGCGCGTCTCGGCCAATGAGGAAGAAGTAGGACTCGACATCAGTGAACACGGTGAGACAGCTTATGCATAAGGAGGTTGCCATGACTAAGAAAATCGAGGCTTTTATTCGCGAGGAGAAACTTAACGATGTCAAAGATGCCCTCAAGGCGATTGGCATCGTCGGGATGAATGTGTTTGAGGTGCGCGGCCACGGACGAGGCGGAGGAATCACGCTCGTCGGGCGATCGGGAACCTATCAGATAGATATGCTGCCCCGCATTCAATTGAACATCGTCCTCAGCGATCACAACGTTGAGAAAACGGTGCAAACCATTTGCGAAGCGGCCAGTACCGGGAACAAAGGGGACGGTATTATCTTTATCTACCCTGTGGAGGATGTGATCCGAATTCGCACGGGTGAACGTGGCCGCCAGGCGTTGATGTATGAGGGCGATATAGACGCCCGCCGGGAAGGCGGAATCGCCGGCGCGTCAACGTAGAAACACTCCTGGAAAGTACCCCTTTGGGTAATGCCTTATCTTGCCGGATAACCCTATAATGGCTGGGAACTCGTGAAGATGAAGAAGAGACTGCGCGCCCATTGTTTCCAACATCTTCCCTTTGAGAAGCCTGGCAGTTTGGAACGTTGGTTTGAAGAGCATGGCTATCTGTTGACCTACACACGTTTCTTCGAATCCGTGAACTTGCCAGAGCTTGGAATGGTAGATTTTCTGATCATCCTTGGCGGCACCATGAGTGTAAACGATGAAGATCAATTTCCCTGGCTCGTTGCTGAAAAACGATTCGTACGTGCAGCGATTGAGTCGGGCATTCCCGTCTTGGGTATTTGTCTGGGCGCCCAGATGATTGCCAGCGCGATGGGAGCCAGGGTTTTCCCCAACGCCGAGAAAGAAATCGGCTGGTTTCCTATCTATGCTGTGGAAACGGACGATCGCTCGGTTTTCTCTCTCCCGGCCCGGCAGACGGCATTCCACTGGCACAGCGAAACATTCGACTTGCCGCCGGGGGCAGTACGGCTGGCAAAGAGCGAAGGGTGTGAACATCAGGTCTTTCAACTGGGCGATTCGGTGATCGGCCTTCAGTGTCACCTGGAGGCAACCCCTCAGACGGTGAAAGCGCTCCTGGCCAATATAGGGGTTCCCTTGGCCCCCTCCAAGTATGTGCAATCGGCCAGAGAAATCCTTGCTGCAGGTCACGAGTGCTATCAGGCCATGCATCAGCGGATGGCCGACATACTCACCTTTTTACATGAGAGGTCGGCCGGCCAGGATAGCCATAGTCGTGACCATATCCTACAGGCAGGATAGATCGCCGATGGCACACCGATCAACCTTTGCAGAGAAAGGAGATGTGAGATGGCAACTACAGTAAAGGATGTCCTCGAAATGGGTAAACATGTCAAAATGGTAGATCTCCGCTTCGTGGATCTACCGGGTACCTGGCAGCACTTTACCATTCCAGCACGCCGCCTGACAGAAGAATTGTTTGAAGCGGGGATCCCCTTCGATGGTTCTTCCATTCGCGGCTTCCAGGAAATTCATGAGTCGGACATGCTCCTCCTACCGGACCCGGTGACGGCTTTCCTAGATCCCATGGCTACCATTCCGACGCTGGTGATTTCCTGCGATGTCTATGACCCCGTGACGCTCCAGCCCTATAGCCGCGATCCCCGCTATGTGGCGCGTAAGGCAGAGGCTTACCTTAAGCAAACAGGTATTGCCGATGCGGTATTCATTGGCCCGGAAGCCGAGTTCTTCATCTTCGATAATGTCCGTTACGCCAGCGGGGTCAATGAGTCGTTCTACGCGATAGATAGCGTTGAAGGTTGGTGGAACAGTGGAAGTGCCGACAAACCCAACTATGGGGGGCAGATTCAGCCGAAGCGAGGGTATTTCCCCGTTCCCCCGGCAGACACGTTGCAGGATATACGTTCGCAAATCGTCATGGCGCTGGAGGAGGCTGGCGTACCGATGGAACTCCACCATCACGAGGTTGCCACCGCCGGTCAGACCGAATTGGGAATACGCTTTGATACATTGACCCGTATGGCCGATAAACTCCTGATTTACAAATACATCGCCAAGAATGTCGCTCGCAAGAACGGCAAGACGGTTACCTTTATGCCCAAGCCGCTCTTTGGCGATAACGGTTCAGGCATGCATTGTCACCAATCGCTCTGGAAAGGCGAGACCAACGTGTTCTACGATCCTTCTGGGTATGCGGGCCTTTCAGACACGGCGAAGTACTACATTGGTGGTCTGCTCAAACACGCTCCTGCCTTGCTGGCGTTGACTTCGCCAACTACAAATTCGTTCCGTCGCCTGGTGCCGGGCTTCGAAGCACCGGTCAATCTGGCCTATTCGCAACGAAACCGCTCGGCCATCTGCCGTATCCCTGTTACCAAAAGCGCGAAAGCCAAGCGTATCGAATTCCGAGCGCCGGATCCGTCCTGCAATCCTTATCTGTGTTTCGCCGCGCTGCTCATGGCCGGCCTGGATGGCATTCAGAATCGCATTGATCCGGGCGAGCCGATTGACAAGGACCTGTACGAATTGCCTCCCGAAGAGGCGCGATTGATCAAGCAAGTGCCTGGTTCGCTGGGCGAGGTATTAGACATGCTCGAGGCGGATCATGAATGGTTGCTTAAGGGCGATGTTTTCACCAAGGACATCTTGGAGGCCTATATTGCCTACAAACGCAGAAACGAACTGGATCCGATACGTTTGCGCCCCACGCCTCATGAGTTCGTGTTGTATTATGATGTCTAAGCCGGGGAGCGTTCCACGCCTTGAGGAAAGGCCGAGGCAACCTCGGCCTTTCTTTGCCATCCGAATCGGCGTGGCTATGTTAAAATATCTGCATCTATGAGTGCACGCACCTCTCTTGAGGCCGACGCTCGTCTTCTGGAGGCGCTTGCCAGCCTCAACCAGATTGGCGCTATGATCAACCGCCTGGCTCCGGATGATCTCTCCAGCGGTGAAGATACCTTGCGCCTGATCGTCGAGAGCGCCATTCGGGTCGTGCCGGGGGCGTCCGCAGTCATCTATACGTTCGACACAGCCCGGAAAGTCTTCGAGCCGGAATCGCGCGTCTCTGCTGGCGAGATCAACCGCTTTACCCCTGCTAAGGCAGCCTATCCGGAGGATGCGCCGCGCCCGAATGGAGCGGGGATGCGCGCCATTGCGCAAGAACGGTGTGTCCTCTCGTACGAAGAACCCGATTTGGATGTCCACCCCTATTATCGGGCGATTGGCGTCAAGGCAGCGGCCTGTTTTCCCTTGATTGTAGCGCGACAGGCCGTTGGAGCGTTGTATGTGTATCTCCACCAAGATCGCACTTTTCAGCGGCTTGAATTGCTCATGTTGGAAAATTTCGTCAATCAGGCGGCGATGGCGATCTATCACAGTCGTCGCCTCAACGCGATACGCCGCGATCTGACTCGTAAGGAAAACGACTTTCGGCGCTTGGAGCGAGCCGGCATGTTGATCTCCTCACGATTGCGATTGGAAGAGACATTGCAATCTATCCTCCAACTCGCCTTGGAAGTTACAAACGCCCGCTATGGCATTTTCCGTTTGCTGGATCGAGATGGTAAGATGTTGATCACACGTGCTGTCGCCGGGGAAGGTCTGCAGCGCCCTGCGGTGGAGGACTTGGCTCTGAACTCCAACAGCGTCATGGCCTGGGTTGCGCGCTCCCGTCAGGCTGTTCTGATTCCTGATTTACGGACGGCTCCCTGGTCGGCCATGTATTATCCCCTTGACGCCAGCCTCGAAATGCGCTCCGAGCTGGCGGTGCCGCTGATCAATGCCAGCGGAAGGTTGGAGGGCGTCCTGAATCTGGAAAGCCCCGAGGTGGGCGCTTTCAGCGAAGAGGATCGTTACATGCTTCAAACCCTCGCAACGTATGCAGTGATTGCCATTCAAGAGGTGCGCTTGTTGGATGCGTTGCTGGAAATTGCGCGTTTGTTGCTCGTTCAATCATGCCAGGAAGTGCTCATGCACATTGCGAACGCCGCCTGCGATTTGCTCAATGCAGCGGACGCGGCTATTTGGCTGGTGGAAGGAGAGGAGTTGGTATTATGCGTAGCCTCCGGTGGTCACCAACACGGCGATCGCATTCCTGTGCGCGGCAGCCTGGCCGGCCAGGCGGTTTTGGAACGCACGTCTGTGATTGCTCAGGATGTGCGCTGCGATTCGCGCTTTCACCGTCAGGACCTGGCGCGGCGTCACCGTTGGGTGCGTGCTCTCATCGTTCCCCTTGCTGTTGGCGAGAAACCCACGCCAATCGGCGCCTTCAGTGTGTATAGCCGGGGTAATGATCCCGGTCGTTTTGCCGAGTCAGACTGGGACAAAAAGGTGTTGACCTGTCTGGCGCACTATGCTGCCCTCGCCGTGCAAAATGAGCAACGGCAACAGGCCTTGCGCGCGGCTCAGGAGCAACATTCCATTGCAGAAATGTTTGCTGCCGTCGGCGATATTGCCTCGAATCTGCTCCATCAACTGAACAATAAAGTGGGCACTATTCCGGTGCGTGTGCAAAATATCCAAGACAAGTATCGCGTGATGCTCGAAGCGGATTCGTATCTGGCGAGCAATCTCATGGAGATTGAACGGTGCGCTTCGGACGCTATGCAGAGTGTGCGCGAGAATCTGGCGCATTTGCGTCCGATTCGCCTGGAGCCTGTCTGTATTGCTGCGCGCGTGGCCGAGGCCTTGCAATCGGCGAGTCTGCCTGCTAGTATACGCGTGCATACAGAAGGGTTAGAACACCTGCCAATGGTCATGGCCGCTGCGCAGAGTTTGGCTTTCGTGTTTGCCAACTTGTTCGAAAATGCTGCTGAGGCAATGCATGGGGAAGGAGAAATCCAAGTGCGCGGCATGGTCAGCGAGAAGTGGGTAGAAATCTTGGTCAGCGACAGCGGGCCAGGGGTTCCGCCCGAACTACACGACCGTATTTTCGAGTTGAGTTATTCCGGTCATGGTGGAGGCCGCCCGGCCAAACTTGGTTTTGGGCTGTGGTGGGTCAAAACCTTGATGAATCGTCTGGGCGGCTCCGTACATGTGGAAAGTGACGGCCGCTGCGGCACGACGTTCCATTTGCGACTGCCTCGCGCAGAGAAACCCTGATGAGTCAGACGATGCGTGCTTTACTTGTGGAAGATAATTTCTCCTGGCAACAGATTCTGGCCGAACTGTTGGCAGATTGTGGTTTGGAAGTTGATGTGGCGTATAATCTTGAACAGGCCCTCGTATATCTGAAGGAACGACCACACCGGCTGGCGGTGATAGACCTTTCCCTGGATGAATATGACCACAACAATCAAGATGGGCTGCAAGTGCTGGCGGCGGCGCGGCAGCTGGATCCTGCCTGCAAGACGATTATGCTAACCGGCTTCGCCACTGTCGAACTGGCTGTTTCTGCCTTGACGGAATATGGAGCGCTGACTTTCCTGCGCAAGGAAGCCTTCCGGCGCAGTCAGTTCCGCGACGTGGTCTCCAAAGCGTTGGTCAGCTCGCCGCCCTTGCTGGAATGGAGCGCGGAGCAACCCTATCTTGCGCGCGTCGCGGAATCGTCTCGCCCACCCTCGCTTGGAAAGGCTCTCGTTGTAGAGGATGACGCTGGCTGGCGCAGTCTCTTGCGTGAGATGTTGATGGAAGCAGGGTTCACGGTTCGGGATTGCAGTGGCTATGGGGAGGCGCTTGGCTACCTGCGCCGTGAGAAATTCATCCTCGCCGTAGTTGACCTTTCCCTATCCGGCGAAAGCTGGTCCAATCAGCGGCTGAGGAACGACATGGAGGGGTATCAACTCCTGAAGATGGCGCACACTCTCAATGTTCCCTCTATTTTAGTCAGCGGCGCGGCCTCGAGGGATGCCATCCAGCGCGCTTACAACGAGTATGGCGTATTTGCCTGCTTGGAGAAGCAAACGTTTGACCGAGCTTCGTTCTTCCGGCTGGCTCGGGAGGCGACGCAAAAGCGCAGGCCTAGCGGAGAATTGGCCGCTTTAACCGAGCGTGAGCGCGAGGTGCTGGAATTGCTTGCGCAAGGGATGACAAACAAGGAAATCGCCGCGCGTTTGCTGGTCAGCGCCAATACGGTCAAGAGGCACATCAAGGCGATCTTTGAAAAACTCAACGTACATACGCGCGCGGCTGCCGTGGCCAAAGTTGTAGGGGAACAACACTAAAAACGTCGTCCAGCGAGAACGTCGGACGCGTTGCTGATCTGCCGGAGGATGGCTTTCCTCGAGTGTTCTGCTTTCTCTTCCCAATCGCCGTGTCTGCAAACCGAGCAGAACCCTCTCGCCCAACCAAAGATGGGAGTGAGCCTAAAACAGAAAGACAAGGCCGTTGCGACCTTGTCTGGTGGGCGCGGAGGGGCTCGAACCCCCGACCTCATCAATG
>FMJZ01002031.1_pt1 | contig 37668 bp, 33 predicted proteins | sample 1987881 | NCBI WGS metagenome assembly FMJZ01 (sample SAMEA4378227, study PRJEB15110) | soil metagenome | biome: soil; feature: Field; material: Soil | place: India | collected 2015-03-11 | depth 0 m
AGATTCCTCCCCGCCTGCGGGGAGGTCAGGTGGGGCTGTTTGCCCTCTCCTTGTGGGAGATGGTCGTGATGAGGGCTTTTCCTCCCTGTTTGCGGGGAGGTCAGGTGGGGCTTGTTCAGCGGTTGTTAGCCCCCCTGTAGTCCCCCCGCAAGCAGGGGGACGTCCTAAGCCCCTGCGACGGGTCGCAGGGGCTGTGTGTTAACGCGACCAGCGTTCATGCGGCGGCGGCAGGGTGGGGAAGGGGGCGTGCGGTTCCGCCTGATACCAGTACGCCACCGAGGCGATGTCGTCGGTCAGCGGCTGGAACTTGCCGTTGGGCCACCAGCCTAACGCCTGAATGGTCACCTTCAGGCTCTGCTTGAAGCGGATGGGGTCCATGATGTGCCAGCGATACAGCCCATGTTTGGGCACAGCGCCCGGCTCGCGCTGCCACAGGGGATAGCCGGTAAACGGCGCATTGAACGTTTCGCCAAAGCACCACGCCCCGCAGAAGTAGTCCTCCGTGCCCGTGCCGCAGATGGTGGGATACTCGGTATCGCCGTCCATGTAGAACTTGATTTCGCCCTCGCCCCACCAGCCATCGGAAAGCTGCGTCCACGCCAGGAACGTGCCTACATAATGCCCTTGACCCTTCACGCCGTCCAGAATCACATGCTCGGGGCGTTCTCGCGTGGTCATTGAGCGTCGCCACTGGGCGTGCAGATAGGCGGCGTTGTCGGGCACTTCGGTGAGGGCGTAGGTAATCTGGTAGAAGAAGCCGTGTATTGGCTCCCAGCGCTGGTTCTCGATGGTGATTTTCGCTCGTTTGCGGAACGGCATCGGGAAGTAGCAGTTGAACCCGCCCGACGGGTTAACCGCAATCGGGATGGAGACCACATTGTAGCGCAAGCCGTGACCGTTGCAGAAGAAATCGCCTAGCGGCACCTCTACGGAAGGCGAGGTCTCGTCATCCCAGTACATGCGCAGTATCGTATCCCGGTACGCCTTCACGTCCACCGTAATCCAGATGTGCTGGATAATACCCGGTCCGGTGATGTCGGCTAAGGTGGTGACGGTACCGGGTTCAAGCGTGATACACGGACGCACCTTCCAGCCTTTGCCCAGCATGGACGCGGCGTTATGCTCATCGGGTTCCGCTTTGGCGCCGCCACCGCGCTCGCCGTTGGGGTTCTCGGCGGAGATGGAGCGCGTTTCCGCCGACGAGAGCAGGGGCAGACTGCCAAGCCCCAGGTTCAGCAGGTGCAAACCATCCATCGGATTCCTCCCTCTGTTGCGTGTGATGAACTCACCGCACAGCGTTTCGCGATGGGGTCCTTAACCTCCTGCCTGACACTGTTTCACAATCTGCTCCGCCAGATGCGTCACTCCGTAGCCCTTGGGCGCCATCACGAACAGCTTGCCGTGTTGTTTCGCCAGCTTGTCGGCGTCCTTCCAGTGGGTGCGGCTGTAGCGTACCACCACGATGGTCATATCGGCGTTGCGAATGTGCGCCTCCATGTCGTTCAAGCTCTCCGAGCCGTCCAGGTCGGGCCAGTCCACCTCAGAGAACTGCAGGGCTTGCCGGATGCGCTGTTCCGCTTCCGCCCGCCGGTTGAAGCAAAGCAGGAAGAGCTTCTTGCCTTTCGTCAGGCGTCGCGCCTGCTTCAACAGGTCGCCGTTGTGCTCCTCTGCTGGTTCCTCGTCCTCCGTAGGTTCCTCTTGCGTGCCCTTCTGCATGTCCTTGATCAGATACTTGCCCAGGTTCACCAGAAAGCTGCGGGCGGACTTGCTTTCGGAAGGCGATAACTGGCAACATTCGGGCACGGCGGGGTTTTCCAGAAGCCAGTCATAGCCCTGCATAATCTGGCGCAATCGGAGGTTGGAATGGGGAACCTGCGCCTTGTGGCACTCTATCAGCGCGCACAGCAGGCTTTCCTCAAAACGAGATGGGTCAGGGTTGGCGAGGGTTCGCTCCAGGTTAGTCAGTGCCTTGTCCTGCGCTCGCTTTTTGCGTGCCTGTTCCTGAGCAGTTTGCCAGTGTTCATCCGCTGCGTTCAGGTAGTGAACCTGCTTCTGGCGGGCGCATGTCAGGTTGAGCATATTCAGGTTCCATTTGCGCGCCTTCGCTTCCTCAGCAACCTCATCATACAGATGCTGGGAACGGTCAACATCCATAGCGCGCTGGGCGATGTTCCGGGCGTTGTATATCTGGTAAATCATCGGGATTGGTGCAGCGATGCTTTCCAGCAGGGGAGCACCTGCGCCCTTATCCAGCTCCTGCCCATGCTGTTTGTACCATTCCCACATCTCCCAGCTCTTACTCAGCGCTCTGTAGCCCATCTCCAGCGTCTGCAGCTCATGCTCACTGAACTCTATTTTGGGGTCAAACGGGGGCAACCATACGCCCATGCGTTTTTCGTCGGACAGCTGGTCAATCTGCCGTCTGGTCTGCTCCAGCTCCCACTCGCGATGCCAGCCTGTTGCGCGGGGGCGCAGAAAGCGGTACAGACAGGCAGCGTACATCAGACGCGCAATCGCCCTCTCCCGGCGCATAGAATGATTGGCAACGTCATCCAGCACCGCACTGAGTTCATCCAGCTTCTCGGCAAGCCCGGCGTACGGCTCGCGCTCTGGCTGAACAGGCGTGGGTTGTTCCTGCGGGGCAGGGGCTGGCGGCTGCTCTTGCGGGGCAGGTTCAGTAATCGCCTCTACGGTCGTCGGTTCCTCTGAGAGTGTCTCTGCGAGAGCTTCCTCAGCCATCGGGGGTTCCTCTGGCGGCGCCTCTGCCTGCGCAGGTTCAACCGTTTCCGGTTGGGCAGGGGCTGGGGTTACCTGTTGTGCAGGCTCGGGTTCGGCGACAGGGACGGGCGGCGCGCTCTGCTCCACGTTGACTGCCGTGCGTTGCTGTACCGTTGTCGCTACTGTGGGCGCGAATCCTTCGGTAAGCCCTTTTGTAAGACGTGTGATGATTTCGCTCAACCGCTGTAACTCCTCGGCGTTGGCGTGGCGGGTCAGCGTGCATATCTCGCAAACGGTGTTCAGCAGGTGCAGGTCGTGGCTGGACAGGCTATTGTTCGCCGGCATCTGGCGGAGGCGTTCCCACACGAGCGACAGGGTGTCAAGGGCATCCAGCATCCTCTCGCGCACCGGAGTATCGAGCAGGTGAAGGTTCATTCCGTGTGCAATGGAGTAGAGAGCCTCTTCGGTCTTCTCCTGCAGGGCTAAAAAGTCAGAACCATTTCTGGTAAAGAGCATCTCAGCACCCTCCTTTTTGTGTTACCGAAGTGCTTATTTAGACTCGTGCGCAATAAAAAAGTTTCATTTCTTACTTGTGTTTGGTCAAATGACATCTCCACGCACAGAAATGGCAGAGATGCAACGCGCACCGACGAGACGTCTTTTTATCCCTTCGGCTGAGACAGCGCACGAGTCAGAGTGATAAACTCTTCTAGCGATAGCGTTTCGCCGCGGCGCTGGGGGTCTATGCCCACCTCCCGCAGGGTTCGCTCTACCTGTTCACGCGGCAGGTTCAGTCCGCCGCTCAGGGTGTTCAGCAGGGTCTTGCGCCGCTGGGCGAAGGCTGCGCGCACCACGCGGAACAGTTGGCGTTCCTCCTCCGGTGGCAGCCGTTTGGGCAGGGGAGTGAACCGCACGATGGCGCTGTCTACCTCTGGAGGCGGGTAGAAAACGGTGTGCGAAACGCGCGAGACGATTTCCACACGGGAATGATACTGGGCAAAGACGGTGATGGAACTGTATTCGGGCGTGCCCGGCTGGGCAACCAGCCGCAGGGCAACCTCGTACTGAATCATCAGCACGGCGAGGCGCCATCCCCTGGCAACACCGAACAGGCGGTCCAGTATCGGGCTGGTGATGCCGTAGGGAATATTTGCCACCACCTTGAACGGGCATTCCCCAAAGGTCTCTTGTATCAGCTGCGGCAGGTTTTCGCGCAGAAAGTCGCCGTGTACCAGCCGAACGTTCGCGTAGCCCTGCAGGTTGTGCTGGATGACGGGCAGCAGTTTGGCATCAATTTCAAAGGTCAGCACCTGTTTGGCTCGTTCCGCCAGCGCACGGGTCAGCGTGCCGATACCGCTTCCGATTTCCAGTGCGCACTCTTCAGGGGAAAGGTCGGCGGACTGCAGAATCTTTTGCAGGACATTATGGTCGCCGAGGAAGTGCTGACCTTTGCGTTTATCGGGGTACAGCCCGAACTGCAGTAACAGCAACCTTATCTGCGATGGAGAGGTCAGTTTCACGTCCTATCCCTCACGGATGGAAAAGGCGGAGCACAGAGGCTCCGCCCACGTTCAGGTGTTAGTCCAGTATATACACTTTGACCTTGCGCATACCGACCCGCTTCGCTTGTTGGTAAGTGTCGTGCCCAAGGTCAATGCGATTGCCTTTAATCGCTCGTCCGGTATCTGCAGCAATCGCGTAGCCGTATCCTTCGATATACAGGCGCGTGCCAAGCGGGATATAGCGGGGGTCTACAGCAACGGTTCCATAGCCCGCCTTAATCCCGGTTGCGGTGCGTCCCGAGCGGCTGCCGCCACAGACATAAGGTGCGTAGCCTGTAGCGATCATAGTCAGCACACGCCGTCCGCTAAAGAAACCTCGCGCGGGCAGCGAGCCGCCCGCCCCGTACCGCTCGATGCGCGGTTTGGGTTGCGAGATAACTTTGGACGCTAACACCTTTCGGGACACCTCCTGCCCGTCTTTGATGGTGATCAACCACTGGATGCGCTTTTTCCCGTCCTGCCCTTCCTGCACCACCCGTTTCACCCCTGCCCGCAGTGCGGGGTCGGCGAAACGCTTGGCGGGCGCCGGAATGGACTGCTCTTCGGTAACCACCTGCTGGCGTACCCGGGTCACCACCACTTCCATTCCATCGGCAAGAGGTGTTGCCGGAGGCGGTTGGACGCGGTCCAACTTCTCCAGGCGTATCTCCGCTTCGCGCAAGAGTTCTGCGACGGTTGCGGCTTGTGTGTCCAATGTACGCACCGTGCCACCTTCGCGCAGGCGCACCGAGAACCGGCGACCTGCGTCTGCGGTCACGAACGCACACAGGGTTGCAGCTATCAGCAGAGCGACAGCAGGCGTTCTGCCGTGCGCGTAACGCAAGTGCACGTCGGTACCTCCTTTCGGGCTTTTTCGGTGCCGTCGGGACGCAGATTGTCAAGTTACTCCCGCCTTTTTACGGGCGTTGTAACGCTCGTGCATTTTACCACGAGTTGCGAGGAAAAGTCAACATGTCTTTCTGCATGCTACCCTAAGTTGGTCTATGAGCCCACGCAGGAGATCTCTCAGGTGATGTGGAACACAATATTGCACGAACCGGTGGCAATTACTGGCAGAAGGGGATGGCAGGAGCAACGGGGAGGCAGACGTGTAATGAATCCGGTACCTGACCTTGTCGATAATACAACCTCCACGCTCGCGAGTGTGCTAAACGCTCTGTTAGAAAGCGCCGACTCGCCCGCACTATCCGTTTGCACCGCCTACTTCAACCTCGAAGCTCTGGAGAATCTCCAAAAGGTCATTGAGCGGCTTCAGTCCGTCAGACTATTACTTGGCACCGAACAGGAGGTCGGGTTCGTCGTAGGACAGAGGCTTCGGCGGGACCTGGAAAGCGCATTCGCGCAGGGTAAGGAAGGTACTCTGGAAACACTGAGGCGATGGAAGGACTACCTCAGTCAACCACGCGTGGAAGTGCGCTGTTATAAGAAAGGCTTCCTGCATGGCAAAGCGTACCTTGTGGACGGAGTCCCCACGCTCGGGGCAATTGGCATTGTTGGCTCCTCCAACTTTACGGGAGCAGGCTTGACTACGAATATGGAACTGAACGCAGTGCTGAAACAGCAGTCGGCGGTTGAGCATCTTCGACGATGGTATGAACAGTTGTGGGACCAATCCGAAGAGTATAAGCACGACCTTGTGCAGTTGCTGGATGTGTTCGCGCGTCAGTATGCCCCCTATGAAATCTATATCAAGGTTGTCTACGAAGCGTTCCGTGACAAGCTTCAATCCAGTCTTCAGGAGAAAGAAGGCGACCCATCGCCCATTGCGCTGGCGGATTTTCAACACGAGGGATACCTCGCCGCGCGAGAGGTGCTGGACAACTATGGCGGCGTACTGATTGCAGACTCGGTGGGATTAGGCAAGACATTTCTTGCCCTTCGGCTGCTCGACGACTACGCCTATCGCCGGCGTGAAACCGCCCTGATAGTATGCCCTGCCGCATTGCGGGACACAGTGTGGAAACCGCTGCTTCAGGCGCACGCCATTCCGCACCACATTGAGAGTATGGAACGTATCAGTCAGCAGGATTGCCCAATTGACGAACTTGCTCGCTACAAGATAGTCGTTGTAGATGAATCGCACAACTTTCGTAATCCCAACGCCAACCGCTGGGAGAACCTGTTCCGAGTGATGTCGCAGGCATCGGACGAAAAAAAGCTGATATTGCTTACCGCCACCCCGGTGAACAATACCGTGTTTGACCTTTACCACCAGCTTCGCCTCATCACGCGAGACCGCAAAGATTATTTCGCCGACGCAGGCATCAGCGACCTCGAGTCCTATTTCCGACGTGCTGAGGCGACGCGCGAAGCTCTGTACGAGGTGCTGGAGGCTGTGGCTGTACGGCGCAGCCGCTCGTTTATTCGCAAAAACTATCCCCATGCGCGCATCGACGGGCAAGCACTGCGTTTTCCTGACCGCGTTATTCAAAGCGTAAGATACGACCTGGAGAAGAGTTATGGCAGCACGCTATACAGGCAGGTCGCACAGGCAATAGAAAACCTGCGACTGGCACCATATCAGGTGGACGCTTACCGGACGGAGCTGAGGCGGCGAATTCCAGTCAGCTTGTTTGACGGAGAACAGAGTCTGATGAATCTCTTGCTGGGGAGTGGCTGGAAGCAGGAAGAAGCTCAACGATTCGCGATGGATCTGGGACGGCAGACCTCACTGGCACATATTATGCGTGTGCTGTACCTGAAACGATTGGAATCGTCGGTGGAGGCATTGCGTATCTCCCTACAACGGCAGCTGGATTTCCAGAGAAAATTCCTGGAGGCGCTGGAACAGGGTAAACGTCTTACCAGCGCGCTCTACCACCGATATTTCGTTCAGATGGAAAGCGCTGACGACCAGGCGGAAGCCCCCGATAATCAGTTAGATTTGTGGAGTCGATTGGAGGACATCGACACCAGCCTGTATCGGGTAGAGAATATCAAAGCGGATGTAAAGCATGATATCGAAAGTCTGGAAGCCCTGCTTGAGAAACTATCGTTGCTAACTCCTGAGCAGGACGAGAAGCTGCAGGTGCTAAAACGCCTCCTTACCACACAACTGGCGGGGCAAAAGGTTCTGCTGTTCAGCTATTTCAAGGACACGGCGCGGTATCTGTATCGCCACCTGCACGGTGACGGGGAGGTTCTACGCGCCTTTAACAGGATAGCTATCACGGATAGCAATATCAGCCCCGAAGAACGGCGTTCTATTGTTCAGCGGTTTGCACCAAAAGCAAACTGCCCGGTGCGCAGCGAGCCACAACACGAACCAGGCAAATGCGGTTATTGCTGTCCGAAAGAGGAGGTGCAATTGCTTCTGTCCACAGACGTGCTGAGCGAGGGGCAGAATCTGCAGGACGCGAGCATTATCATTAACTACGATTTACACTGGAATCCGGTGCGTATGGTTCAGCGTATCGGTCGCATCGACCGCATCGGTTCGCCACATGAACGAATCGACGTGTACAATTTCCACCCCGAAGATAAGCTGGAAGACCTGTTGAATCTGATGAAGCGGCTTCACGAGAAGCTGGATGCCATCAACCGCACGGTTGGGCTGGACGCTTCGGTGCTGGGAGAAGTGCCGAACCCGATGGACTTCAATACCCTGCGCCGCATCGCGGAGGAGGACCAGCAGGTGCTGGATGACCTCGAAAGGGAAAGTGAGCTGAATGTTGGTGAGTTTCTGCAGGCAGACCTGCTGGACTTTCTGAAGCGCGTGGGAGAACAGGTAATGGAAGGGATACCGCTGGGTATGGGCACGGCGCGATACTGCGCCAGGGGAGGAACGCCAGGTTTCTTTGTTGCCCTGCGCAACACGCAGACGGATAAGCATTACTGGTTATTCGCACCCGCCTCGGACCGAAACGTGGTGGAGTCGCGCCTGCAGGCTATTAGCCACATTCGCTGTAACGATGGAGAGCCAGCGGCCCCGCTTCCCGAAGACTTCGATCCTGCCCCGTTTATTCACCGCCTGAGGCGACATCTTGTTCAGCGACTCAATCAAGTAGCGCACCGACTGCCAATCCTGCCTGCACCTCAGAACCACATCGTCGCTCGTCTGCAGACGATGCCCAGTTCTGCCGCCCGTAACCAGCTGCTGGAATACCTGCGTGAGCCTCTGCCTGCCACACACTTGCGTGACCTGCGACCGATATGGCAACAGAACAGAGCAAAGTCCAATAAAGAACTCTTGCAGGTACTGACCCGATTCATGGAGAGCCATCCGCGGCCGTCTGTGCCAGCGCCTGATGTACGCGAGGTGGGCGAAAAAGATATAGAATGCGTTGCCTGGATGCTCGTACTGGAGAGGCAGGAGGAGGTGTGATACCGATGCAGCTACAGCAGGTCCAATCCGCTCTATCTCAGTGCCATCGCCCGGGAGAGATTGCGCAATTGTTGAAGGTGCTCGGGTATCCCTTAACGGAGCCAACCATATGGGACGTTTCCGACCTGCCAGAGAGTGCTCGGGCAAAACTAAGGCAGGTATATCTGTTATCCACTGTGGAAGACGAACATGGCATCTTTCGCGTCTACCACCTGGAGATGACCTCGTTCAAACGCGCCGACCTGCGTACGGTGATCGAGCCGTTCTACCGATGCCATCCGCAGGGCAACTATCTGTTTGTCGCAACCACTGACGACCCGGCGAATATATTGCTCATTAGCCCACGACGCATCTTCCTGCAGGATGCTGGTAAAGTGAAACTGCTCCTGCGCACTCTATCAGTGAACCCTTCTGCACCGTTCCGAACCGACCTCGAGATCTTGGCAGCAATCGCCGCCACACCCGGTGAGAAAGCCGAGCAGATATGGCGTAAACACGAGGACGCTTTCAGTATCGAGCGCGTAACGCAGAAGTTCTTCAAAGAGTACAGAAACAGATTCGAAAAAGCTGAAAGTCTTATCCAGGGTATCAACGGCGACGAGAGACGGATATTCACACAGAAACTGTTCAACCGCCTGCTCTTCATTCGGTTTCTGGAGCGCAAGGGCTGGCTCAGGTTCGGCGGGAGTCCCGATTACCTCCGCGCTCTCTGGCAGAACTATCAGAAAAACGGCGGTGGAGAGTTTTACCGGGAAAGGGTGAAACCGCTTTTTTTCACTGCGCTGAACACCCCGCACGACGTCAACGTGGTTGGCATCAATCGCGGCGGATACTTGCAAAACCTGCTTGGGGAGGTTCCTTACCTCAACGGCGGGCTGTTCGAACAGGACGACCTCGACAGGCGCGACGATATTGTCGTACCCGATGAAGCGGTCGAACCCGTTATTAATGAACTGCTTTACCGTTTCAATTTCACCATTACCGAAAGCAGCCCGCTGGATGTGGAAGTGGCAGTCGATCCCGAGATGCTGGGCAAGGTGTTCGAGGAGCTGGTTACCGGACGCCATGAGACCGGCAGCTATTACACCCCACGCCCTGTAGTGGCATTTATGTGTCGCGAAGCGCTGAAAGGCTACCTCTGCGACGCCTGCCCGCAGGAGGACGTAGAAAGTATCAACGTTTTTGTGGAGGAGCGAGATGCCACTAACCTGCGTGACCCCGAAAAGGTGCTAGATGCGCTCAAGCAGACTAAAGTATGTGATCCCGCGTGCGGCAGCGGTGCATACCTGCTTGGGATGCTTCATGAGCTGCTGGATCTGCGCCAGTGCCTCTTCCAGCAGAAGCGCCTCGGCCCGGCAACCGTGTATCAGCGCAAACTGGAGATTATCCAGAATAACCTGTACGGCGTGGATATCGACCCCTTTGCGGTGAACATTGCCAGACTGCGCCTGTGGCTGAGCCTGGTGGTGGACGATGAACGCAATCCGTTAGACGACCAGAGCGTGGATGTGGCACTGCCCAACCTCGACTTCAAGATAGAAGTCGGCGATAGCCTGCTGGCTCCTGACCCGCAAGGTGGCGTTCAGCCCGACATGTTCCGCGCAGAGCAAATCGACAGGTTTGACCGGTTGAAAGGGGAATACCTGCGCGTGCACGCCTACGGTGAAAAGGAAGCCCTGCGCAAAGAGATCGAAGAGTTGCGTGAGGAGATTCGGCAGTGGGCGCACCCAGGCAATCAGATATCGGGCTTTGATTGGCGCGTGGAGTTCGCCGAGGTGTTTAAACGTGGCGGATTCGATATCATCCTGGCAAATCCTCCCTATGTCCGGCAGGAACTTATTCCGAATAAGCCTGCGCTGTTGAAACAGTATGAGGATGTCGCAGAAGGGCGGTCTGACCTCTATGTCTACTTCTATGCCCGTGCCCTGCAACTGCTCAGGCAGGGGGGGGTCCATGTTTTCGTCTGCTCCAACAGCTGGCTGGATGTGGGATTTGGAGGTAAGTTGCAAAAGTATCTTCTGGAGCATTCTCATATTCAAGCCATTTACGACTCCGCCGTGGAGCGCCAGTTTGCCAGTGCAGACGTGAACACGATTATCTCCATCTTGCGCAAGGGGCGCCCCGCCGACAATGCCAGAACACGCTTCATACGCCTTCACAGCGCATTCGAGTCCGCTATCGCCGACCCCAGCCAGCAACGGGTGATTGAGAAGACCCGCGAGGAACTGTGGCAAGAGGGGCTGGATGATGAGGGGCGATATGTCGGCAACAAATGGGGAGGCAAATACCTTCGTGCGCCTGATATCTACTTCACGATTTTAGAGAAAGGACAACGTTATCGCGTACTGCAGTGGTCTGGTGAGCCCGTTATTGTAGAGGATATTACCGATTCTCTGGAGGATTGAGTTGGGCTATGTGGCTGAACAGGTTCTCCAGCTTTTGAAATGCTTGAACCACATGTTGCTAATACAACAACTTTATTGCCTGTGCAACGAACTTAATATTGCATGTGCAACAATTCGTTGCAGGCGCAACAGAGTAACTTGCTGTTCTACAAGCATGAGGCGGCGCGAGCGGGTTACATAAGGAGGACATCCATGAAGTTCGCCGACATCAAAGATAAAATCGTCAATCGGATGGGATTTGAGAGCTTGGAGCAAATCCGCCGGGCGGGCTATCGCGTGGTTCGCGAACGGGATGGCGACCGCTATTTCCTGGCGCGCGAAGAGGAGCTCCGGCCTCTTCTGGTGAAATTGGGCGACATTGCGGATGTGCGATTCGGCATCAAGACGGGCGCAAACGAGTTTTTCTATCTGGCACCTGTGGAAAAAAATGTGGCAGAAGCGGTGGCTGAAGCGCAACAAAACCCAGAGACTCCCATCCGCGTGCGCAACAGCGCAGGCTGGGAGGGCGAAATCGAAGCCGAGTTCCTCAAACCAGTCATTAAAAGCCCACGCGAAGTCCGCACCTTGCTTGTTCGGGAGAAAGACCTGAAGTACCTTCTACTTATGTGTCCGTATAGCAAGGAGGAACTGAGACGTAAGGGCAAAACCAAAGTGCTGGAGTATATCAAATGGGGCGAATTGCAAGGATTCCACAAGAGACAAACTTGCAAGGGTAGGCAGCGTTGGTGGGACCTGGGTAACCGATCTCCTGCGGATGTGAACTGTAACTACCTAATTGATGATAGAATGCGTTTTTATTACGGCAAAGTGTTTGTAAGTGACAATTTTCAGGAGATACGTGGAGGCGGCAAGCTGCTCGGTGCCGCTCTACAGGTACCCTTCCTTCAGATTTTCTGCGAGCTTGGAGGTCGTGCACCGTTTGGTGGGGGGTTACTTAAGGTGCAGACCTACGAGGTTGAGGAGTTGTTAGTTCTGAATCCCTCGTATCTGTGCTGTTCTCAACGTGAACGTCTGCTAAGTGCCTTTGAGCAGCTCTGTCAGCGAGAGATTAAAAGCATTTTTGAAGAATTGGGTTTACCGAAACCCAACAAAGGCTATAGCAACATTCACCCAGAAGATGTTGCTCTGGAGAAAGTGCTTTCCGACCGCTATGAGCTGGATAGCGTGATATTCGACGCGCTTGGCTTGACGCACGAAGAGCGGTTAGCTGTGTACCGCGCCGTTGTACAGATGGTCAAAGACCGCCTGGTGAAGGCGAAGAGCGTATAATACCCGCCGCTACCACCTGTCCCAGCGCGATGCCGCCGTCGTTGGGGGGAACGCGCTGATGCCAGTGCACGCGAAAGCCCTCTTCGGTAAGGCGATGCACCGCCCGCTCGGTCAGATAGGCGTTCTGAAAACAGCCCCCGCTGAAGGCAATCCGCTCCACGCCAACAGCCTTCGCCACCGCTACCATCATCTCCACTAAGGTGTTGTGAAAGCGCAGGGCAATCATCGGAGGCTCCACACCCTGCTGGACGTCCTGCAGGATTGCCGCCACCATCGGCGACCAGTCCAGCACGCGCGGAGTTCCTTGTGACAATGTGAAGGGATACGAATCGCCGCCCGGTGCGGAATGGACGAGGAACTCCAGCTCCATCGCTGCCTGCCCTTCGAAGTTCGCCACCTGCCGCCCGGTGACCAGCGACGCTACCGCGTCAAACAACCTGCCCGCGCTGGTGGTGACGGGAGCATTCACGCCCTGCCTGAGCATCTGCGCCAGCAGGTGACGCTCGTAGGCGGTGAACCGCTCACCCAGCAGTTCGAACGCCTGCTCGCCCAGCATCTCGTACAGCACGCCCAGCGCGGAGCGACGAGGCTCCTTAACCGCGCGGTCACCACCGGGCAGGTGGAATGGGCGCAGGTGCGCCACCCGCTCGAAGTCCGTTTCTGTCACCAGCAGGAACTCGCCGCCCCACACCGTGCCGTCGACGCCGTAGCCCGTGCCATCCCACGAAATGCCCAAAACGGGAGGCGCGACTTCGTTCTCCGCCATGCACGCCAGCACGTGCGCGTAGTGATGCTGAACACTCACGACGGGAAGCCCCATGCGATGCGCAGACTGCGTGGAGAGGTAATCGGGGTGCAGGTCACATGCTACCGCCTGCGGCTGGTGCTCCCAGAGAGCCTGTACGTCGGCAGTTACGCGCCGGAACGCCTCCAGAGCCTGTGGCGTCTCCAGGTCGCCGATATGCTGGCTGATGAAAACCTGCCTGCCCACGCTCAGCGCGACCGTGTTTTTCAGGTGCGCGCCCACCGCCAGCAGAGGGGGCAGAGGCTCCTTCACCAGAACAGGCAGAGGCGCATAGCCGCGCGCCCGCCGTAACACCATCTCACGCCCCATGAGCACGCGAACCACCGAGTCGTCCACATGGCGGGCAATCGGTCGGTTGTGCACCAGAAACAGGTCGGCGATACCGGCGAGGCGCTGCAGTGCCTCGTGTTCGTCCGTGCAGATAGGCTCATCCGACAGGTTCCCGCTGGTGGCAACGACCGGGAAGCCCAGTTCGGCAAGCAGGAGGTGGTGCAGGGGAGTGTAGGGGAGCATCACGCCCAGATAGGGGTTGCCGGGCGCAACCGAGGGAGCGATGTCGGCATCCACCTTGCGGTGCAGGAGGACAATCGGCGATTCGGGCGAGGTGAGCACGCGCTCTTCCGTCTCGTCCACCCGGCAGTGTGCTTGCACCACCTGCAGAGAGGGATACATCAGCGCAAATGGCTTCTCCTCCCGCCGCTTGCGCTCACGGAGCCGACGAACAGCCTGCTCATTGCGAGCGTCCACTATCAGATGGAAGCCTCCCAGTCCCTTCACCGCCACGATGCGCCCCTCGCGGATGGCGTCCGCCGCCCTGCGCAGAGCCTCGTCATGCTGTGCCAGCACACTACCGCGCTCGTCCCATAGATCCAGACGTGGACCGCATTCGGGGCAGGCGTTCGGTTGAGCGTGGAAACGCCGGTCCAGCGGGTTCTCGTACTCCTCCCGGCACTTCGCGCACATGGTGAACGCCTTCATGGTGGTGTTCGGGCGATCATAGGGCAGGTTTTCGATAATGCTGTAGCGCGGACCGCAGTTCGTGCAGTTGGTAAAGGGATAGCGATACCTGCGGTTGGTGGGGTCGAAGATTTCGCGGAGGCAATCGGCGCAGGTGGCAATGTCCGGCAGGATGAGTGCGCTCTTTTCGCCAGTCTCTTCGCTGTGACGGATTTCGAAAGCGGTGTAGCCAGCGGGGTCCAGAACCGACTGCTCCATGCTCTGGATAAAGGCGCGAGGGGGCAATTCCTGCTGAAGACGCCTGACAAACTGCTGGAGCTGAGCCGGTTCACCCTCCGCTTCGATGAACACCCCCTGCGCCGAGTTCAACACCCAGCCTCGCAAGTCGAGCTCGGTCGCCAGACGGTACACGAACGGGCGAAATCCCACGCCCTGTACCGCCCCTCGAATGACCAGACGGACACGCTGGACCGAATGTGACATGCTCAACAGGTGCTGTCTTATAAGACCTACTGCATGACAGCCTCTTTATTCAACAAGCCCTCCAGCCAACGGACCCATTCCGCCATGCCCTCGCCGGTGCGACAGGACACGCGCAGTATCGGCATATCGGGGTTCAGCCGGCGCACGTCGGCGGTAAACTGCGACTCGTCGAAGTCCAGATAGGGTATCAGGTCCACTTTGTTTAACACAGTCACCTGCGCGGTGCGGAACAGGGCAGGGTATTTGGCGGGCTTATCGTGACCCTCTGCGGCGCTGACCACCGCCACCCGATGGGACTCACCCAGATCAAACACCACCGGACATACCAGATTGCCCACGTTCTCGATAAATAGCAACTGCAGGGCGTTCAGGTCTATTTCATCCAGCGCGCGCAGAACCATCGTCGCCTCCAGGTGACAGCCGCCCTCGGTATTAATCTGCACGACGGGTACATCCAGCCGGGCGATGCGTTCGGCGTCGCGGGTGGTGTCGGGGTCGCCTTCAATAACGCCTATGTTCACCTTGCCCTTCAGCTCGCGAATAGCACACTCGATTAGCGAAGTCTTGCCCGAACCGGGTGCGCTGATAAGGTTCAGTGCTATCACGCCTGCCTCACGCAAACGGCGGCGTACCACCTCCGCGTGCTGTTCGTTCGCCTCCATAATCCGCCGCACAACCTTAATTTCCATCCGAACCTCCTGCCAGAGTAATAGACACTATCTCCAGCTCCTCGCCTGCCACCACCTCTGCGCCTATCGCGCCGCATGAAGGACACTCCCAGAACACATCTTTCGGATGATACTCCATACCGCAGGACCTGCAGCGCACCTGCGCGGGTACCGTCTCCCATTCCAGCGAAGCATCCGCCAGCAAGGTGTTTTCCTTCAGAATGTCAAACGCAAAGGTCAGCGCGTCGGGAACCACCTGGCGCAGCTCGCCAATGCGCAACTGCACCTTTTCCGCCCTGCCGCCGCCGTTCGCCCTCAGCACCTCTTCACTGGTGCGCACAATCGCTTCCGCTATCGAAAACTCATGCATCTGTCCCGTCCTTCAGAACGTCCTGCAGGATATAGCGTACCACATCATCCACCGCTTTTTCGACCTCCAGCGATAACCCTTCGCCTTCGCCGAAGTCGTCGCCTTCGATGCCGTAAACGATCAACTCCAGCGGCAGTTTGTTCAGCACATGCGCCAGAGCAATAACCTCCTCCAGCCCTATCGAGTGCGTGCAGGAGAAGCGTCCTTCCACAGGCAACGGTTCACGGTGCGCCTCCATGCGGAGTATCTCTCCTGGCGTGCCTCCTGAACGAAGCGCATCCACCACAACACAGCGGGAACCCTGCCATATCTCCAGAAGCGTCATGAGGTCGCCCGTCCACTCCAACACCTCCACCGACGGGGGGAGCAGGGGACGCGCCCGACGCACCGCCACGATGCCCACACCGTCGTCTCGGCGGTAAACGTTGCCAATCCCGATAAGAAGTGTCCTGTGCATGGAATCCTCCTCGGCATAATTTGTTCTGCACGCGCCCCGCTCCTCTTGACAATTCCAGAGATGGGAAGTAAGATATGAGTGAGTGTTCACTCATCATAAGGAGAAACGATGAGCAACTCACCATCACAAAAAGGCAGGCGCGGGCGGGGGGAAGACACAAAAGAGGCAATCCTTCAGGCGGCGTTGCGGCTGTTCGCCCAGCGGGGATACGATTCCACCACCACGCGCATGATTGCTCAGGAAGCCGGAGTGGCGGAAGGAACCATTTACATTCATTTCCCCTCCAAGCGCCATCTGCTTTTCGCCCTGCTGGGACAGGCAAGCCTGCCGGTATTGAAGGACATCCTCTCGGCGTCGCAGGAAACGAATGACCGGGAGGTGCTGCGCTCGCTCTTCCGGGACAGGATACGCTTCGGGGAACGGTATGCCGACCTGCTGAGGGCACTGCTTCCCCAGGCGATGCACGACGAGCAGGTAGCCGAGCAGTTAATGCAGGAGGTCATCCGCCCTGCAGCGAGCATGGTGAAAGAGTACCTTTCCAGAAGGATACAGGAAGGAGCTTTTCGCGAGGTGCCGGTGGAGATTGCCGCGCGGATGCTGGTGGGGGCGCTCTGGATGACCATTCTGTTTGACCATCTGCTGGCTTGCAGTGACGAAACCAAAGAGCAGATTTTGCCGAGGCACAGTGCGGAAGAGTATGCGGAGGTGTTCGCGAATCTGCTTCTGGAGGGCATTCGGCGATGAAACACGGCAAGGCGGTTCGTGTGCTGGTGCTGATTGCGCTGGTGATAGCGGGCTTTGCGGTGTGGCGTGTGGTGCTTTCACGCTCTGCTCCGCCGGGCAACGTTATCCTCGCCAGCGGCACCATTGAAGCCACCGAGGTAGACGTCAGCGCGAAAACCACAGGGCGCATCCTCAAACTGCTGGTTGACGAGGGCGACGAGGTGCAGGCAGGGCAGGTTATCGCCGTTCTGGACGGCAGGGAGCTGGAGGCACAGGTGCTTCAGGCGGAGGGAGCCTATCGAGCGGCGCAGGCGAGGCTGGAAGAGCTGCTGAAGGGAGCGCGAGAAGAAGAGATACGTCAGGCGCAGGCGAACCTGGCGCAGGCGGAGGCAGCCGCAGAAGGGGCGCGCCGGACGCTGGCAACGGTTCAGGAGATGTTTGCCAAAGCGACGGAGCTGAAAGCACAGCTGGTCAACGCACAGTCCGCGTATGAGGTCGCCGAGAACGCCTACAAGCAGGCGAAGGCACGATTGGAGATGGTGGAAGCCGGGGCGCGTGTGGAGCAGATAGAGCAGGCTCGTGCCGCCGTCGAGCAGGCAAAGGCGCAGTTCATCAACGCCCAGCAGGACGCGGAGCGTGCCCAGAACCTGTTCGCAACGGGAGCCATCTCCAGACAGCAGATGGACTCCGCCATCGCACGACGGGATACCGCGTGGGCGGCGCTTGCGGCGGCGGAGGCAAAGCTGGCAGAACTGCAGGCAGGTGCTCGCCCAGAGGAACGCGAGCAGGCACGCGCAGCGGAGGCGCAGGCACGCGCCCAGCTGGAAGGGGCACGTCTCAACCTGCAGGTGGTGAAAGAGATCTATACCGACCGCCTGGTGACCAAACAGCAGCTGGAACAGGCGCGTACCCAGTACCGCACCGCGCTGGAAGGAGTGTCTGCTGCCCGAGCACGGCTGCAACTCCTGCTGGCTGGCGCACGCGAAGAGACTATCCAGGCGGCGAGGGCGCAGGTGGAACAGGCACGGGGCGTACTGGAGTCGGCAAAGGCGCTTCGCGAATACCTGACCGTTCGGTCGCCCGTGACAGGTAAAGTCATCCTCAAGGTCGCGGAGCAGGGCGAGCTGGTCACGCCCGGAATGCCCATCGTGCGCATTGCCAATCTGGATAGCGTGTGGCTAAAGGTGTATGTTCCCGAGCCGGATATGCGCGTAAAGCTGGGCGACCGCGCCGAGGTGGCGGTGGACGCCTTTCCCGGCAAGCGGTTCGAGGGGAAGGTCACCGAAATCGCCGACAAGCCGGAGTTTACCCCGAAGAACGTTCAGACCAGAGAGGAGCGCGCGAAGCTGGTATTTGGCGTGAAGATTACGCTGGCGAACCCGCGCCATGAGCTGAAGCCCGGAATGCCAGCCGATGCCACCATCTTCCTTTCCCCGTAGGCGGAGGCGGCGATGAGCGAGCTCGCAGTAGAGGCACGCGCACTGCGCAAACTGTTTGGTGATGTCGTCGCAGTGGACTCGGTGGATTTGCAGGTAAAGCGCGGCGAGGTGTTCGGCATTGTCGGACCGGACGGCGCAGGCAAAACCACCACCTTTCGTATGCTGGTCGGAGCCATCGAGCCGACCGCCGGGGAGGCAATCGTGGCAGGCTTCAACGTGCGAACCCATCCCGAAGAGGTCAAACGGCGCATCGGTTATATGTCTCAGCGGTTCAGCCTTTATGGCGACCTGACCGTGCAGGAGAATCTGGACTTCTTTGCCGACATCTACCGCGTGCCCAAAGAGCAGCGCATCGCACGACAGAAAGAGCTTCTGGAGTTCAGCAGGCTGGCTCCGTTTACGCGCAGGCTCGCGCAGAACCTGTCGGGCGGGATGAAGCAGAAGCTCGCGCTTGCCTGCACGCTCATCCACACACCCGAGATTCTCTTTCTGGACGAACCCACCACCGGCGTGGACCCCGTCTCCCGGCGTGACTTCTGGCGGATACTATACAGCCTGGTGGGCAGGGGCATGACTCTGGTGGTCAGCACTCCCTACATGGACGAGGCAGAACGATGCAACCGAATAGCCTTCATGTACGCCGGGCGGATTATTGTGTGCGACAGCCCGGACAACCTGCGAAACCGCATGACGGGCGACCTCGTTGAACTCATCTGCCATCCCCAGCGCGAAGCGAAGCGCATACTGAGCCACTCAGCGGGCGTGCAGAGCGTGCAGGTGTTCGGCGAGCGACTGCATGTCTGGCTGCAGGATGCAGACAGAAGTATTCCCCTTATCCGGCAGGCACTCACTCAGGCGAACGTCCGCATCGAGCACATCCAGCCGATTAGCGCGGGACTGGAGGATGTGTTTGTCGCCATCATGGAGGCGCAAAGGAGGGCTGGGGGATGAACGAATGGGCGGTGGAGGTCAAAGAGCTGACCCGGCGGTTTGGCGACTTCACGGCGGTAGACCGGATAACCTTTTCGGTGAAGCGTGGCGAGATATTCGGCTTTCTGGGACCGAACGGCGCGGGGAAGTCCACCACCATTCGCATGTTGTGCGGCATTATTGAACCCACCTCTGGCACCGGCACCGTTGCCGGGCTGGATATTCGCACGCAAGCCGAGCAGATTAAAGAGCGCATCGGTTACATGTCGCAGAAGTTTTCGCTGTATGAAGACCTGACCGTTGAGGAGAACATCCAGTTCTACGCGGGGATATACGGTGTTCCGCCCGGTCGCATGGAGGAGCGCCAGCGATGGGTGATACAGATGGCAGGGCTGGAGGGGAGGGAAAGGGCGCTGACCGGCGATCTTGCGATGGGCTGGAAACAGCGGCTGGCGTTGGGCTGTGCGATTGTGCACGAGCCGGAGATCCTCTTTCTGGATGAGCCTACGGCAGGAGTAGACCCCGTATCGCGCAGGCAGTTCTGGGAGCTTATCTACGAGCTGGCGCAGGGCGGCGTGACGGTGTTCGTCACCACACACTACATGGACGAAGCGGAGCACTGCGACCGACTGTGCCTCATCTACCGGGGCAGAATCGTGGCGATGGGCACACCGGCGCAGCTGAAATCGGCGTACACTTCGGGGCAACTGCTGGAGATAGAGGTGGAACCGCAGATGCCTGCGCTGGACGTTCTGGCTGACGACCCTCTGGTGCACGATGTAGCGGTGTTCGGCAAGAAACTGCATGTGGTTGTCCCCGAAGGCGAGCACGCCGCAGAACAGGTGAGGGCAAGGCTTCTCAGGGAGCAGTTCACCGTCCGCTCTCTGCAGCCCGTTCTGCCCTCGCTGGAGGATGTGTTTGTGGCGCTGGTGGAACGAACCGACCGCGAGCTGGGCGAGGGAGGCAACTGAGATGATGACTCGCATCGTCGCGGTGATGCGCAAGGAGTTCATTCATATCCTGCGAGATGTGCGTACGATGGCGGTTGTGGTGATACTGCCGGTGCTGATGCTGATCCTCTACGGCTACGCCATCAATATGGACGTCCGCCACTTGCGGACGGCGGTGCTGGACTATGACATGAGCTCCACTTCACGCGATTTCATCCGCTCGCTTCAGCACAACGAATACTTTGACGTGGTGCGCTATTTGGACACGCATCGGCAGATTGATGACCTGCTCAACCGGGGAGAGGCGAAGCTGATTCTGGTCATTCCGCGCGGCTTTGGGCGAGACCTGGCATCGGGCAGAGCGCCACAGGTGCAGGCTCTGGTGGATGGCTCGGATTCCACCACTGCTACCATCGCACAGGGATATGTTTCCGGTTTTGTACAGGCGTTCTCGGTGGAATACGCCCGCCAGTTCGCGATGCGGAAGGGGCTTCCCGCCGAGCGCATAGTGGCACCGATAGACTTCCGCCCGCGCATCTGGTATAACCCCGAAATGAACAGCACCTATTTCATCGTGCCCGGACTGATTGCGGTGATTCTGCAGATGCTCGCCGCGCTGTTGACCTCCCTGACCATCGTGCGTGAGCGGGAGCGGGGAACGATTGAGCAGCTGGTGGTCTCGCCTATCATGCCCCACGAGCTGATGATTGGCAAGGTTATCCCGTATGTGCTTATCGCCTATGCGGATGTGTTGCTGGTGCTGGCGGTGGGGAGGTGGCTCTTCGATGTTCCCCTTCGCGGAAGTGTGGTGCTGTTGCTGGTGCATTCAGGCGTGTTCCTGCTCTCCTCGCTCGGGATCGGACTGCTCATCTCGGTGGTGGCGCGCACGCAGCTGGTCGCTTTTATCGCCGCCATGCTGGGCACAATGCTTCCGTCCGTTCTGCTGTCGGGCTTTGTGTTCCCCATCAGCGCCATGCCGAAGGTGTTGCAGGTGCTGACCTACCTCATCCCAGCGCGTTACTTCATTGTCATCCTGCGTGGCATCTTCCTGAAGGGCGTGGGACCAGAGGTGCTGTGGAGGTACGCCCTGCCTCTGGTGCTCTTTGGGGTGATTGCGGTGGGAATCAGCGCGGTGAGGTTCCAGAAAAGACTGTGAGGTGCTTTATGTTTGCACAGCGGATAAAATATCTCATTCGCAAAGAGTTCATCCAGCTCCGCCGTGACCCACGGATGCTGAGGATAGTGCTGGTTGCGCCTGTCCTTCAGCTGATTATCTTCGGCTATGCCGTGACCACCGACATCAAGCACATACCGACGGCGGTTATCGATGTGGATCGCTCTCGCGAGAGCCGCGAACTGATAGCGCGATTTGAAAACACAGGCTACTTTGACGTTGTGTGCTATCTGGATCGCCCTCAGGAACTGGCTCCCCTGCTGGACAGCGGGCAGGTGATGGTCGGCATTGAAATCCCGCGCGGCTTCGCCCGACAGCTGGCAAGGGGCGAGAGCGCACCTCTGCAGGTGATTATGGACGGCACAGACTCCACCACTTCGGGGATGGTGCTGGCTTACACCGCCGGACTGTTGCGGCGCTACTCGGAGGAGACCATGAGTGAACGGTTACAGCGCGTCCACGCCCGGCTCACGCGCCTTCCTGTGGTGGAGGAACGCACGCGCGTGTGGTTCAATCCCGACCTGCGAAGCGTGAACTATATGGTGCCCGGCGTGCTCTGTACCATCCTGCTGGTGGTGACGACGGTGCTGACCTCTATGGCGATTGTGCGTGAGCGCGAGGTGGGCACTCTGGAGCAGATTGTGGTGACGCCGGTGCGCGCACACGAGCTGATGATTGGCAAGACCGTGCCCTTTGTGCTTATCGGTTTTGTGGACGTGCTGTTGATACTGACCATTGCGACACTCTGGTTCAAAGTGCCGTTGAAGGGCAGTCTGTTGCTCCTGCTCGCGCTCACCCTCACCTTCGTGCTGACCAGCCTGGGACTGGGCTTATTCATCTCCACCATCTCTCATACCCAGCAACAGGCAATGATGGCCGCCTTTTTCATCATGCTTCCGTCCATCCTGCTGTCGGGCTTCATGTTCCCCATCGAAAACATGCCGCGGGTTATCCAGCTGCTAACCTATCTGATACCCCTGCGCTATTTTCTGAACATTGTACGGGGCATCTTCCTGAAGGGGGTGGGGCTGGAGGTGTTGTGGAGCGATGCGCTGGCTCTGGTAATAATCGGGCTGTTGCTGTTCAGCCTGGCGAGCCTGCGCTTCACCAAGCGGCTGGCGTGAGCTATTACTCCCGCTCTACCTTCATCTTCAGGAAGTGCGCGGAGCAGGAGATACACGGGTCATAGTTGCGGATTGCCTGCTCGCATCGCCACTGTAACTGTTCCAGAGGCATGTCGGGGTTCGCCTCGATAAGGTTTCGCAGGTCCTCCTCAATAATTTTCTGGTTCTGGGCGGTAGGTGGCACGATTCGGGCGTCCAGAATGGTGCCGTATTCGTCCACGCGATAGCGATGGTACAGGATGCCGCGCGGAGCTTCCGTGCATCCATGTCCTGTTGCCGCACAGGGACGCACCTCCACCGCCGGTTTGTTGGGCATGGTATAGCGGGCGATGATGCGCAGAGCCTCATCACAGGCATAGAGGGTTTCGATGGCACGAACCACGATGCTCTGGAACGGGTTGCGGCAGGGTGGAGTAATGCCCACCTCTTTGGCAACCTCCTGCGCCAGCGGTGATAGCCTGTCGAAGTTCAGGTTGAACCGCGCCAGCGGTCCCACCATGTACGCCCCGCGCTTGGCGATGCGTGCGTGCAGGGCACTGGAGTAGGGCACATGCTCCTCGATGATGTGTGTCTCGAACTCATCGATGGCGATATCCAGTCCCTTATTCGACACCAGCCTGCCTTCGTTCATCGGATACTCTGCGGGGTGTCGCAGTGCTACAAACTCGTAGTCCTGCTCGAAGTCAGGCATGGGCAGACTCGCCGTCCACTTGACCAGCTGAACCGATGCGTCCCGCGCCCACTTCAGGCGTTCCTCGATCTCGTCCAGGTCGCGTCGACGAGGAACCTTGTAGAAGCCTCCTACCTTCACGTTTATCGGGTGTATCTCGCGTCCGCCGATGAGGGTCACCAGGTCGTTGCCCACCTTTTTCAGCTGCAAGGCGGTCTGCACGATTTGCGGATGCTCTCGCGCCATCTGGATGGCGTCTTCATAGCCCAGAAAGTCAGGGGCGTGAAGCAGGGCGACATGAAGCACGTGGCTCTCTATCCATTCACCGCAGTATATCAGTCGGCGCAGGTCGCGAATGGGACCTTCCACTTTCACGCCAAAGGCATCCTCCATCGCGTGCGACGTGCTCATCTGATAGGCGACGGGGCAGATTCCGCAGATTCGGGCAGTGATGTCAGGTGCTTCATGATAGCTTCGCCCGCGCAAAAACGCCTCGAAGAAGCGAGGGGGCTCGAAAATCCTAAAATGTACTTCCGCCAGTTTTCCGCCCCTGAAGCGAACATGCAGAGAGCCTTCGCCCTCTACCCTTGCCAGATAATCTACCCTGATGTTATGACCTTTCATGGCTTTCACTCTCTCGTCGGAAGGCTTCGGAATAGGCGTTGAAACTGCGATAGGCGCGTACCAGGTCCTCCTCCTTCATGCCGAGCTGCTTCCATCGCTTGCTCAGCGCGGCGGGGTTTGGGGTTTCCTTGGGACCAAAGCACCCGTAGCATCCGCGCCGATAAGAAGGACAGATGGCGCCGCATCCCGCATGGGTGACGGGTCCAAGGCAGGGCGTGCCGTTCGCCACCATCACACACACAATGCCACGCCGCTTGCACTCCGAGCAAACGCTGTGTGGAGCGATGTTTGGCTTGCGCCCGTTGAGGTAGGCGTTGATAACCTCCAGCAGTTGATACTTGTTAATGGGACAGCCTCGCAGCTCGTAATCCACAAAAACATGGTCGCGGATGGGGGTGGATTTGCTCAGGGTTTCGATGTATTGCGGAGACGCATACACCGCCCGGATGAACTCCTGAACGTCCTTAAAATTGCGCAGTGCCTGAATACCCCCGGCAGTCGCGCACGCGCCGATGGTGATCAGGAAACGCGACACCCGGCGCACCTGATGGATGCGCTCGGCATCGTGTGGGGTGGTGATAGAACCCTCTACCAGCGAGATGTCGTAGGGTCCGCGCACTACTGCCCGGCTTGCTTCGGGGAAATAGGCGATCTCTAAGGCGCCGGCGACCTCCAGCAGTTCCTCCTCACAGTCCAGCAGGCTGAGCTGACACCCGTCGCATGAAGCGAACTTCCAGACCGCCAGCTTTGGCTTGGTTACACGTGTCATGGCTATATCTCCCGTCTCTCAAACAGATGTTCTATCCTGTCGTAACGAAACACGGGACCATCCTTGCACACAAAGCAGTGACCGAGCTGGCAGTGCCCGCAGATACCCACGCCACACTTCATGTTGCGCTCCATGGAGATGTAAATCTGCGACGGAAGAACACCTCGCCGTTGCAGTTCCAGTACCGTAAAGCGCATCATGATTTCGGGACCACATACGAGCGCCACTGCGCTGCGCGGGTCAAAGGGCGCACGTGGTATCAGCGAGGTGACCACCCCGACATTGCCCCGCCATCCGCTCATGGCGCGGTCTACGGTAATGTGTACTTCGAGGTCGAACTGTGCTCGCCACCTTTGCAGCTCGCGTCGGTACAGGATGTCGCTGGGCGTGCGCGCGCCGTAGAGCAGAACGATTTTCTCGTAGCGGTCGCGGTGTGCCAGCATATGGTAGAGTGCAGGGCGCAAAGGTGCCAGCCCGATACCGCCCGCGACAATCACCACATCGGCACCCTCTGCCTCCTGCACGGGCCATGGCGTACCGAACGGTCCGCGCACGCCGATAATGTCACCCCGCTTCAACCTGCCCATCGCTTTGGTAACGGTTCCCACCTCGCGCGTGGTGTGCATCAGCACTCCAGCGTTGGCTGGGTCACCGCTGATAGAGATGGGTATCTCGCCCACTCCAAACACATACAGCATATTGAACTGTCCGGGCTTGAACGCGAATCGTTCGGAACCGCCTGCTGGTTCCAGCTCCAGCGTGAACGTGTCCTGCGTTTCACGACGTACTGTCCGTATGCGAAAAGGGCATGGTATCATTGTTTGGGAAGTAATCCTCCTCCCTGATAGACTAGCTTCTGAGACCGTACACATCCAGTAACTGCAGGCGAGTTGCCTGAAGCCTCTGGGTGATAATCTCCGCGAACCGCTTCAACAGCTCGTACCCCAGGTCATGGTCCTCCTCACACTTGCGACGCAGGCACTCACCGTCCAGGGCGATAGCTCGCACCGGTTCTACCACTCGCGCGTCGAAGTGCCAGCGATAGGGAGGCACCAGCCACGACCACCCTAAAATGTCTCCCGCGTCCAGCGTCTGAATAGTTATCGTGCCCACACCCGCTGCGTACACCTCCAGCGCCACCCGACCCTGCCGGATAAGGTAGAAACAGTTCGCCTCTTCTCCCTCGCGGAAGATGATCTCGCCTTCTCCAAAGCTGACATTGGAAGCGCAGCCCACGATGACCTTCAGGTGTCGTTCGGGCAAGCCCTTGAAGAAGGGGTGTTCTGACAGGATGGTTTCAAGCGTTCGCATGGTTCTCCTCCTTTGGTGATGCAGGAGCAGCTCTGCTCCCTTCGCGACGTCGCAAGGCGCGCACCTCTTCGGTAATGTCTATCCCCACAGGGCACCAGGTGATACACCGTCCACATCCCACGCACCCGATCACGCCGAACTGGTCCTGCCACGATGCCAGTTTGTGGGTGATCCATTGCCGATAACGCGATGCTTCAGAAATGCGCACCGCGCTGCCGTGAATATACGAGAAGTCAACGTGGAAACAGGAATCCCACTGACGCCACCGCTCAGCCACCGTGCCCTGCAAATTGGTCACATCTTCCACCGTATGGCAGAAACAGGTGGGGCAGACCATCGTGCAGTTCGAGCAGGTGAGGCAGCGCTTTGCCACCTCTTCCCAGTGCGGACTGTCCAAGTTCCTGTAGAGCAGCTCCTTCAGGTCGGAGGTGTCCAGACGCTTCAGTATCCGTTGCTCGGCGCTATCTATCAAAGCCTCAGCCATCTGGCACTGCTGGTCCGCTGCGACAGGCAAGCCAAGCTCTTCCACCAGCGAAGCGCCGCGCTCCGTACCGACCTCCACCAGGAAGAAGTGCTCATTATTACCGAAGACTTCGGTGAGGGCAAGGTCAAAACTATCTCTCACGCGCGGTCCTGTTCCCAAAGAGGTGCAGAAGCAGACTCCCGACGGGGCGGTGCAGTTGACGGCTATCAACAGGGCGTTTTCGCGTCTGAGCCGGTAGTGCTCATCCTGATACTGCTCACTCAAGAAGACCCTGTCCTGTATCTGGATGGCAGAGAGCTCGCAGGCGCGTACGCCGATGAACGCATAGCGAGGCACGTCCTCCTGCTCGGCAAGCACATGGAATCTTCCGTCACCGTTACGCTCCGCCTGCCAGAGCCTCTGCCGGGGTGGATAGAGATAGCGCTTCCATGAACGCGGACCGACTGTATAACGAAAGAAAGTTCGCCCTTCGGGATTTCGTTTTACCCTGTAGGCGCCCGCACGCTGTTCGTCGGTCAGACCGATGGGCAGCTCACTCACCGAATCCACCGGCTCGTACACGATGGCATCGTCCAGCAGAGTAGGAGCAATGGTCTGGTAGCCGCGCTGATGCAAGGCGTCGAACAACCGCTGAAACTGCCCCGCGGGCAGAATGAACCGCTTTTCCGAAACAGCTTCCGACTGTGGCATAAACAGTTCCTCCAGCACCCACTACCTCCACCCGGCGGGCGGAACGGAGCAGGCTAACCAAATGTTTAATTCAGTTACTCTAATCAATAAAATAACACATCCGTTGGCAAAATGCAAGCTGTGTAAAATCACGGCGGTTTTGGACTGAGGTGGAAGGGAGACAACCTGACGGATGGAAGTTGCATAACCTGCGTCAGCAGGTTTCGCCAGGTGTAGCCTGCGATTTCCAATCGCAAGGTTGTGTTCCAAGACACCCCCCGCAACTAAAGTTGATGGGTTGAAGCATGGCTTCAGCACTCATAAGAGAAGCAGTTTTTGCCATGCGTATCCTGCGATTTTCAATTGCAGGGGCAGTTGAAATTGCCGAGTTTCGGCTTCCGTGATAGAATAAAACTATATGGAGCGTCAGGAAAACACAGACAGCCACACAGCCCCTTCTGCGATTGCGTTGTGGCAGAATACGGTCTATCGCAGCTACTGGATTGGAGCATTCGTCTCCTTTCTCGGCAGCTGGATGCAGACGGTTGCTCAGGGTTGGGTGGTTTATGAAATCACCAACAGTAAAATGCTTCTGGGGCTTCTGGGGTTTGTGGGGTCGCTACCGACCACGCTGTTCAGTCTGTTTGGCGGAGTGGTTGCCGACCGTTTTGAGAAGCGCAGGCTGGTTCTTACCACCCAATCCCTGTTCGCGGTAAATGCGTTCATTCTGGCGATGCTGGTGCTGAGCGGACGGGCGGAGTTCTGGCACATCGCGTTGATTGCCATGCTGAACGGATTCATCACCGCCATCGACGCTCCCGCGCGCCAGGCGATGGTGATGGACCTGGTGGGGGAGCAGTTTGTGACCGTTGGGGTGGCGATGAACTCCGCCGCGTTCAACACCGCGCGTATTCTGGGACCTGCCATCGCGGGCAAGCTGATTGAGATGGTGAACGCCGGGTGGTGCTTCTTCATCAACGCTGTCAGCTACGTTGCCATCATCTTCGTGCTGTGGCGAATACCTGCATCGCCCGTTCAGTCGTCGGTGGAAAGGCTATCCGTATGGTCAGAACTGAAAGAAGGCTTAACCTATGTGTACCGTGATGGGCTGTTGAGGTCGCTAATCCTGCTGGACTGTGCGCTGAGCATTTTCGCCATGTCGTATACCACGCTGATGCCGGTTTTCGCCCGTGATGTGCTTCAGGTCGGCAAGCAAGGGCTGGGCAACCTGTTTTCGGCAACGGGGCTTGGTGCGTTGATGGGCGCGCTGATACTGGCGAGGGTGGCGGGTACCGTGCCCAGAGGCAAGGTGGTTATTACCGCTGCGACAGGGCTCTGTACCGGCTTAACGTTGTTTGCGCTGTCGCGCAGTTATCCGCTCTCCCTGCTGTGCCTCGTGCTGATTGGCGGCTCGGCAGTTAGCACGCTGGGTTCTATCAACGCTCTGCTTCAGTCGCTCAGTCCGGAGCATCTGCGCGGTCGTACCATGTCCCTGCACGTGTTTGCGCTTATGGGGCTGGCGCCATTTGGCAACCTGCTGATGGGATGGATTGCCTCTCACTGGACGGCAACAACGGCACTGCTTACGGGTGCGATGATATGCGCCGGGGTCGTGGCGATTACTGCCGCACGTCGCGATGTGCGCCACCTGCCTGCGGTATAATATCACAGGTTGACAGGAAGAGCATATGGACTACACACGTGCCGTCATGTACATGCAGAGTTTGAAACGCTTCGGCATCAAGCTCGGTAATGAGCGGTTCGAGGCATTGCTGGAGCGTCTGGGCAACCCGCATCACCAGTTGCGCGTCATTCACGTCGCCGGCACGAACGGCAAAGGTTCCACCAGTACCTTTATCGCCACCATCCTGCAGGCAGCGGGCTACAAAGTAGGGCTGTACCTCTCGCCGTACGTGTTCAACCTGCGCGAGCGCATTCAGGTCAACGGTTACCTGATTCCCGAAGCGGACTTTGCGCGACTGGTGACCTGGATTAAACCCCATATTGAAGAGCTGGCGCAGACGCCGCTGGGGCAGGTGACGGAGTTCGAACTCAAAACGGCGGTTGGTTTTTCCTGCTTTGCCGAACAGCGCGTGGACTTTGCGGTGGTGGAAGTGGGGATGGGCGGCAGACTGGATGCCACTAATGTGGTGCGCCCCTTAGTGAGCGTGATTACCTCCATCGGCTGGGACCACATGGATCGGCTGGGAGACACGCTCGCGAAAATCGCGGCGGAGAAGGCTGGTATCATCAAACCTTTTGCGCCTGTGGTCACCGGCGTGACCGACCCAGAGCCTCTGGAGGTGATTCGGGAACACGCTCAACGTGCCGGGGTTCCGCTGACGGAGGTGAAACCGGAGCGAATGGTTATCCCGCCACCTGTGCGCACCGTGCACTGGCAGAACGAGGGCGTCTATCGGATGCGCCAGAAGGTATCGGTGCGCACTACCGACAGGGTTTATCGTCATCTGAGCCTGCGCCTGCTGGGGAAACACCAGTGTTCCAACGCGGCGGTCGCCATCGCCGCCATCGAGGCACTGCAACATGCCCATCGGGTGAACGTGCCGGAGAGTGCCATCCGAATCGGGCTGGAGCACGCCACGATGCCGGGCAGGATGCAGATTGTTCGCCGCTCCCCAACGCTTCTGCTGGATGGCGCGCACAACGTGGACGCAGCGCGGTGTCTGGCTCAGGCGATACCCGAGACTTTTCGCTACCGTCGGCTGATACTGGTGCTGGGCATGACAAGGGGACACGAGCCGCAGGGGGTGGTGGATACCCTTGCGCCGCTGGCTTCGCATATCATCTTCACCCAGCCCAGCGACCAGCGCAGGCGACCGGCACCCGACCTGCCCGAAGCGTCCACCGTGCCTCTACCGCCCTACGAGATTATTCCTTCCGTTCCCGAAGCGGTGGAGCGGGCGATGAATATGGCACAGGCAGATGACCTTGTGGTGGTAACAGGTAGCTTCTACGTGGTAGGCGAAGTACCTGTCCAGAAATGGCAAACAGCTCGTCCAACGACCCCAGAGGAGGGAATCATCTATGCAGGTTCAGGAGAAAACGCTGACAATGCATCGTGTTGAGGGGCGTGTTGCTGTTGCGGTGGTGGCGATGGTGCTCCTGGCGCTGTTTGTGGGATGGTGGCTGGGTGTAAGAACGCACACCGGTTCGGGCGTTCCAGAACCGCCGCCCATTACCTTTGAGCAGGCATCCACGCAGCTCAAAGCCAGCTCCGAAGCCTTTGCCGCGGTCGCGAAGGTGGCAACGCCGTCGGTAGTGAACATCAGCGCGGCGACCATTATCCCGGGCAGGCGGTCACCACTGTTTGATGACCCGCTGTTCCGCTACTTCTTCGGCGACGAGGACATCCCCTTCCGAGAGCCTGACCGCGTGGTGCGCAGCCTGGGCTCAGGCGTCATTGTCAGCCGCGACGGGTTGATACTCACCAACAATCATGTGATTGCTGGCGCGAGCCGCATTTCGGTAGCGCTGGCAGATGGGCGACGGTTTTCGGATGTGCAGGTAGTGGGGACTGACCCTGCGACCGACCTTGCTCTTCTGCGTGTTCGTGCGAACAACCTGCCTGCCATCAAATGGGGCGACTCGCGTGCGCTGGAAGTTGGTGAGTGGGTGCTTGCGATTGGCAACCCGTATGGACTGAGCCAGACGGTGACGGCAGGCATCGTTAGCGCAAAGGGACGGCGCGACGTGGGCATCTCCGTCTACGAAGATTTCATCCAGACGGATGCCGCCATCAACCCGGGCAACTCGGGGGGTGCGCTCGTGAACATCCGCGGCGAGCTGGTGGGCATCAATACCGCCATCCTGTCGCAGAGCGGGGGAAACGTGGGCATCGGCTTCGCCATCCCCAGCCACGAAGCCCGGCGTGTGATGGAACAATTGCTTCGCTACGGCAAGGTATCGCGTGGATGGCTGGGCATCATCCCTGCCCGCCTGGATGAAGGTGTGGTGCAGGGGGTGGTTGTGGCGAACCTGTTCCGCAACAGCCCTGCCGACCTTGCCGGGCTGGACATTGAGGACATCATTCTGGAATGCAACGGCAAGCGGGTGACCTCGCCGGGCGAGCTGAAGAACCTGATTGCCTCTCTGCCTGCGGGCACAGAGGTCACGCTGGTCATCCAGCGGGGCAACGAGAGGGGGAAGGTGCGTTTGCGCGTAGCAGACCATCCGACCGACCGCTTCGGGCGTCCTGTGCCCGGCATTTAGCGTGACAGCGTGAAAAACCGCCGATTTTGGTGAAACCTGCAGGGCGCATTATCCGTCTAAGCATTTTGCCAGCGCCATGATGCCGTGCCGAAAGGAGGTTGGGATGCGATGACGGAGATGGCGACGCGCAAGGACCGGCTGAAGCAGGCAGGGTCATCCCAGCCGCGCTTTCAGGAGAACGTGAACTGGCTGTTTATCTGCCAGCAATGCGGAGAACCCATCACGTTCGACGAGTCGCTGGTCACATGGACACAGGAGGGCATGGTACGGGTGGCACACTGTCGCTGTGCGCCCGACCGATGTAGGCGTGCAGAGGTGTAGTATGAATGTAACGCACGAACACCCGGAAGTTCGCCGCATTTTGCAGGCGATTATTGAGGACACGCGGGCGGGAGTACCTATCCTGCTCGACCACAGGGAACGCTATGGCACAACGCTCGGCGACTTCCGGGTGCAGTTTGAAGGAGAGGACGACCTGCTCCATCTGTCCATCATGCGTGTGGATGGGGAACCCATTTGCCACGAGGAGGCTCAGCGCATTGCTGAAGCCTTTTTCCACAGCGTACCGAAGGGGCTGATCCAGTGTCGCCCAGCGGTGTACTCGGTGCATTACTACATTGCGCATGACCTGCTGGTGGACTACTGGGAGGGCAACTCTCACCACGGCGAGTTGCGGTTGCCCGCAGAGTAGACGTTCTACACCCCTTTCAGCACCACTTCCCAGAACTCTATGCTGGGCGGGAAACGCAGGCGATGAACCGCCACATCCTGCACCAGCGCAGAGACCACATTCAGCATCCATTCGGCGACCTGCGGACCCTCGGCGAACTGCAAACTGCACTGCAGCACACCCGTCAGGGCATCACGCCGTGATAGTCTTTCAAGCCGAGGCTCTTTGGCGTGCTGAAGCAGGCAAATGGCGCGTAACGGCGCGCTGAGATTTACCCCTGCGCGGGCGAAGTCGCCCCAGAAGGGTGTACCGTACGCGTACCATCCCCCCGGCAGGCGCCGCAGGGCGACCAGTTCATCGCTGAGCACCTCAGCCTCGCCCGACAGAATCCGCGCTACCGTGCTCTTGCCTGCACCCGACCGCCCGGCGAACACGTATCCCCGGTGTTCATGTCTCACTGCGGAAGCGTGTACCATCACACCCCCACGCTGGGGCAGGTACAGCGCCAGCAGGGTGCGAAGGAAGGAATCGACGGCATATACACTGCGCAGGCAATCCACCTCCGCACGTTCCGCCTCGGGAGTAACATCCGCCACGAAGGTATCATACACAAACCGCCAGCCGCCCTCCGCCTGACGAACCTTCACGCTCTCCATACGCGCACGGGTAGGCGGAGAAGGCTTCGGTCGCAGAAGGACGCGGATGTGCGGCTGTTCGACGTGCGCGAGCAAAAAAGCCCCGTATCGCTCCTGCACAAGGTCAGTGAGGAACGCTTCTTCTGCGCATTCCAGCCTCAGGGCGATGCCGGCAATGCTGATGTCCAGTGTCTTCACAGCTATTATGGTACCCGAACGTAGGTGTTTCCCGGTTGCCGGCGCACCAGCCCATACATCTCCAGCATCAGCAGTTCGGCGTTCAGCTGGGCAACGGGCAGACTCAGCTCCTCCGCCAGCGTATCCACATGTTTGGGCGTGAGGGAGAGGGCATGCAGGACATTTTGCTGTACAGGCGTCAGCGAAGGCATCTGTGCAGAGCGTTCCGGGGGTGGCTCCGGGGCAATGCCGAGTGCCCGCACGATGTCCTCCACGTTATCCACCAGCGTCGCCCCCTCTTTGATCAGCCGATGACAGCCTGCGCTTTGCCCTGTGTCGATGTTGCCGGGCACGGCAAACACCGGCTTGCCCTGTTCCAGCGCATGGTTCGCGGTGATGAGCGCGCCGCTGTCGTTCGGGGCTTCCACCACCAGCACGCCCAGCGACAGCGCACTCACGATGCGGTTTCGCGCCGGAAACCGCCAGGCGTCGGGAGGGACGCCGGGAGGATACTCGGAGAGGATAGCCCCCTGCATGGCAATACGGTTGAACAAGCCGGCGGACTCGGGAGGATACGCCACATCGATACCACAGCCCAGCACGGCGATGGTGCGCCCGCCTGCACGCAGTGCGCCGGTGTGCGCGGCGGTATCAATGCCCCTCGCGCCGCCGCTGATGATGGTCAATCCGTATCGGCTCAGTTCCCGCGCCAGGCGTTCCGCCACGTGTCGCCCGTAGGCAGTGGGTTTGCGCGTGCCCACGATAGCCACCGCAAAGCGGTCTCGTTCCTGCAGGCTTCCTCGCACAAAAAGCAAAGGAGGAAAGTCCTCAATCTCCTTCAGTGCGGGAGGATAGCCATCATCGCGCCAGGTGAGCAGGCGTGAATCGCCCTGCATCCACCTCTGCCAGACTTCTTCGGAAACCTCGGGGGCACTCAGGATGCGCGCCGCGGCGGATTCGGTCATGCCGTCCACCCGCAGCAGGTCGTGGCGAGATGCGTGGAAAATGGCTTCAGGGTGCTCAAAGTGTTCCAGCAGGCTGAGCAGGCGACGGGGAGGAAGCTCGAGATACGCCAGTCTGAGCAGGGCACGACAGCGAGCTTCCTCCACCGGCTATCCTCTCCAATCAGTAGCCGCCCTCATCGCGTCCGCCCGGACCGCGGCGACCGCCGCCGATGCCACCGGGAACGCCAGGGATGCCCTGCTGGCGGGGCTGAGTGGTAGTGGTACGCTTGCGCAGTGTGTTGTCCACGATGAACGACCAGGTGTATTCCGTGCGGTTACCGCGCCAGTCCTCGGCGATGACCTTCACCGTGTGCCGTCCATCAGCGAGGGGGCGAACGGTGGTCGCACCACCTTCTTGCCCTGCGGGGCTCGCCGAGGCTTCCTTGCTTCCCCACAGGTAGCTGATTTCGCCCTTCACAAGGTCAAACTCGTATTTCACCGGCTTGTCGTCCAGCAGGAACTGGATGGTGTCGGTCTTGATGCCGGAGCCGTCGTCGCTGATGAGCGCACGGAAGCGGATGGGCGGTGCGCCCGACATCGCCACGCCGCGCGCCGGCTCCAGCTCGGTAACGGTCGGCGGGATGCTATCCGGCGCATCCGCGCGGAAGGTGGTCAGACTGCCGTCATCCGAGACGATGTACAGCGTGCCGTTGGCAACCACCGGCGGCGCGGTGATGTCCGTAAAGGTCGGGCGTTCGGGCGTAGAGGAAGACGACTGTAGCAGATACTTCCACAGGATGGAGCCGTTGGAAGCGTCCAGGGCAAAGATGCCGCCTCGCGCCGTGCCGATGATGAGCACATTACCAGCCAGCGTGGGCGGAGCAAGCACCTGATTGGTGAACACCGGTTCCTTCGTGTTCCACAGCAGTTTGCCCGTGTTGTCAAACGCCCACACGCGCCCATCGCGCGTCAGCACGTACAGCATTCCGTTGCCTGCAACGGGTTCCGTCACGATGTCGTCGGGCAGGGTGCGTGCCCACAGCTGGCGTCCGCTTCGCGCCTGCAGGACGTAAAGCACGTTGGAGGCGACAACATAAAGGTTACGGTCTGCTACCACAGGCGACAGGGCGTAAAGTGTGCCTGTCAATCGCTGGCGCCACAGGAGCAAGCCTGTCGCTGCCGCCGCCGCATACAGCGTCTGGTCCGCGGAGATAAAATAGACCACATCGTCGGCAACCGCTACGGCTCCGTTGACGGCATCTAGGGTGCGAAAGCCGCCGCGCCAGATTGGTTCGCCTGTTTTCGCGTTAATGGCATACACTCGCCCATCAGCGGACCCGAAGTACACCACATCGTCCACCACAGTTGGCGGCGACAGAATGGCGCCCTGTGCCCGGAACGACCAGAGGTATTTCCCGGTGGTCGCGGAGAGGGCATACAGGTTCCCATCGGTCGCACCAACGTAGATGATGCCGTTGGCAACTGCCGGCGTGGTGCGGAACTGCGCGTCCAGAGGCTGGTCGGTAGGATATCGCCAGATGACACGCCCGCTGTCCGCTTCGAGCGCATAGAACCTGTCGCGGCAGGCGTAGTACACCGTGTTGCCAACAACTGCAGGTGCTGCGGGGTTCTGAGGCGCCGGCGATGCGGTATATCGCCAGTACATCGCTGCGGGCATCTGGATGCCGCTGGGAGCGATGCCGTTGTGCGCCGGGGAGAATCGGTAGGCGACAACATCCTGAGCGAGCACCACAGATACCATCAGCAGTGTCAATACACAGGCTGGCAACGCATGGGTCCATCCTGTAGAGATGAAGCCTTTAAAGCCCATTCGCATCATCGTCTCTCCTCGCGTTGGGTTTGTTTCAGAACATACACAGTCATCCGGGTTTCGGGTATATCATACAGCGGAACAGACCCGGATTCCTGCTAACCTACTGCAATTTAGACGGGAGCACTCTCTAGGGGGTTACACCCTGTGGAACTTTCGGTGTCCCGCCGTCGTATAATGTAGTAGCGCATGTCCTCCTTTTCACTCTGTCCATCGTCTCGATGGAGCCTGCACCCGGAGCTTCGCCCAACCCCGATTGCTCTGGAGGCAGGCGATTTTTTGTTTCGCCCTTGCCTCTTTTTTACTTCCACAGTACAATAGAGCCATCCTCTTTCGGGAAGGGGAAATGTGGTGTGTTTTCACTCGGAGAGAGCCTGCTTCCGCTGTTGCTGGCATCTGCACTGGGAGCAATTGTCGGGCTGGAGCGTGAACTGCATGGCAGACCAGCCGGTCTGCGCACGCACATCCTGCTCTCGCTGGGTGCAGCGATGTTCGGGATGATGTCGCATGGGCTGATCGCACCGAATGTTGACCCCACGCGCATCGCCGCGCAGGTAGTCACGGGCATCGGCTTCATCGGCGCAGGCACAATTCTTCATCTGGGCGGAACCGTTCGTGGCTTGACCACCGCCGCCAGCATCTGGACCACCGCTGCCATCGGACTGGCTGTGGGGCTGGACCGCCGCTTCTGGGTGATGGCATCTCTGGCAACGGTATTGACCTTCCTCACGCTTGCGCTGGTTCACCTTCTGGAGAATCGCCTGAAGGTGAAGAGGCGACTGCGGGACATTGAGATTATCGCTCAGGAAGGCAAACCGGTCATTGAGCCTGTGCTCAACGGGCTGGCTTCCTTGCACGTGGAAGTGAGCTCTGTTCGGAGCCTGCCTGCGCTGATACCTCACGCCCGACGCTACGAGCTGTCGCTGGAGATGCCCGCACAGACTTCGACGATGCAGGTGCTTGGGACGCTGATGCAGTGCGAGGGCATCCTGGAGGTGAAATGGGACTGATGAGTGCACTCAACTTACCGCTTGTTGACGAGATAGTATCTCGCGCCCTGTCGGAGGACATCGGCACAGGAGATATAACCACTCTGTTGACCGTACCCGAGGGAGTGGAGGCGTTCGGGCAGTTTGTCCCAACGCAGGAGGGTATCCTGGCGGGAATCCCTGTGGTGGAGCGGGTTTTTCACCAGGTAGACCATCGCATTCGGTTAGAGCCTCTGGTGAGGGAGGGACAGCAATTCAGCGCGGGAACGGTTCTGGCGGAGGTCAGAGGCGAGGCGCGTGGGATTTTGACCGCCGAACGGGTGGCATTGAACTTTCTTCAGCGTTTGAGCGGAATAGCCACCCTGACCGCGCGGTTTGCGGAGGCGGTGAAGGACCTGCCTGTCCGAATTTGCGATACGCGTAAGACCACGCCCGGTCTGCGCTATCTGGAACGCTACGCGGTGCGCGTGGGCGGCGGCTACAACCACCGGTTCGGGCTATACGACGCGGTATTGATTAAGGACAACCACATCGCCGTGTGCGGAGGGATCACTTCAGCTGTTCATCGTGCGAAGCGCGCCCTGCCGCACACGATGAAGGTAGAGGTGGAATGCACGACCCTCCAGCAGGTTGTAGAGGCAATGGAGGCGGGAGCGGACATCGTTCTGCTGGATAACATGACGCCTGAGCAGATGCGCGAAGCGGTACAGCTGGCAAAAGGGCGCGTATTGCTGGAAGCCTCTGGGGGAGTGCGTCTGGACACCGTGCGGCAGATTGCAGAAACAGGCGTAGACGCTATCTCCGTTGGAGCGATAACTCATTCAGCTCCCGCTATCGATATCAAGCTGGAGTTACAGCTGGGATAACCATCTTTCAGCCCCCTGCCGCGCAGGGGGAATGGGGCAGGGGGTACAAGCACGCGGTTACACTCGCCTTGCCCGCATCCTTGCTTCGCGTCGGGCTGCCTTCTGCTTCTCCTCTTTTCGCTTGCGTCGCTGGCGCAGCTCCTTCTGTCTGATGCGCATGACATCGCCTCCTTCTCAGTTTCACCGCTCAAGGATTATACAGGTCATGGAGGCGAAAAGTCAATCCACTCCCCAGTGATGGATGGCTGTAGCCGTGCTTCAGCAACAGGCTGCTGGCGGTCTCTACCTGATTGTTCGGCTGTCCGTCCAGACTCAGGTCTCAACGCAGAGTAAGAAAACTTCTTGAGCTTTGTATTTATTTATGCTAACATTATTGTGATGAGAATCTCACGATGGATGAGCCACCAACCACCGTGCAGTTCCCATCCCAATCTTTAGCAA
>FMJZ01055401.1_pt1 | contig 37599 bp, 47 predicted proteins | sample 1987881 | NCBI WGS metagenome assembly FMJZ01 (sample SAMEA4378227, study PRJEB15110) | soil metagenome | biome: soil; feature: Field; material: Soil | place: India | collected 2015-03-11 | depth 0 m
TAATAAACATTTTTAAGAGAAAAATTTCAGTTCTAAAAATTTTTTATAATGGTTTTTCCGTTTTATGCCAGCGGTTTAAGGATAAACTTTTAACCATTTTCCAATAGTTTTTAGAAAAATTTTATAGCAGTTTCTCTATGTCAGCATCTTCCTTGCCAGCTCAGCTCCCAAAACCATGTTTTTCAGCTTTGCAAAGCTTACTTCCCATGTCCTTGTTCTTAAGCCGCAGTCTGTGCTCACATGTATTCTGCTTGGGTCGCCGATGGTGTTTACGGCGTGGAGGATTCTGTCCCTCACAAGCTTCGGCGGTTCAATGAAGTCTGTGTGGACGTCTATGACTCCTAAACCGTATTTTCCACTAAAGCCGTAATCTTCAAAAATTTTTAACTCCTTGTAACCCACTCTTGTTTCGCCTATTCCAGTTTGTCTGCTATCTCTATTAGCGAATTCGAGGGCTAGTTGGCTGCAGTTACGCAGTTGGCTGGCATATTTTGCCAAGACTTCGTAGTTGCTGTAGCAGTTGTGGAGGCTGAAAGTGCAGTTAAAGCCTTTAACAGCTTCATTGAAGGCTTCCACGAACAGCTGCATTTCTTCTTCGGAAGGGTTTGTTGTTGCTGCTGGTTCATCTATCTGAATCCATTTAGCTCCAGCCTTTACCAGTTCGTCTATTTCGGGTCTTACAACCTCCTTTATTAAATCAAAGATGAACTCCCTTCTTGCCGCAGTCTTTCTCTGTTTGAAATCCCTTATTTGGCTTCCCGCCTTCTTCTCGTAGTATTCGTTAAAGGTCCAGTCAACAAGCGTGTAGGGTCCTGTGAAAGGTACTTTCACCATTTTTTTAGTGTTCTCTTTTGTGAAAATGAACTCTTCAACATAGAAGGGTTTTGTGTATTTTGGCGTGGCTACGCATGCGGCTTTGTTAAAGTATCTGTAGTCAAAGGATTTTATATACCCTAAAAACTCGAAGCCTTCTACATTTCTTACAATGTGCTCATACATTTCCGAGCGCCACTGTTCCCCATCAAAAACCACATCTAGTCCAGCGGTTTCAAAAAAGCGGATGGCAAACTTCGCTGACCATTGAATCAAAACTTTCTTATCTTCTGGAGTTTGCGCTCCTTTTTTCAAAATTTTAACCAATTCTTTTAAATTTTCTATACTTAACCTTTGTCCCCAGTTCACCGCTTCTGCTATTTCCTTTTTTGAAAGAGTTTCACCTCTGTAGCCTTTAACTCTCCAAGCTGGTTTGGCAAGGCTTCCTATCTCTTGCGTTGGAAAAAGCTTATCCATTTTTGCTCAACTCGCTCTGTAGACGTTTCGTTACGTTACCAATAATTCTTATTTTCTCTTTAGCTCTTTCCCACGGGAGAAATTCTAAGTCGCAGTTTGGGCATATGAAAACGTCGCATATTTTTGATGGGTAAATGGATTCTATTATCTCTTCGGCAACTGTTGTAAGCTCTCTCTCATTTTCCGCTAAAGAATTGCGGGCGTCCACAAGTCCCAAAGCCACGCCTTTATCAAACGTATATTCTTTTAGTTTTTCTAAGCTCGTCTCGTATAGGTCTACTCCCAGATCGTCGACGGGAAAGTCCAAGGCATCGGGTAGAATCTGAGCGAAATCTCCGAAGAATGTTTGTAAACAAACCCTTGCTTTTACCCCCTTTACAGCTGTTTCTAGTGCATTTTTAACGTCAGCGAGAGTGTCTTTTGAAATTGGCTCTTTGAAGGGATTATAGACAAGCGCTGGCTCGCTTAGCTGAATGTATCTGAAACCTCTTTCAGCAAGACTTCTAATTTCCCCTCTTAGAATTTCGGCGTATTTGAACAGCAATTCCGTCTCATTTTTGTAGAAATTGTTTTCAGAAAGTTTTGTAAATGTGTAGGGGGCTGGCAAAACTGCTTTCCATGGAAGGGTACTCGGCAAATATTCAGTGTACGTCATTTCTAAGGTTATGTCTTTTTCCCGCTGTAACTCTCCTAAAACTACGGGTTTTCTATAAAATGTGTTGTTGTTAAACCATCTGGCAAGGGCTCCAATTTTTACGCCTTTTAGGTTTTCAGTGTATGGTCTTAAGAGGTCTTGCCATTTGAGCATGCCATCTGTGACGTAGCTGAGCCCAGCTGAAACCTGTGCCTCTACAACTTCGGTTGTGGCTTTTTTGAAGGCTCTTTCCAGCTCTTCTTTGTTAACCCTTTTTCTGTCGTAGGCTCTGGTTGTTTCGATGAGCTCTCTTGGTCTTGGAAGGATTCCCGTGACATAACACCCAATCATCTATTCACATCCAATTTCTTAGATACCTTTGGCGTTTGTGTGGTGAATAGTAAAATCTAGGATAGGGTAGTTAAATCTTCAGCTTGCGTTAACTATCTGTTTTGCCTCGGACAGACATCGCAACCTTAATGAAAATTTTAATAATAGAGGCGCCTCTATGCTTATGACAACCATGAACAAAAAACTGTTGCTCCACGATGACGGTAAAACCCGTAAAGTTAAAGAGATTACAGTGTTTGAGGACCCGCAGAAACTCAAATTGATTTTGAACAAGCTTAGTTGGAGGATTTTGACGCTGGTTTCTGAAAGGGAGATGTATCCACTTCAAATAGCCAAGGAACTGGGAATCCACGAGCAGAAAGTCTACTATCACGTAAGGAAACTGGCAAAAGCCGGAGCAATAACAGTTGCCCGCCAAGAGGGGAAAAAGGGAGCCATAGCCAAATATTACAGGGCAACTTCGCCAGCCTTTGGGATAGAGCTGCCCTACGGATACAAGGCGATGGAAAGAGTGTCGTCGGCTTTGGTTAGCGAGCATGTTGAAAAATTCTTCGGAGAATTCATTGGCGAAAACGGAACCTTTGATGGGAAAATAGTTGTGGGCAGTCCATTGCCTCATGGACCATTTAAAACAAGCGCTAGGGATGGGCATTATGCTTCTCATTTGGCTTTCTTTCTTGGACAGTTTGCCCGTATGCCTGAAGACTTCGCCATAAAACTTGACGTGGATGTTAAAGCTGAGAAGGAAGAGAAGAACAATCTAATTCTTGTGGGCGGACCGGGAACAAACCTTTTGACACAGGAGTTGAATGATTATCTGCCAATAAAGTTTAACATACAACCGTCAGAGCAAGGCTTTTTGTTTGGAGGGTTAGTGTCGTCTAAGACTAGGCAAGTTTACACGGCTGACAATGTGGGACTTGTGGCGAAAATTGTGAATCCGCGGGATGCAAGTAAACGAGTCATAGTTTTGGCTGGAAACAAGGCAGTAGGCACAAAGGCATGTGTTTTGGCTTTAACAAACTTCTGGAAGGAAACCCTAAAAGAGTATAGGGGTGAAGACACGTTTGCAGCGGTTATTCAAGGTTTCGACTTAGACGGCGATGGAAAAGTGGACTCAATAGAGGTTCTTGAATAGCCATGATAAAGGTTCGCGAAGCCGCTATAGAAGATTTGCCACTAATAGTTGCGCTTATAAAGCAGAACAATGAACCCTTAAACGAGGACTTGGCTGTGTTTTTTACGGTGAAAATCCGAATGAGGAGTATAAGCTTTTTGTGGCAGAGGAAAACGGCGAAACAGTTGGCTTTTCAAGGGTACACTTTTATAGGTGGAACAAAAGCGCAACGTCATAAGCCTACTTGTGGAGTCTAAATATAGACGAAGGGGGATAGGGACTCTTTTGCTGAAGGCTATGGAAAATTTTGCGAAGGAAAGGGGAGCAGGAGTCCTCATGTTCGATACAGCAATTGACAATATTCCAGCCTTAAATCTCTACTTTAAAAACGGCTTTAAAATCTGCGGTTACAACAGCAAGCTTTACGATGATAAAACAGCATTGTACCTCGCCAAAGAACTGTAATCCATCCAACAATGGGATGTTGTCTATGAAAGCAATCGAAGTAATCAATGCTTTTGGTCATAAAAACATTAAAGCGGCTCACAAAACCACTTTGGAAATTACAAAGGAGAAAGAGTTATCGTTGAGGGGTGACTGTGTTATTGCAGTTGCAGCGGATAAGGGCTTTCCGGAGCTTAATCCCAGGTTTAAGCGGTTTCTCCTAAGCGAAAGTGCAAAACTAACCATTTTAATTGATGCTGCTGGAGTAACCGACACCGTTCATGCCCTTGGTAGCCCTAAATTGGTTCTGACGCATCCGACGGATTTGGTTGTTAGAAAAAGCAACTACATCTGTAGAAGGACGTTGGCAATATGCGCAGACAAAGCGGCATGCAATATCTCAAGAAGACTTGTGGCGATGCTGCAGAACCCGAAACAGAGGGTCAAAATAACTTTAATAGTTGAAGTTTAACGTATTTCCGCGTCTAACACAGCTTGCCACTCATAAGGGGCGGTTTCACGGATAAGCCTCATGAAAAGAATTTTCTCCACCTTTCTCCCAAACTTTTCAATCTCCTTCTCGAATTGGATTTTCAAGCTTTCCCAAGAATCTGATAAACTGACAAAACTGTAAAAGTGTATGATGCCGCCTTCGGGTTTTAATGCTTCACATGCAGCGCTTATAAACTCCATGGATTTTTCCGGCAAATTCATGATAACGCGGTCTGCCACTCCACGGAGTCTTTGCCTAACAATCTGTTTTGCGTCTCCCAGAAGCGGGTGAACTTTCCCCTCAACTCTGTTTAGCCTCGCATTCTTTTCTAAAAAGGCAATTGCGTCGGGGTTTATGTCTATGGCGTAAACCTTCACATTTTCATGGGTTTTGGCAATCAGTATTGTATATGGTCCTACTCCGGCGAACATGTCTATGATGGTTTCGCCTTCTTTAACTGTGGATGCTACTCTTTTATGCTCGTTAGATAAGCGTGGTGAGAAGTATACGCGGGTTAGGTCCACGTAGTATTTGCACCCGTGTTCTTTGTGTATGGTTTCGGTTCTGTTTTCTCCAGCTATGTGCGTGAATTCTCTTAAGCGGTATTTGCCCTTCACAGGTCCAGCCTTAGCCAAAACTGTTCGCACGTTTTTGTGGGATTGCATTATAGCGTTTCCTATTTCTGTTTTGTAGGCTTCAAGTTCTTGTGGAATTTCGATTATAGCTATATCTCCGACAAAGTCCATTGCGCGGGGAAGGCTGGCTAGAAAGTGCGGTGGAAGCTTTCCATCCAAAACTTCAAATAATGTTGTTGGATGTTTTTTCCTTTCTTTGAAGGTGTATGTTGAAATTTCGAGGTTTGGAATCATTTTCTTCAGCATTTTAAGTTCTTCTTGTAGAAGGTTTCGAGTTATGGGGATGTAAATGTGCGTGCTGTTTCTATGTATTTCAAGTTCTTTGTCAATTACGCCGAGTTTATTGGCTGCGGTTATGGCTTTTTCACTGCTGATTTTTGGTATTTTAAGGCACAAAGAGTTTCTGGGCATTAAACCACGAGGCGCCTTAATGTCTACTCTATTATTTTGAAAAAGTCCCTTTCAGTTATTATGCCCACAAGCTTCTCGTTTTGGACAACTGGCAATGCGCCGAGGTTTTTCTCCCGCATTATTTTCGCTGCTTGTCCTACGTCTGCTTCTGGCTCGATTGTTGCAACGGTTTTTGTGGCTATTTCTAGGGCTGGCGTGTTCAAAACCTGTGTTATTGCTCCAGATTGTAAATGTTTGAAGATTTCACCCGAACCAAAAAAGCGTATGATGTCCATGGCGGTTATTATGCCTACGACCTTGCCTTCCGCAACTATTGGAAGCCTTCTAAAGCCTTGCATAATCATTGTTTTTTCTGCTTCAAAAATTGTTGTTTTCGGCAATGCTGTAATCACTTTTTCCGTCATTAATTGGGAAACTTTCACTCCGCTTATTCTGTCTGCGAACATGTGGGCTATGTCCCTTTCAGTTATTATTGCTCTGACATGGTTTTCCTCGTCGACAACTGGCAAGCCGCCAACGTTTTTCTCTTTCATTAGCTGGATTGCCTCGCTTATTTTTGCTGATGTTTTAACAGAGAAAACTTTCTGGGTCATTATGAGTTTTATGGGTTCGTTTATGGCTTTGAAAAGGTTTCCGGCGAACTTTTGCTGGATTATCTCAAATTTTCTGCCGCCTCCAAGATAGTCAACTATGTCTGTGGCGGTCACTATTCCCGTTAGAGTTTTTGTTCCCGGGTCGGCTATGGGGATTCTGCGGAATCCTTCTTTTGTCATTATCTTGATGGCATCATGAATCGGCGTTGTGGGAGCCATTGTGATGACTGGGCTTTTTGCTATGTGCAGTATTTCGCCTTCCCGCCTTCTAGTTGAAGAGTCCTTTAGGGAAACTGGTCCCTTACCCCGCAGGGTTCTCCTAAAAGTTTCTCTACTCAAATTAACCCCTCTTCTATTTAACAATCAGCCTCGCTATATCTTCACGGTCCACTATGCCTATTAGCTTTCCGTCCTCATCCACGACGGGAACTCTTCCAATATTCTTTGAAACCATTATTTTTGCAACCCTTATCGCCTTTATGGACGGCTGAACCGCCACCACATTGGTCTTCATAATGGCTGAAATTTTTGTTGAAGCGCGGTGTCTTCCCTTGTGGGACTCAAAAGTTGGCAGTAATGCTCCGCTTTCAATAAGGTCTTTCTGCGTTATAATTCCAACAAGCTTGCCTTTTGCGGCGACGGGCAGTCCTCCTAACGATTTGTTTTGCATTAAACGCCAAACATTGTCAATCTCGTCTTCCGGAGAACACACTAAAACGTTTGTTGACATTATTTCAGAAACAGGTTTTGCCAGTTTTTCAGGGCTTGTCCTTATTATGTTTTCTATGAAGTTTTCTAGGCCTAGCACTCCCTTCAGAATTTTTTCCGTTAAAGTGTTAACAACTGGTATGCACCATTCGTCTAGGCGAATCATTGTTTTAACTGTTTGGAAGGCGTCGTCTCCATTTGTGGCTGTGTGTTTTGGGCTCGCCATTATGCCTTTAACCTTTATGGGCGAAACGGATGAGGATATGGTCATTACTGCGCCGCGGGAAACTATTCCCAAAAGTTTTCTTTCCATGTTTGTAACTGGAAGGATTCTTAAGGAAAAGTCGCGTATAATTGCACGGGCTTTTGTTGCCAACTCATCCTCATAAATGGAAGGGTGTTTTTCGTTTGCTATTTCTCCAACACGCAAGAAATCGCCCCTTTTTCATTCTTCGCTTTCTAACTCGGCTCTGCAGTCTTCGCAGAGGAACTCGCCGTTCGATTCTCTTAGGTTTTCCGACCACCCGCCGCATCTATCACAATAACCAACCAAAGAAGATTCTTCTTCGGCTATTGCTTGCGCCATGTTTTCACCTTCTATTAGGGCTTTCTCCTGTATTGTCTCTATGAGTTCCGGCATCACGCCTAAAATATCCTTGCTTGAAACAAGTCCAATCAGCTGTCCCTTATAGACGACGCCCAGTCTTCTGATGTTCAGTCTGCTCATTTTTCGGGCTGCTTCACTTATTGTTTCGCTGGGTTCTATTGTTATCAGAGGCGAGGTCATGACATCTTTAGCCTTTAACGAGTCTGGTTTTAGGTTTTTGGCAAGCACTCTTGTGACAAGGTCTCTTTCTGTTATGATTCCTATGGGTTTTCCTTCCTTGTTTGTTACTATTATGCATCCTAAACCATGTTTATCCATGAGTTTTGCCACATGGTTCGCCGTTGCTTCTTCCTCTACGGTTATCACTGGGCTGCTCATAACATCCCTAACCAGCATTCTAGCCCTTAAACCAATTTCAGCCATTATCCTTCATCCGCTAGCTTATGCTTACGCCTTTTGCTTTTCACTCAACTCAAAATAAAAAGAAGCATTTAAAACTTGTCATGTTCCATGTTGCTGATAACAATTATTAATTGGGTCAAAAGAAGAGGGAAACTTATTAGTACCTAGCCAGTATCGTTTTTTCGGTTGGGAGAAACACATGTTGAGAACAAACGTTGATAAGCTTGTTAAGATTTCAGTCGTGGGAGAGGTAGCCAGCCCCGTATATGGAAGGGGCGTATACAACATTTCAGCTGAAGGAGTTCCGATGGTTCTGCCGGGAGTGGGCGGAATAACCTACAATGTTAGAGTTGGTGACCCTGCATGTGGTTGGGAAGCCGACCATGTTGAACCTGGCGTAAGCATAGAAAACAAGGAGAACGATCCTCGTTACGGACAAGGCGCTAACACTGCTTTAAACGTGCTTTCATGTGTTGGAAACGAAGCTGTTGTGGTTTCAGGCGATGCAAAAGGAGCAAAAGGCGTTGTCACTGGTAAACATGGCGGAATAGAGCATGTGCTTGTGGATTTTCCGTTGGAAACCCTTGAAAAGCTTATGCTTGGAGACAAAGTCCTCGTAAAGGCTTTTGGTGTGGGTTTAAAGCTTTTGGATTTTCCAGAAATCAAAGTTATGAATATGGACCCCCGTTTCCTAGAGGCTTTAGACCCAAAACCAAACGGCGGCAAACTGGAGGTTCCAGTAACGCATATAATTCCGGCGGCTGTCATGGGTTCAGGTTTAGGCGCAAATCAGACGTATTCAGGCGATTATGACATACAGCTCTTCGACGAGAGTACGCGTCGGGAATATGGGCTTGACGATTTGAGGCTTGGCGATTTGGTGGCGATATTGGATGCTGACCACTCTTATGGAAGAATTTACAGAAAAGGCGCTGTTTCAGTGGGCATAGTTGTCCACACTAATTGTGTTACTTCGGGGCATGGACCTGGCGTCACAACCCTTTTCACATCATCCACTGGGAGAATTATTCCAAAAATCGACTCGAAAGCCAACATCGCCTCAATTTTGAAGTTACGGACAGATATATAAGCAAGGGCGCTTATACCAGTGTTAGAGCAACTGTGAGATGTTAATGTATGCCCTACAAGAGGAAAAGTCGGGGAAGATCAAAAGGCTCTAAAGGCAGAAGCGGCTTCGTCCAATGTGCCAACTGCGGGGAACTTGTGCCTAGGGATAAAGCTAAAAAGGTAACGCGGAGGCTTTCTTTGGTTGATCCCGCTTTAGCTAAGGAACTGCGGCAAAAAGGCGCTTATATTTCAGCGCCGGTGGACACTAAATACTATTGTGTTTCGTGTGCTGTGCATTATGGTATTGTAAAGGTTAGAGCTAAAGAAGAACGTCGTTTTCGCACTGGCAGAAGATTCTAATTTAGGCTTTTTCCCTTTTCTTTAATGTCTTGTAGGTGTGGAGGCTTCTCTGCAGCACTGTTATGTTTGTGAGAACTGCAAGAATTATTATGCCAGCTTCCATGGCGCCTTTGAGAAAAATTTCCGTTAGACTTGCAGCTGCAAGTATTATTATGCGTTCAGCCCTTTCCGCTAAGCCCACGCTTTCCATTTTTATGTCTGCTGCTTCTGCTCTGGCTCTGGCGTAGCTTACCAGCAACGAGCCTACCAACGCTATAAGCCCCCATGGAAGGGTGCAGAACCCGCCGAGGATTATACCCGCATAAACCGCTGAGTCCGCATATCTGTCTAGCAGAGAATCCAAAAAGCTTCCGAAAGGCGTTGTTTTTTGGCACAGTCTTGCCAAGGCGCCGTCTAGCATGTCGCAGTACCCCGACAGCAAAAGCAAAAACACTGCCAAAGATAGGTTTTGACGTCCACTGAAGTAAGCCAGAGCCGAAAGCAAGGCTAAGACTATGCCTAAAGCGCTTACAGCGTTGGGCGTTAACCCTAATGTGTTGGCTGCTTTTGCTTGTGCCGCCATGGCTGACTGCACTTTGGCTTTAAGCTTTGTCAGCATGTTGTTTCGCTTTTTCTGTGTGGCAATTCTTATTTAAGAATTAGGCATGATAAAGTGGCATAGGGGTGTTAAGGTTTGATAAATGTGGCTAAGGTTAAAGTTGACGAAAAAACATGTTTAGGCGTTAAAGTGGAGCTTCCAGAATCACCACCGCTGCTGCTGATAGTGGCGGAGAAGGGCTTTGTCATGTGCGGTTTCCTAAACATTGAAGCAGCGGAACGCCTCGGCGTGGCAGCAGCCATGGTCAGCGGAGTAAAAACCTTTGAGGACGTTTTAAACGCTGAAGTTAAAGCCGCCACAACAAGGGCTAGGGGCTTAGGCGTGCAGTTGGGAATGCGGGGCGCAGAAGCCTTAACGCGTATGATGTAAAGCTTAAGGCAGTCCCTCCTCTAAGTTTTTCCATGAATTTTTGGCTGTCGAAAAAGCCAATAGCGACTAGCCCCTCTATAGATTTTGCTAAGCCTCTTTCTTTTGCGGTTCGGTTATGAAAAGGGCTGTCGCTACTGCTGTGAAGGCCATAGCTGTTAACAAGAGAAGGAATGGTATTATCGTCGAGACCACTTCATATAGGAAGCCGCCTAAAAGCAGTGCTACAGACCCGAGGAGGCAGTCTACAAAATTTGAAAATCCCAAAAGTTTTCCTCTATATTCTTTTGGGGTTAAGTCTGCTTGGAGGGATGGATATGCGGTAAAGGCTAGGACGTTGCATATCGCAGAAAACGCCGAAAAAGCATACAATCCCGCCGGGTTGCCGTGCAGAAACAATGCCATTCCAAGGGCTCCGGATGTGGAAGACAGAACTAAGGGTTTTTTCCTGCCAATTTTGTCCACTAGTTTGCCTACGGGAAGTAGTGAGCAGTAAAATGTTATGGAATTGACGGTTTGTAGGATTGCCCATTGGAGCTCATCAACTCCCAAAACTTCGTTTGCGTAAAGCACATAGTAGGGTATGCATATTCTGACAAAAAACATTAGGGGTGTGAAGATAAGGAAAAGGTGGAGCATTGTTTTTAGAACGATTCTCCAGACGGTTATGCATTCTTTAAAAGCCTTAGGATATTCCTTCAAAAACTCCGTTAAGGAAAATGTAGCTTTTTTAGATTTTAGAGTTTCTTTTAACCTAAGGAGCATTATTCCAGAAATAAGCCAACATATCGAGACTGCCAAATAGGCTGTTCTCATGCCAAGCACTAAACCATATTTTAGATACAAGATTCCAGCAACAACTGGAGAAAAAATGAAGTTACACCAGCCAGCATGGAAAGCGAATAGCCCAAACCACGCTTTTCCGGTGGAAGGGAGTCTGCAACAAGCGCTGACATTGCCGGCTGGGCTATGGTGACTACGCCTATTAGTAGTTCGCCTAAAAGGATGAAGTGCCATGTTGGAGCCGTGGCGAAGACAAGGTATATGAGGGTTCTGGCAAAGCTTGCGCCTACGATTAGGGCTTTTCTTCCTCTCTTGTCCGCCCAGTAGCCGCCTGCCAACTGCAGAAAAGCCATAATAAACCATGATGCTGACAAAATTGAGACTATTATGAGGGGTGAGCCGCCCAAAGACTCAACGTAAAGCGAATAATAAGTGTCTGGAAGGAGATGGGCGAAATCCGTAAACGCCCAGACCACCAGAAGTATTAAGATGTTTCTGAAAACGAAGCTTAACTCATTTCTTAAACGATTTAACATTGGTTGTTTGAATTATTTTCTAACAATCCTAATAAGTGCTTCCCAGCATACCACTAAACTGGCTAGAGGGGCATGAGCTCATCGAAGGAGGCTGTTTTAGAGGCTGTTGCTTCAGAGGTTAGAGCCTGCACAAGGTGTGGTCTTTGGAAAACCCGCAAAAACGCTGTTCCAGGCGAAGGCAGCGCAGACGCAAAAGTAATGTTTGTTGGAGAGGCTCCGGGCTACTGGGAAGATGTCGAGGGTAAGCCTTTTGTTGGGGATGCTGGAAAATTTTTGGACATGCTTTTGGCTGAAATGGGGGTTTCAAGAAGCCAAGTCTTCATTGGAAACGTTTTGAAGTGTCGCCCGCCTAGAAATCGTGAACCAGCACCAGCCGAAATTGAGGCTTGCACGCCTTATTTGGATAGGCAGATAACAACCATAAAGCCAAAACTCATAATCACTCTTGGAAACTATTCAACAGCCTACATTTTCTCAAAGGCTGGGCTATCCTTCAAAGGCATAACAGAAGCGAGAGGAAAATTTTATCAGGCGAATGTTTTGGGCTTGGCAGTAACTCTCTTTCCAACCTTTCACCCAGCGGCGGGGCTTTACAGTGCCAAATACAAGCAGTTGCTTATAGAGGATTTTAGGCTGCTTAAGGTGAAAATTTTGGATTTAGATAAAGATAACCCGAGATAAAGCTAATAAGAACCATTAAGCTAAACAATATGTTTAGCGTATGTTGAATAGTGTTGAATTGAAAGGAAAACAGCTTTAGGATTTCATCTGCGCTCTTATAGGTTTTTGATGGCAGTTCCGCCAACAAATCCGCAAGCCTAACCTGTTTGCCTTCTTCAATTTCTACAAGCCTCCAGCCCACCTTCTTAACCAGCATGCTTTTTGTGCTGGATACCGCGTTTTTTCAACCACACTTTTTATGGAACCTAAACCTACAGAACCCGTTATTTTTGGGAATTTTCCAGTCGAAAGGTATTGCATAAAGCGTAAGCCGTCCTCGAACATGGCAAGGTTGTTGAAGAGCACGTAAACCGTTTTGCCTTCCGCCTCAAATTTTTTGGTTATTTCGCCAAGTCGCCTCAGCTCCCCATCTGTGTACTGGTAGTAGTAGAGTTCCTTGCCTAAACCGTGCAGTCGGAAGTAGGCTGTTTGGCTTGTGTAGGCTGGCAGAACCCGGAACGGGTCTGTTACATGCACAACGTCTAGCTGGTTTAAAACTTGGCTTAGCTTCTCATAAACTTCTGGTTTTTCCCATTCCGGTCCACGTGTTTCCCAAACAAGGGTTAAGTCTTCACGGTTCACAGCCTCAAAGAATTTTTCTGCTTCGTTGAGCTTGTCTGGGCGGAAGGAGCCGGGTGTCTGTATCAGCAGTATTTTCGCCTTTAATGTTTTGCATATTTGCTTCATTTGTTCGAAGGCTTTTCTGCTTGTTTCATCCAACCGCATTTTCGCCTTGTGGCTTATGTCTTGGTGGGCTTTGACTGTAAATTCGAATTTTTCTGGTGCTTTTTCACGCCATCCCTTGACGGTTTCTAGGCGGGGGTATTCGTAAAATGTAGTGTTTAGTTCCACGAGACTGTAGTTTTCGAAGTAACGTTTCATAGAAGTTGGGAAACCACAACATCCAACTTTTATCAAGGTTTTTTCCCGTTTAAGTGCTTACTTTTGGCGGCGGACGAACAGCTTTCCCGAGTTTTCTGTGCAGTGCAATGCGGTAAAGCTTTCTTAAAGATTTTACAAGTTGTTCAACGTTTGGTAAAGCTGAATAGATTAGGGGTATGCGGTCATATTCCGCCAACTGAATCGAGTATTGGTCTGGTTTGGCGCCGTGGAAAACAACAACTTTCGGCTTTAAACTGCTCATCCGCACCAGCATCATAGGCGTGTTTTCATTTCCAATGTTTGTGAATATGAGGGCTCTTTCAGTCGTGGCGCCGAAAAGCTGGGAATACTCCAAACCTGAAAGCGTTTCAACCGTTTTTTTGCTGTCGACAATCGTGTAGCCGTAAACCTCCTTAACGTCTAAGCTTGAACACGCCACAACCTCGCCTTTAATGGCTTTACACAAATATTCGACGCGAACTGGAATTGGAAACTCCCGCAAGTCTAAAACAGCCATGCTGGGTGAGCTTGTCAGTTTGGCGAATTCACGGATGAAACGGCTTCCCCTCTCCTCATCAATCTTTAGCAAAGCCCAAACAAAACGGCGCACAAATTTTGTTCCCGGGCTTTTTCGCCTGCCGCTTTCATAGTCGCTTATCACTGAAGGCGAAAGCGTCATTTTATCGGAAAGGGTTGTCTGCGAAACGGCGAAAAGCTCCCGCCACTTTCGCATGGTGGCTCCAGGCTTATTTGAGAGGATAATTTCGCCGGCAATTCTTCTTGCAAGAACTTCGCGAATGCTGGGAGACACAGACATGTAAACGTTACCTTCCAGTCCGCCATTTTTCTCCCTAAGCATGCAAGTATAAAACTGTACCGCTTGTATGCAAATAAAAAAGAAAGGGTGTGGGTTAGATGATGGATTCTCTGTTGAGTGGAAAAGCTGTTGTAGCCCTAATATCTTCAGCGCCTAAAACAAACTGGGTGACTCTGTTTAAACCTATGCCGCAACCCGAATGCAGAACATTATTATGCTCCTTATAAAAGTCAAGGTACCAGTCAAAGTCTTCTATGCTTCCGCCTTTTTCGACAAGCTGCTTAAACATTGTTGAGTTTACAAGCCTCTCATAAAGCCTTTCATATCGGTATTCCCTTTCAGCTGCGCCAACTGCCTCTCCGCTCATTGGCAATAGCAGATCTGCGCTGTTTACAATCTCTGGGTTTTCGTCGTTTTCCCGCATGTTAAAGAATTTTATGGCTTTTGGGAAATGGGTGGCAAACAGTGGCTTGTTTCCATTCATTTGGACAAGGGATTTTTCATGGTGGCTTCTCAAGTCGTCGCCCCATTTGACACCATAATCCGCTAAAAGTCCAACAGCCTCCGTGTACGTTATCTTTTCAAACGGTTTTTTAACCCTCCTAAGCCTTTCAATGTCCACGTTTAAAAGCTGAAGCTCCCTTTCTCTTTCGCTGAGGACGCAACCAATCATGGAGCAAATGACGCCTTCGATGTGTTCCAGCAGCTCTTTGAAGTTTCCCGCAAACTCCAACTCCACAAGGGTAAACTCTGTCAAATGCCGCTCATCCACTGCAGGTTCAGCCCTGAAACTTGGTCCGATACACCAGACCTTGCCGAGGAAAGGTGTGAGCACTTCAAGGTAGAGTTGGGCTGTTTGGCTTAAGTATCGCCTACGTCCAAAATAGTCCACTTCAAACATTGTTGCAATGTTTTCACACGCTCCCGTTGCCTTTGTCAGATGGGGAACAACAACTTCGACGAAGCCATGCTCCTCAAAATATTTTCTTGCTCCTTTTAGAAGGCTCGACTCGATTTTGACGACGGCGTTCAACTCCGCTGTTGGAAGCAGTTTATGTCGGTTTTTCGTGTCTTTCAGAAGGCTTAAGGCTTTTCCACCGGTTTTTTCAGAAATTTTTCCAATCTCACTAAGTTGGGTCTCCACGACCCACACCGAGCATTTAAAGTTCAACCATATAAGCCTTTTTGACAAACTTGTTGAAAAGTTCGGCTAATCTATGAAAACTAGGAATATTCCCACCACTATAAAGATGGAGCCCAGAGCAACCTTAGCGGTTACCTTTTCATGGAGAAAAGCGATGCCCGCTAATGTTGAAAAAAGCGGGGTTGTTGAAGATATTGGAACGGCTTGTGCTTCTGGAATTTTAGTGAAGCTGAAGGTGAGAAGGAACCATCCGAGTCCTACAGCTATGAGTCCTCCAGTCAACAGCATAGCCGTTGTTTTCCATTCCGCTTTTATGAAAGCCTCGTTTCTACTAGCTAGCGTAAGGATTAGAAGGGAAAGAGCAACTGCCAATATTCTAACAGTGTTTATGGCGTAGGCATACTCTAGACTAGAAGTTTCCCTCACAGCCAAATTAATCATAGAAATGCTTATAGACCAAGCGATGGCTGTAGAAAGGGCGAAGGCTAACCCTTTCACGTGAAGTTTTCTCCATGCTTTAACTGAGGCGTTTTTCGCCTCTCTGCTTAGAAGCCAAATTCCTAAAACTATTGTCACTGCCCCGAGAAGGATTTGAACGGTTATGTTTTCTCCAGCCAAAAGGTAAGCCCAAACAAGACTAAAAAGGGGATAAGTGCACGTTATTGGAACCGCCCTTGAAACACCGATGATTTTGAGGCTTAACATGTAAAGGGTGTCGCCAAGCCCCAAGCCGACCACACCGCTGGCACAAGCAAGAAAAACAGCTTGAATCGGTAAGTCTGTTAAAACCCTAATTTTTCCAATAAAAGCAAGAAACAAAACTAAAATAAGGCTGGTTCCGATGCACCGCAAGGTGTTCGCCGACAAAGGAGTGGTGGCAGCTAAAGCCCTCTTGTACAAGACGGCTGCAACTGTCCAGCACAAGGCTGCTCCCAAAGCTGCAAACTCGCCTATCATTAAACGTCCAACTTTGTGGCGTTGAAGGAAAACCGTTAAAGATGCAAATATTTAACCATTTTCAAAATACTATGGTTGATGCGAAATGCAGTTCATGGTTTATTGGTGTGCTGATGTTGCTGCAAAGTTCCCAGAACTAGCCATAAGCATAGGCACAATAAGCAACGTGTCAGTGGAAAGAGAAAACGTGGAAATTCGAGAATTAAAAAAGGCGTTGTATTCAGAGGTAAAGGCGAAACACGACATTGAAAAGCTTAAAGAAAACCCAGTTGTCCGAGCCTACAGAGACTTTTACTGGAAACTTGGCATAGACCCCACAAAAACAAGACCTTCAGGCGAAGCGCTGCTGAGGCGCGTTTTACATGGCGGAGAGCTTCCCACAATTTCAACAGCCGTGGACGTCTACAATTTAGCTTCGATGAAAACCATAATCCCCATAAGCGGCTTCGACAAGGATAGGCTTTTCCCGCCCTTCAATGTGCGGTTTGCAGAAGACGACGAGCCTTTCACTGGGATTGGAACTGAAAAAACCACACCGTTAAAAAGTAACATGCTGGTTTTAGCTGACACAAAAAGGGTTTTGTGCATTTACCCCCACAGAGATGCAGACCCGACAAAAATCACAGAAAAAACAAAAAACATATTGCTAGTTGCATACGGCGCGCCTGGAATAACCGAGCAGCAACTGGAAGAAGCAGTTAAAACAGCTTTAAATTATATCAAGACAACTTGCGGCGGCGAAATTGAGACAATAAAAGTTTTTAAGCCCACATCCAAATAGGTGTGAGGGTGCCTTCACGCTTGTCTTTCCGCGATAAAATAGAGGAAATAGCAAAAAACAAGGAGACAAACATTGTTTTAGCTTTGGATTTTCCCTTTGAAAAGCCGGAAAACCGTCACACTCTTTACGAAAAAGCTGAACGTGTTTTGGAAGCAGTCCACCCATATATCTGTGCGGTGAAAATTAATTATCACCTCATTTTGCCGTTGGGCATTTTTGATGGTTTGCAGAAACTTTTGGAAAAGGCGCATGAAAAGGAGCTTATGGCAATAGTGGATTCAAAGATAAACGATATAGGTGCCACAAACCAAGTTATCGCCCAATACTATTTTGCTGCGGGCTTCGACGCGTTGATAGCGAACCCCTTCGTCGGGTGGGAGGAAGGACTAAAACCCACCTTTGAAGTTGCCAGAAAACTGCAGAAGGGCGTAATCCTCCTCATTTACATGAGCCACAAAGGGGCGGACGAAGGCTACGGACAAACAGTTGTCGACACAGAAACAGGGTGGAAAACACCACAATACCTCGTATTCGCGAAGAAAGCACCAAAATGGGGCGCTGACGGCGTTGTTGTCGGAGCCACATACCCAGAAAAGATAAAGGAAGTTCACCAAGTGCTCGGCGGAAAAATCCCAATTTACTCACCGGGCATTGGACCTCAAGGCGGAATAATTGAATCAGCATTGCGGGCGGGTACACGTTTTCTCATCGTGGGGCGGGCGATAACCCTTTCGGAGAACCCAGCAGATTCCGCTGAAAAAATTAGGAATCTTGCTTGGCAATGCCTAACAACCCGTTACTAGGTTTATTTTCTAACTTAATACAAATGGACTACGTGTCAAAATTAACCATTAGCATTTAACATCGAAATTGTAAGCTTCCCTATTAGCGTTCTCTTCTTTCCCACAGCTCTTTTTTGAGCAGGTCTCTGACTGCTGACCTTATGGCGGCGCTTCTGCTGGGGTACATGTTTGCCCTAACAAGCTCATCTAACCCCTCAAGGTAAGCTTCCGGTAATAGTACTGTTACGAGCTTCATGTTTGCACCTCAAACATGTTATGCTTATAACATGTGGCAAATATAAGACTTTAACCCTGCTTCCCAGCGAGGCTTTCTTCTACTGCTTGCAGTTCCTTCATCACGCTTTTGAAAGTTTTCGGAATATCCTCTACATGGAGCGTTCGGCGGCGAATTCCTTCTTGAACAGTTCCAGCAGCTATTAGGAGACTGCCAAGCACGTCGCTTATGACTGGTTCTGGAAAAACTATTAGCGCCAAGCCTAACTTGATAAGCCATGGTTTTTCACAGTTTTTCCACAGATTTTTTGTAGTTTTCACTTCTTTTACAGCATCCATCATAGAACGTAGAAAGTCAGTATAGCCTTCGTTTAACTCTTTTAAAGCTTCAGTTAAGGTTTTTATCTCGTTGGTTTTCATCGGGGAATCCCCAGCACGCTTAAAGAGTATAAAGGGTGGGTTCTTAGAAAAACTTTAACCCCTCAAGTCTGGTTTCTGCATGGGTTTTTAGAAGGGAAAAGGCGACATTTTTTTAAAAATCCAGTTCAAACCGTGATGGTTTTGCCACCAGTCTTTACATTTGATGCGTGAAAATTTTGCAAGGGGCAGAAATGGTTTTCCACCGAAAGTATTATTTTTAGAACTTATAACTGAAGTGTGTTTAATAAGGCGTTGAGGTTTGCTGTTTGCCAACGGAAGAACGTTACGATTTCATTTTGCTTTCCGACGAGAAATGGTGGAATAGGCTTTGTGAAAGAAATAGAAGCGGCAGCAAAACCCACGCTTTCGTGCGGCGAAACCTTGTAGGACCTCTCGAAGCCCAAAAACTTCTGTTTTATGTTAAGCGTCCATCCATGCAAATTAAGGGAGTTGCAGACTTTATTGAACGAGTTGCTGGAGACTACAAAGAGCTTTGGGAAAAATACGGCAGTGAAACATGCATAAACTCCTTCAACGAATATTTGGTTTTTCTAAGGGGAAGACGAAAAGCCACTTTCATTAGGTTTTCCAATTTCTGTGAATTCGAGGTTCCCATTTCAATAGACGTTCTTAAAAAAGTTTTAGGTATTTTAAAAATTCCGCGGGGCGGCAAATACATAAGCCATGAGACATTAAACAAATTAATCACTTAGCAGTTAGAATGGAGTGGATTTAAATGGAAGGCTTTGACCCGAAAAAGTTTATTGAAACACAGATTGGAGAAATACGGAAAGCCATCGGCAATGAAAAAGCCCTAGTAGCTGTTTCCGGCGGCGTCGACAGCACCACATGCGCTGTTTTAACACGGAAAGCCATAGGAGAAAACCTCATCTGCGTAATCTTAGACGACGCCTTCATGCGGGAGGGTGAACCTGAAAAAGTGGCTGAAATCCTTTCAAAAGAACCTTTCAGCGTGCCCGTCAAAATAGTTGATGTGCGCGAACGGTTTCTAAAAGCCATGAAAGGTTTAAGGGACGCGGAGGAAAAACGGAAGATGTTCCGTGAAACCTTCTACAATGTTTTAAGCGAAACCGCCAGAAAAGAAAACTGTCGCGTTTTGGTGCAGGGCACAATCCGCGCCGATGTGGTGGAAACCGTCGGCGGTGTGAAAACCCAGCACAATGTTCTTGAGCAGATAGGCATAAACCCCAGGGAAAAATTCGGCTTCAAAGTCGTTGAACCATTGCTGATGCTTTACAAAGAACAAGTGCGAATGGTTGCAAGATATTTAGGCTTATCCCCAGAAGTTTCTGAGAGGCAACCCTTCCCAGGTCCAGGGTTGTCGGTACGCGTTGTGGGCGAAATCCGCCTTGACAAGTTAGAGGCTTTAAAAAAGGCAACAACAATAGTTGAAAACGCCCTTGCGGAGCACAAGCCAAACCAGTATTTTGCCGCAATAATCGACAATGAGGAGTTACCGGCAGAGCCTTCCATGTCGCATGTGCAGGAGACTGCAGCGCGCCTTCTTAATGTGCCGTCAAGAAATGTTTACGTGAAAGTTTTCAAGGATAAGGCAACGGGAGTAAAGGGCGGCGAAAGGCGCTACGGCAAAATAATAGGTATAAAAGTTGAAACTGTAAACGGGAAAACCTACCAAGCATCCATCCAGAAACTTGTCTCTTTGCAGGCGAAAATAACCACTGAGAGTCCCTCCATCACAAGGATTCTCTACGCTGTTCAAGACGCATCTGAAAAGAAGCCCTATGTCATTGGTATAAGGGCTGTCCAGACCAAGGATTTCCTAACAGCCCAAGTTTCAGAAATACCTTGGAAAACCCTTGAAAAGGCTGCCTCCGAAATTCTTGAAAAATGCAAAAATGTTTCAACAGTATATTATGATGTTACTCCTAAACCGCCCGCCACCATCGAAATGGAGTAAGCGTTTCACTTCTTTATTAATTAAAGGCAAAACCGTAAAACTCTAAATAGCCGTGAACGCTTTTCTTTTGTCAGATGCATATGTTCCGCGTTAGAGTGAACAAAATAGAGTCTATTCGCGACATTGACGGTAACCTTGGAAAACGTATTGAACTCGTTGAGGAACGCCAAATCCCCCAATTCGCCATCAGACCCCAAAGCGAAGAGGCAAAGGTTGTGCAGGAAGTTTTTCAGACTTTACAGCAGCAACTGCCCATCTTTCCAGTAAGAGCCCAGTTCACAGTTCCGAAAATAATATTGTTTTTAACTGAGCAGGAATACGAAAGCCTAGGCATAGACTTTGACGTTAATCAGGTTTATGAGATGACCCTTGAAAATCAAACCATAAAGTTTAGGAAAACCGTATAATCTCCCTTCTAATTTTCCTTAAAGCTGAATATTTCGGGTGAAAGGACAAAACGAACATCATGCTTCGCAGCGCTCTACACACTTGTTCTGCATTGGGTTCTTTGTCTTTATCGCAGTAAAGCGGGACAGGTTCTTCATCTCCATCCTTGTAATAAACGTATATTGGGGCTCTTTCACTTTTCAAAGTTAAAACTTCCACATCCAATTTTAGCGTCCTCGCCGTCTTTTCAACCGCTGTGCTTACAGCCTTCAATCTTCTTCTGCAAGACGCTTGATTTGAAGCGTAAACCAAAAGTTTTCCACGGTTAACCTCCAACACGTCTAACCCTCCAAAAGTCGAATTCAAAAGTTCTATTTTTAAAGCCGCCGATGCATCGACAAAACTGCCCCCTAGAGAGTTAAGTTAAAGTGAAAATCTCATAAACTGTCTAAACGATGAAAATTTCAATGCGCTCGTTGGAAGGCGGTGTGGTTTGATGAAGGTTAGAGCACACGTGTTTGTCAGCGGGCGTGTTCAAGGAGTCTTTTTTAGGTCTGAAACTAGGCATGAAGCCAGACTACGCGGCGTAACGGGTTGGGTTCGCAACCTTCCAGACGGCAGAGTCGAAGCAGTCTTTGAAGGAGAAGAGGAAGCCGTTAAAGAATTAATAGAATTTTGTAGGCGCGGTCCGCCGGGTGCAAGAGTTGTAAAGGTGGATGTTAAATGGGAGAACTACACAGGTGAGTTTAGAAGCTTCGAAATAAGGTATTAAGCCTTCTTTTTTGGAACACGGAAGTGGGATTCTTTTCCAGCGCTTATGTAGTCGCCTCCGGCTCCACGCACTATCTGGGCTATTTTTGCAAAATTTTCAGAGCCTAAAAACTGGCGGGGCTTAATCATAATATATTCGTCCCTTTCTTCAAAGTTGAGAAGTCCCTCTAAATCTTCTGGAAACATCATTTTAACGTCGTCCACGCCCAGAGCCCTTTCAGTTTCAGGTGCCTCTGGCATAGGTGTTGGCGCTGGCAGTTGTGCTGGTTGGGTAAGCTTTGAAACTGCAAGGGATTTCAGCGATGTTGAGACCATTCTGAGGTCTTCGGCGATGTTGTTTAAAATCACCAGCAGTTCATCCACTTTTTCCGCGAGTTTTTCAATTTTCTCCTTTTCTCCACTCATTTTGTTCGCACTCTCTCGAATCCTTAATACTCCTAAAGCCATATTTATTAATTGCCCGCTAAACCCTTTAGCTTTAACAACCAGCGAGGAGCCCGTTGCAATTGATTGAAATTGATGGAAGCCAAAAAAGCGGAAGCGGCACAATCCTTAGGCTTTCAGTAGCCCTATCCTCAATACTGGAGCAACCATTACACATATACAACATTAGACAGAACAGACCACAACCAGGCTTAAGACCCCAACATTTGGAGGCGGTTTTAACAGCGGCGAAACTCTGTGAAGCCGAAGTGGAAGGCGCAGTTTTAAATTTACGGGAGCTTTGGTTCACGCCAAAAAAGGTTATGGGCGGAAAGTTTGAGGCTGAAATTGGCACTGCTGGAAGCATTCCTATGTTGATAATGACGGTTTTGCCCATATGCATCTTCGCCAAAAACACTGTTCAGCTTCATGTTTCAAAGGGCGGGACAGATGTTTCCCACTCGCCTACAATAAACTACATGCGAAACGTGTTCCTTCCAGTTTTAAGGCGGATGGGTATAAATGCTGACATTACTGTCCACAAATATGGTTATTACCCTAAAGGCATGGGAGAAGCGACACTAACTGTTGAGCCTTGCAAAGAGCTTAAACCACTCTACATGGAAGAGTTCGGCACATTAAAAGCCATTAAAGGAATTTCAGTATGCACTTTTCTAGCAGACAGAAAGGTTGCTGAACGCCAAGCCACAGCAGCAAACAACCATCTTCGAAGGCAGGGATTAGCCGCACAAATCCAAACCCTAAATGACCTGTCAAATCCGCTGCAGAAGGGCAGCTCCATTGTTTTGTGGGCTGAAACCGACAAAGGCGCGCTTTTAGGTGCAGACGCTATAGGCGAGATTCGAAAAACAAGCGAAGCCGTCGGGGTGGAGGCAGCTGAAAAGCTTTACGCGGAAATTTCTTCTAGAGCTACTGTTGACGTGCATTTGGCTGACATGCTCATCCCATATGTGGCGTTGGCGAGAGGCAAATCAGCATATTTAACAAGGGCTTTATCCGACCATCTGGAAACAAACATTTGGCTTGCCGAAACCCTTCTAGGGGTTAAGTTCAAAGTTGAAAAGGTTAATGGGCTTTACAAAATTGAAAAGGTCGACTAGCCTTGAGGGCTAAGGTTAGGGGAATATACACAACAGCCTTAACAAAACTGCTACTTGAAAATGATTTCCAAATAGTCCAGCCTTCGCAAGCCATAAAAAACCGTTTCGGCATTCCAGACTGCAACGAGCCTCCAGACATCAAAATAAAGGACAGATATGACCTCCAAGGAGTTAAAACCATAGGCACTGCCGAAGCAATAGCCAAATTCCAGTCTATTATGCATGAGGCGCTTGAAGATGCCATAACCAGAAAATGGAACATAAGCGTCGACGGCATCTACAAAGGCAACATTGTAGGCGAAAATGGAAACATCGTTTACGTTCAAATAGAAAACGGAGTCGTTGGGACGCTTCCAAAACACGAAGCGCCAAACGAAAAAACAGACGAAATTATCGTTCAAATTCAACGGAAGCGAATGGGCAGGAAAACCCCAGTCTTGACAACCCAACTTAAAATTGTTGGAAACTACGCCATTCTCGTGCAGAAAAGCAACGTCGGCGTAAGCCTAAAAATCCGTGACATAAACAAACGAGCAGAACTTTACGCTTTAGGAAAGCAGTTGTCGCCAGAGGGTTGGGGAATCATTTGGCGAGAACCAGCCGCCCACAAGTCAAAAGATGTTTTAGAAAACGAAATAGCAGCCCTCGTCCGAAAAGTTAAAACTTTAAATGAGAAGGCGTCGTCTGTGAAAGCTTCATCCCTTCTTGTTGAGGGGTCATATTTTATGGATGTCGAGTTTCCCTACGCCTCAAAATGGAAGATGGACATGTTAAGGGCTTCTGTTACACCCACCATCGACGGACACCACTTTTACAAAAGCTGCGGAGGCAAAGTTTCAGCTGCTTTGGAATTGGCGGAAAAACTTGCGGAAAAAGGACAAAACCTAGGCGAAGTTGAAGAGCTTTTTAAGCGACAAGTTCAGTCGGAGTTTCCCGAAGAAGGCTCTCTTGTGGATGTGGAGCATGTGAAACTAAGCGGTGCAGTTTTCCACCTTGGACATGCAGTTCTAGAAGCCGTAAACAACAGAGAAATACGATATAGCAGAACCATTAAGGCGGATGGCTTTTACGATGGATTAGGCGTAGCAAAAGAGGCTGGCGACAAAGCAGTAAGCGAAACAAAACCTAGCGAATGGTACATAACAACAAACTATTACTCAAAGGATGGAAAATGGAAGGGAACCTACATAAACATAAACACTCCTGTGGAAATCTATCCAAATGCGATACGTTACATAGACTTGGAAGTCGATGTATGTATTCGCACAAACGGCGAAACCAAAATCTTAGACATGGAAAAACTTGAAAAAGCCATGGAAAAAGGCGTTATCAGTCGCATATTGGTTGAAAAAGTTAAAGCAAACGCTGAGGAAATCGCTAAAAGCAAGTTCCACGAGCATCTAGCCAACTTTTAAGTTTTATCTAGTTCCCATTCCTTCTATTAGCCACAGAGAAAATGCGGTGGGCACGTTGAACGTTGACCTAATCCTAAAAGACTTAAAAGCCTACGTAAATGGCACAGTGGCAAAATGTTGCATAGCAGTTGAAAACGGAAGAATTTTCAAAATTGCAAAGGAAGCCCACATGCCAAAGGCTGATGCTCAAATAAGCCTTAATGGGCTTCTGGTTTTGCCAGGTTTAATTGATGTGCACGTGCATTTGCGGGATGAGGGTAAAGCTTACAAAGAAGACTTTTACACGGGAACGTCTGCTGCAGCTGCCGGCGGTTTTACAACAGTTTTGGATATGCCCAACAACAGTCCAGTGACAATGAGCGCTGAAACTTTGAGAAATAGAATGGAGCTCGCCAAAGGAAAGGTTTTAGTCAATGTTGGTTTTTACTCGGAGTTTCCCAAAAATTTGAAGGAAGTGAATAAAATAGTTGGGGAAGGCGCTGTCGCCTTCAAGCTTTTCCTAAGCGAACAAGTGGGCGGGCTAAACATAGACGATGATTACGCCTTAACCGAAGCCTTCAAAACAGTAGCCTCAAGGGTGCCGATTGCAGTCCACGCTGAAGACAAAAACATGTTGAAAGATGTAGAAAAGAGGCTTAAGCAGAGAAACCGCAATGACGTTGAAGCTTTTCTTGAGGCGCATTCTGAAACTGCTGAGGTTAAAGCTGTAAAACGCATAATTGAAATTGCTAAAAAAACTGGCGCTTGCGTGCATTTCTGCCACATAAGCACTAAAGAAGGCTTGAAAGCGGTGGCTGAGGCTAAAAAATCTGGGTTGCCACTGACATGCGAAGCGACACCACACCATCTTTTCTTGTCTGCTGACGATTTAAGACTGGTGGGAACATTAGCGTTAACCATGCCGCCTCTAAGAGATAGAAGCCACGTGAATTTTCTCTGGGAAGGCGTTAAAAACGGACTGGTTGACGTTGCAGCTTCAGACCACGCCCCTCATACAATTGCGGAGAAAAAAGCGGACAAAGTTTGGGATGTTAAGGTTGGCATTCCTGGGCTTGAAACTTCGCTTCCACTGCTGCTTACAGAAGTAAACGCTGGAAGACTAGGCATAGGTGACATAGTTAGATTGATGGCCGAAAACCCTGCAAAAATCTTCAAATTGAAGAATAGGGGAAGCCTCAAAGAGGGATATAAAGCCGACTTTGTGGTTGTGGGTTTGAAGAGGGAACACAGAATAGATGCTGCAAGGTTTTATTCTAAAGCTAAATATTCCCCCTTCGACGGTAGAGTGGTTAAAGGTAAACCAGTTAAAACTTTTGTAGGTGGGCAACTAGTCATGGATGAAGGCGAAATAATCGTCAAAGCGGGTTGTGGCGAAATAGTTAGAAGCGGAGGTTTTAAACCTTGAAGTTCATAGCTGACGGAATGCTTGGAAAACTAACCCGATGGCTCCGCATGCTGGGGCACAACGTGAAATACTCGAATAGGCTTGATGATTCACAGCTTATGGCAATAGCCAAAAAGGAACAAAGAATCCTCCTCACAAGAGACTTAGAGCTTTACCAGCAAGCTGTAGCCAAAGGAGTTCAAGCCTTCTTTGTAGACGGACAGACGGAAGCCGAAAAACTGGCGCAAATTGCCAAAAAGTTTGGCGTAAACCTAGAAATAAACATGGCAACCTCAAGATGCCCAAAATGCAACGCAAAGGTAAAACCAATACGTAAAGAAAATGTAAGTGGCAAGGTTGAAGAAAGCACCTTCAATTTCTACAACGAATTTTGGGAATGCCCAAAATGTAGCCAAATCTATTGGCAAGGAGCCCACTGGAAAAGGATTAGAAAAACCCTTGAAACAGCTAAAGAATTAAAGAAAACAATGTAAAAGGGTGGTTATTTCTCTCCTTCTAGCAGCCACTTCAACGGTATATCCTGATAGGTACCGTCTGGCAGTGTCCGCCTAATTGTTATTGGGAGGATCTCCTCTTCCAACTCTTTTAGGGCTATGTCTATAGGGCTTGAAAACCCTTTAGGCGGTTCAATGAGGATGGGGGCGCCCATGGCGATTTGGAGGGCTCTAGCCCCAACTACCCTTGCCTTCTCGAAACGGGTGAGTTTTGGCGGTCCTATCAAAATTTTCTTCTCTTTTTTAGACGTCTTCTAATACTCCCCAGCGCCTGGATATTCGCCCCCAGGGGCTCCTTTGGGCGGCATTGGGGGAGTTTTAGCCTTTCCAGCTGCTATCACATCGTCGACTTTCAGAATCATTGAAGCAGCTTCTGTTGCAGATTTTATCACTTGTTTCTTGACGGAGATGGGTTCGAAGACTCCGGCTTCCCTCATGTCTTGAACTTTTCCAGAGTGAACTTCGATTCCAGCCCATGTTTCGCCTTTTTCATGCTTTGCTCTTAATTCGGAAAGTATGTCAATTGGGTCTAAGCCAGCATTTTCGGTAAGGGTTGTCGGGATGGCTTCTAGGGCTTCTGCGAAGCTTTTTACAGCTAATTGTTCTCTTCCCGGAAGGGTTTCCGCGTATTTTTTGAGGGTGCGGGCAATTTCAAGTTCTGGGGCTCCGCCGCCTGCTAGAACTTTTGGTTCTTCAACTATGTCTCGGACAACGCATAGGGCGTCATGCACCGAGCGTTCCGCTTCGTCTACTATCCTTTCTGTTCCACCTCTTATGAGAATTGTCACTGCACGAGGATGTTTGCATCCTTCCACAAAGGTCATTTTGTCTTCGCCTATTTTGCGTTCTTCCACGACGCTTGCGTAGCCCAAGTCCGCAGAGCTTACATCATCTAAGTTCGTTATTATTTTTCCACTGGTGGCCTTTGCAAGTTTCTCCATGTCTGATTTTTTGATTCTCCGCACTGCAAGTATGCCTTTTCTGGCTAAGAAGTGTTGTGCCATGTCATCTATGCCTTTTTGGCATAGGACAACGTTTGCGCCTATGGCGACGAGTTTTTCCACCATGTCTTTTAGCATGGTTTCCTCTTGCTTTAGGAAGGCGTCCATCTGTTCTGGGCTTTCGATGTTGATTTTTGCGTCAAACTCCGTCTTTTCAATCTCTAGTGGTGTGTCAAGTAGGGCGATTTTGGCGTTTTCAACGCGCTTCGGCATGCCGGAATGGACAACTTCCTTGTCTAGGACTATGCCGTTTATGAGCATAGTGTCCCTTACAGATTCTCCGGGTTTTTTCTCGACTTTAACGTCGTCAACGTCCACTTTGTATTTGTTGTCTTCTTTTTCGGCGACTTGGAGAATCGCCTTTACGGCTAATTCCGCCAAATACTCTCTGTGTTCGGCTACGAGTTTGCTTGCCATAGAAGTCATTGCAGCTTTCTTCAAATATTCTGTTGAGTTTAAGTCGACGGGTATGGCTATTTTCTCAAGGGCTTCCAGCGCTCTTTCCAAAGCCTTTTTGTAACCATCGATTATTATTGTTGGGTGGATGTTTTTGCCGATGAGTTCTTCAGCCTTGCCTAGCAGTTCTCCAGCCAAAATCACAGCGGTTGTGGTTCCGTCTCCAGCCTCGTTGTCCTGGGTTTTAGCTACTTCCACCATCATTTTGGCTGCTGGATGCTGAACATCCATCTCATCCAAGATTGTGCGACCATCGCTGGTTATTGTCACATCGCCAAAACTGTCCACAAGCATTTTATCCATGCCCTTTGGGCCTAGGGAGCTTTTCACTGTTTCAGTTATTATGCGTGCCGCCATAATGTTTGTATGTTGGGCTTCCCTTCCCCTCGAGCGGCTTGAGCCTTCCTTTAACACTAGAACTGGGATTCCTCCTGATTGGGATGATGACAATTCAAACAACCTCCTAATGCGTCTCAATGAGAAACAGCATTACAATATAAATTTTTCCTTAACTTCGCCCAACTAACCACGTCCCAAATCAAGCACACTACCCAGCGTTTCACTATAACATTCAAAGCAGGTTCTATTAATGTCTCGTAATAGAACTTCAAAAGGAATTCTATCTGAAAGAAAGTCTAAATTCGCTGTTTATTCAGATCGTCCAACTTTTGATAGACGGCAAGCACAGCGTTCGTGAAAGCTCCATGATCGTAAACTTTTGAAAGGGCCTTTTGCTGTTTTCTTTTTACAAGATGTTTTGACAGTATTTCTTGAACTTGGTGAAAGTTGAGCTGACTTTCAGGATCAAGTATGAGGAGACTACCGTTTGGCTTAAGAATTCGCGTGCATTCTGAAAGCAAAAGTTCGCGGTCTTCTATTTTTATGTCATGAAGTGTCCAGCTTAAGACCACATAGTCAAAATATGGATTTGTCGAATGGCAACACATTTGATTCAATTTTTTGGAAGAAACACTTCTTTTCGACGTTTAACATTTTAGACAAGCGTTTAGCAACCTTAAGGTTGTCTTCATCAATGTCAACACCGTAAACTCGACATTCTTTCTTCGCCAAGAGACATGCAAGGATCCCTAAACCACAGCCAACATCCAAAACCGTTGATCCTGAATTTACTTCATTTGCAAGAACTTCGTGACGCCTGATAAGAAAGCTCAGGCTATTTTCATATTCATCTATTGCCAGTTTAGTCTTCAACAAACTTCTTAGCAGGGAATATTTACTTAGAAACCAAGAATAATTCTCTATAAGCATCTTAAGTTTGTGTGAATCGTAGCCTCTTTCTTCAACCTCTTCTTTCAATGCACGCAAAACAAAGTTATAAATCTCAAACTTCATACTCTCATTCTTTCCCATACAAGTTAAGTTCTAAGATATTTAAAACTTGCCCAGGAATTAAACCGGGAGTTCTCTTAGTCATCGCTGACGGAAGGCTTCTTAATCTTTCATGTAGGCTAATGTTTTAGCTTGGTTTTATGGATGTTTTCAGTCCTGTTCCAGTAAGGATTATTACTGTTTTCTCTTTTCGTGCTTTTGCTTCCACCCTTAGTTGTTTTTGGTAGGCTGCATAGGCCACCGCTGAGCTTGGCTCCACAAAGAACCCCTTTTTAGCCAACTCTCTAAAGGCTTGGTGAATTTCCTCCTCCTCAACTATGACGGCTTCGCCGTCTGCTTCTCTTAAACTTTTAACCATAAGCTCTAAAAGCGGCGGGTTTGTGCTTACCAGTGCATCGGCAATAGACGTTATTTTCTCTGGCGGGTGATATGGTAAGCCTTTGCAACGGTGATATAATGGCGAAACCTGCCTTGTTTGACAAGCCACGATTTTCGGCATGCTTTCAATTAAGCCCGCCTCTGTCAAATGTTTAAACCCGCTGACAACGCCTAAAAGCAAGGTTCCAGCCGAAACCGGAAGATAAACACGTTCTGGAGGCTTCCAATTCAGCTGTTCGGCTATCTCGTAGGCTAGGCTTCTTATTCCATCACGGAAAACTGGGTGAAGTATATGCCCCACGTAGAATTTCCCCCTCTCCGGTTTTTGGGCTTCATCGGCAACATGGCTTCTAGTGCCTGGAACTTTGATGACGTCCGCACCGTAAAACATTATCTGGTTCAATTTCGGTCCAGAAACGCCTTCTGGAACGTAAATTTTGGCTTTTAACCCAGCACGGGCTGCGTAGGCGGCTATGGAGGCGCCGGCGTTTCCCGAAGAATCTTCCGCTATGAAGCCTCTAAGCCTTTTAACTTGTTTATGGATGGCTGAAACAAGCACTGTTGAGCCTCTGTCCTTAAAAGAACCAGTCGGATTAAGGCTTTCAAGCTTAAAGTACGTATTTTCAGAAACCTTAACCAGCGGAGTCCAGCCTTCACCAAGTGTCACAATTTCCTCAGCATTTACATAGAGAAAAAATTGGGCGTAGCGCCAAACACTGTAGTCTTTTTTGCGGATTTCCTTTTTGCTGAAGGCTTTTTCGATTTTTATGTCTAACGGGTTTCCGCAGCTGGCACACTTGTAGTCAAGGAGGCTTTTTGCGGTTTTTCCGCAAACTGTGCATTTGATTTCATAACTCATTAGAGGGACACTGCCATGCCTTTGCGGGTTTACTTGTAGGGTATGTAGTCTCTTCCCAGCAGTTCACGGGCTATAATGATTCTTTGGATGTTCATGGCGCCTTCCGCCCCGATGTAGTAGGACATTATGCCCCGCAATCCCATTTCCAGCGGGCAGTCTTTTGTGTAGCCCCATGCACCCATCCATAATAGCACGTGCTCAAAAACTTTGAAGGCGAAGGGCGGAACCTTCAGCTTAACAGCGGAGATATACTTTGTAACTTCCAGCGGTGTGAAGCGTTTCCGCTTATACTTTTCGTCGTTCATCCACGCCGTGCGGTAAACAAGCGACCTTAAGGCTTCAAGCTCAGCCCACATGTCCGCCAAGTCAAACTGGATGCCCTCATACTTGCCAATGGGGTTTCCGAAGGCTTGCCGCTCCTTGATATACTCCATTCCAAGTTCTAAGGCTCTTTGAGCCGCGCCTAAGCAAGTGGCGCCTATCAGAAGCCTTGCATTATCAAACCCCTCCATAGTCAAGTAGAAACCTCTGCCCTCCTCGCCCACGCGGTAAGCATCCGAAAGCCGAACATTGTCCATGACTATGCTTCCCGTTGAAATCGCCATCCGCCCCATCTCCTCAAATCTTTTACCCACATCCACACCTGGATCGTTTATTGGCAGATAAAAGGCTGTAATCCCTTTATGGGATGCTCCCGGCGGCGGTGGCGAAGTCCTAACCAGTGTGAAGTGGCCTCCGCCTATCTTCTTTGCTTCCTCAGTGCCGCTTATGTAGGTTTTCTCTCCGTTCAAAACCCACCAGTCTCCCTCCTTTACGCCCGTAGACTTGATGGCTGCCACGTCGGAGCCTCCTCCGGCTTCTGTAGAGGCTATGCCTATGAAGGCTTCTCCTCGGGCGGCTTTTCGTATAACTTCCTCTCTAACCTGTTCAGTGCAGTATTTGTCTGTCACGAAACCCCATGAGGCTTCAACAAGAAAGAGCACTGGAACAGCTATGCTTATGTCCGCGTAACCCAATTCTTCAGCTGCTATGCACGCTGTAGTCCAATCTGCGCCCGCTCCGCCGTGTTCCTCCGGCACTGTCATTAGCAGAAGCCCTAAATCGGCTAAGCCTTTGATGATTTCTTTTGGAATTTCGCCTTTGTTGTCCATTTCCCTAACTGTTTCCAGCGTAAGCTCTTTTTTACACCATTCGCGAACTGCCCTGCGGAAAAGTTCTTGCTCTTCGGTGAAGGCAAAATCCACCATAAATTTTCACCTTTTTCAACGCCTAACTACATGGCTGACCGCATATAAAACTTGTCAGACCAGGATAGCAAAAGCTTTCTTGACAAAAGCCAAATACTATAGGGATTGGTGAAGACCTTGAACCTATTCATATTCCTTCTCATATGGGCGTTTGTTTGGTACATGCCGATACCGCCGAAGAAACAAGCAAAATAGCCATAACAATAGGCACAGAAGGTTTAACAAGCGAACAGCTTGTACGCGCCACAAGGCTGGACTTCCTAAAACTTTTCGGCGTAATAACCGAAATAGAAGTAAGTGCTAAGGTCTTAGCTAAATGCGAGTATGTGGAAGATGGAACAACCCACATAGTTCTCCGCCTAGATAACGCGACATATTCGTGGGTGGAAGCTACGCCGAAGGACCTTTCAACGCTTCAGTGGAACGAGTTGATAGCTACGGAGAAAGATGACATTGTAACCGTGCATGTTGAGAAACGCGGAGAAAAATGGATAATAGTTGCCTTCGAAAACCCGAATGTCTAGTAAACGGAAACTTTGGCAACGCCTTTAACTTTCAAAAATTCTGGAATTAGCTCTCCTGGAATTTTCTTTTCCACGATAAGCGTCAGCTTAGGCTCTGGGGACAACTCTGGATCATCAACTATCGCTTGTCTGATGCTTAAGCCATTTTTTGCAAGAATGATAGCTGAGTTTGCCAAAATGCCTGGTATTCTGGCGTCTACTGGGGTTATTTCAACGACTCCCAGTTCCAGGTGTTTGGCAATTTCCTTTAAAGAGTGTCCAGCAGACCTTAAACCTTCAAAGATTTGGCGAAGCTCACGGTTTGCCTTTATGGTTTTTATTGTTTCGTTTACAGTTCTTTTGTCAACGCCAGCTACCCTTGCAATGCGTATTACTGGAATTTCAATTTCGTTCAGGTAGATTTTGCTGTTTTTTATGCTTAAACCGTTTTCCACTAGGATGCGTGCCACTTTTAGCCTTTCCGGATAGTTTTCTAAATGCTTTTTTATGGTGTTCCACATGTTTCCATCTGCCTAATGTACTTTTTTGTGCAATAAAGTATAAATATGTTCAATGAATTTTATGTGCTTACACGTACTAAAATGTGCATAGGTGAAATTAAATGGGCGTAAAGGTTCAAAAAAGCGAATACTTCACCATGCTAGATCAAGATGAAATTCCCACAGCATGGTATAACATCCAAGCAGACCTTCCCGAACAGCTGCCCCCACCATTAGACCCAACAACGCTGAAGCCCATAGACCCAAAACTGCTTGAAAGGATATTTGCAAAAGAGCTGATAAGGCAAGAGGTTTCCACAGAACGTTACATAAAAATTCCAGATGAGGTTTTAGACGCTTATCTGCGGCTGCCCCGTCCCACACCCCTCTATAGAGCGAGAAGACTTGAAAAGTTCCTAAAAACTCCTGCAAAGATTTACTTTAAATGCGAAAACTTCAGCCCCACCGGAAGCCACAAAACCAACACAGCCATAGCCCAAGCCTACTACAACAAAGAGCAGGGCATAAAACGGCTTGTCACAGAAACAGGCGCTGGGCAATGGGGCACGGCTCTGGCTTTTGCATGCACAATTTTCGGTTTAAAGTGCCGCATTTACATGGTTCGTGTCAGCTATCAGCAGAAGCCCGGTAGAAAAACCATAGCGCAGCTTTACGGCGCAGAAATGTTTCCTTCGCCAAGCGATCAGACAAACTTTGGCAGAAAACTTTTGAAGGAGAACCCGAACCATCCGGGGACGCTGGGCATAGCCATAAGTGAAGCCATAGAGGACACCGTTACCCACGAGGATACAAGATACTCTTTAGGCTCTGTCTTGAACCATGTGCTGCTGCACCAGACGATTATAGGTTTGGAAGCCAAAAAACAGTTCGAAATCATAGGCGAGTATCCGGATGTTGCCTGCGGATGCATAGGAGGAGGCTCCAACTATGCTGGTTTCTGCTACCCCTTCATGATGGACAAGCTTAAGGGCAAAACAGACACAGAGTTTGTCGCCTGCGAATCTAAGGCTGTTCCCCACACAACAAAGGGTGTTTACACCTATGATTTTGGAGATACGGCGGAGATGACGCCACTGCTTAAAATGCTGACAATAGGGCATGGCTATGCGTGTCCACCCATCCACGCCGGAGGCTTAAGGTACCATGGAATGGCGCCTTCCATATCGTATCTCATAACAAAGGGGTATATGCGTTCAGTCGCCTACCATCAAACAGAAGTTTTCCAAGCAGCCCAAATCCTCGCCCAAGCAGAAGGCTTAATAATTGCGCCGGAAACAGCCCACAGCCTAAAATTCGTAATAGAAGAGGCTCTGCGATGCCGAGAAACAGGCGAGAAGAAGGTTATAGCCATGAACTACAGTGGGCATGGCTTGCTGGACATAGGTGCTTATGAGCATTTTCTTGCAGGTAAACTCGTCGATTATGAGCCTGAAAGAATAGAGGTTCCGACAATTGTCCTCAAAAGGTAGGAACGCAAACGGCAAACAAGCCGAAAGCATACAGTTCAAAATAGTGCTCTTGCCAATTGAACAGCTGAAACCCCACGAGAAGGGTTCTCCGCTTTATTTGGAATTGCTGAAACAAGAGATTCTCAAAGACGGGGTTTTGAAGTATCCGATAATAGCCGACGAAAAAACCCTTGTCATCTTGGACGGTATGCACCGTTGGCTTGCCCTTCAAAATTTGGGTTATGGGCGGATACCCGTATTGCTTGTTAACGCCCTAGAAAACCCGAAAATTCGTATAGGCAGCAGACGCCTACACCGTTACATAAACAGCTCAAACACGCCCATAACAGCCAAAGAGGTCATCGAGGCTGGCGTCAACGGAAAACTCATGCCACCCCGCACCACCAGACACTTTTTCTCCTTCCTAAAACCGCCAAGAATAGACTGCCCGCTAGATTCCCTTGGGAAAAGTGCTCCACAAGATGTTTCCAAATATCTGGCGGAAATGACCCTTGAGGAATGCCAAAAAAATATAAAAAGCTGGCTTGAAGAAATATCGGAAGAACTAGACTTCCTAAAGAAAAGAATCGAGGAAGTGGAAAAGGAAAGAGAGGAGTTCCTAAACAGAATTAAAAGCCTAAACAATAACAATCACTTCTAGTTTCTCTTATCTTCTTATTTCTCAGCGAAGACAAGTTTTTAATAACTTCCCCTAGAGCATAATACAGAGGCTAAACCATGATTCCGATAAACGCCCCTCAGATAGGAGAAAAAGAAATTGAAGCTGTTGTCAAGGTTCTGAAAAGCGGCGTGCTCACCCATGGGCTTGGCGCGGGACCAATGGTTAAAAAGTTTGAGGAAGAGTTTGCAAAGTTTGTTGAGGCGAAACATGCAATAGCCGTGAACAGCGGGACCGCAGCCTTGCACATGGCTGTTGTGGCTGCCAGCGTTAAACGGGGCGACGAAGTGATTCTTCCAAGCTTTACCTTTGTGGCGACGGCGGAAACCGTTGTCTTGGCTGGCGCCAAACCAGTTTTTGTCGACATAAACCCCGAAACATTCAACATTTCACCAGCTGAAGTTGAAAAAGCCATAACAAAACTGACAAAGGCGATAATTGCTGTGGACCTTTACGGTATGCCAGCAGACCTAAAACCAATACGGGAAATAGCCGACAAACACGGGTTAAAAGTCATCGAGGACGCAGCTCAAGCCCACGGAGCGGTTTACAATGGCAAGCCTGTAGGCGCTTATGCTGACGTTGCCTGTTGGAGCTTTTACGCAAGCAAAAACATGACCACAGGCGAAGGAGGCATGGTAACAACAAACGACAACGAATTGGCGGAAAAATTAAGGCTTATACGGTGCCATGGCGAACAGCAAAAATACATGTCCACCATTATCGGCCACAATTATAGAATGCCGGAAATCGAAGCCGCAATAGGCCTTGTCCAATTGGAAAGGCTGCCGGGTTTTCTGGCGGGGAGAAGGGAAAACGCTGAAAGGCTTACGAAGAAACTTTGCAGGGCAAAAAATCTACATCTGCCAAAAGAGCAGCCGAATTGCAGAAGCAGCTGGTACCTTTACACTGTTAGGCTTAAAGGGGCGAATAGGGCGAAAAGAGACGCCGTGGTAGAGCAGCTTAGAGGCAAAGGGATAGGCGCTGAAGTCTATTATCCATGGCCAATTCACTTGATGCCGCCTTACTGCAGATTCAAGCGGCTTAAGCCCACGGAAACAGAGAAAGCCTCAGAACAAGTGTTTTCGTTACCAGTCCATCCGGGCGTAAAAACCGAGCAAGCTGATTTCATAGCAGAAACCGTTTTAAGCCTCATCTGAAATCGCTCTGGGTTTTGGATTCATATTTTCTGTTCATAACAAATATAGGCTTAGATATATCATTGCAGATTTTTGCGTTCAAATACTTGAGGAATTTGGATGAAAAAGAAAATTGCATTCGTTTTTCTAGCAGTTCTCTTGACGGCTGTTGTTTTGCAGATGGGTTCAATGACGCATTATTATTCAGTTATAGCGCAAGAAGGAACTGTGCTTTCAGCATGGGCTGGCAAACCGCCAAAAATCGACGGAAACATCGAAGACGAAGAATGGAGCACCGCAGCCAAAATTGACTTTAACATAACTAACTACAACGGCACAATATACGTTATGAACGACGGAGGCAACCTTTACCTAGCTGCAAATATAACCGACGACGATTTTGGAACAAGTTTTTCCGACTATGACGTTTTCATGTTCCTTTTTGACAACGACAATGACGGTGGTGGTCCAGAAAAGGGAGACGACGGACTTTTCTGCTTTAGCATTACTGGTCCACCATACGACGTCTTTTATAACATAACTGAACCTCCATGGCCTAGCGATGCAGCTGACGGTGGCACGGTGGACGGATATCATGATGAAACAAGCGACGGCAATTATAATTATTTTGAGTGTGTTCATCCGCTGGATTCTTCAGATGACGCTCACGACTTTAGCTTAAAAATTGGGTACACTGTTGGATTCCGCGTGGGCTACGTAGACAATAAGACGCTTATTGGTTTTTGGCCTTCTACTGGTTGGTGTCATATTAAAATTGCTTCTGGAGACTTGGTGCTTTCGGGCAATGACGTTTATACTATTACTGGCAATTATTACATGAATGGAAGCATAGTTGTAACGGAAAACGCAACGCTAGTGATAGAAGATGCCCGCTTGACATTTGTGCAAACGGCTTCCTTCCAGTTTAACATCACATTAAGGAATGCTGTTGGCGGGAACCCACGCTTAATAGTTGACAACGCCACCATTGACACGAACACCCGCTTTTTCAAAATAGAGCTTTATGAAAATAGCACAGCGCAAATAAACCGCAAACAACCAGCCCGAACTGTCCAATCTATCTAATATTGTATGAGTCTTCTTCTGCTGATGTTTCCGAATCTACTTTTACAGAAATATCCCTCCATAACCATGCATCGCTTCATCTAGTCTCCTCCTATGCTGTTTTGATAAGAGCCGTTGATGAATCCTACGCCAGCGCAGCCAGCGTAACAATCTATTATTTGCATGCAGCGAACAGCGCAGAAGTTGAAGCATCAGACTCCACAATTATTTACGCTTTGGAAATTCAATCGTCAAAAACACGGTGCAGTATCCAAGGAATTACGCCGGGCTTGATTGCCTATTGGAACTTTCTAGAGAACTGTTCAGTTGTCATAGGGTCTGGCGGTTTTGCCCCTAACGTCACATTAAGCAATGTTCAAGTTAATGGCTGGAGTTTTAGCTTTGCAGACACCATAGACACTGTTATTTCCGATTCACATTTGCTCTCGCTGGGGGCGTCATGCTCTTCGGCAGTTTGTGCGTACCGCGTTTACGTTGAATCGGTAAGTGTTTCAGGATACTCTAGAGTGAACGCAACTGATTCGATAGCTGGCGGTGTTTCCTTGTATGGCTCTTCTGTGCTTTGGGCGGAAAACTCAACAGCCACGACAATAAACATCCAAGGCCAATCTATACTCTATGTTAACTGGTACCTCGACGTCCACGTAGTCGATTCTCTTGAGCAGAATGTTCCAGATGCAAACGTAACTGTTGTGTGCTCTGATGGAACAGAAACCGTAAAGGGAAAAACAAACATGACTGGATGGGTTAGGTTGACGGTGCTCTCCAACATTATCAATGCTACGGGCGAGTTTCCACAATGGCCTCACAATGTTTCAGCAGTTTATGAAACTTACGAAAACAG
>FMJZ01021582.1_pt1 | contig 37473 bp, 35 predicted proteins | sample 1987881 | NCBI WGS metagenome assembly FMJZ01 (sample SAMEA4378227, study PRJEB15110) | soil metagenome | biome: soil; feature: Field; material: Soil | place: India | collected 2015-03-11 | depth 0 m
ATATCCATACCAGCCCAGACCTGCAATCTGCCCGATACATACGGGTGCAATAATACTCTTATGCCTGAACGATTCGCGCGCATAGATATTACTGATATGAACCTCTATCGTTTTAATACCCATCGCCTCAATTGCATCCCTTATTGCCACCGAAGTATGGGTATAGGCACCGGGATTTATAATAAGCCCATCATATCCTTCTGCATTATGTATCATTTCAATTATCGCACCTTCAGAATTTGATTGGAATATATCAACCTGTATTCCTCTCTGCTTTGCATAATCAACTATCCTGACATTTATTTCATTGAGCGATAAATCCCCATAAAAAGATGGATTTCTCTTGCCGAGAAGATTCAAATTAGGACCATTTATTAAAAGAATTTTTTGCATAAAACCTCCTTTACCCTTACCCTGCCAATCTTTTCAAAAACAGGGATAGTTATGTATTTACCTTTCGCTTTTTTATCCCTGAAAATTAATTTCTTCATCTTGCTTAGAATCTTACCCTGCACATTGGTTGGTAGTCTATAGTCTTTTAGTAATGAGATGACTTCGCCCAGCTCTTCTGTTTTCTTACCAAAGAGACGCATCTCTGCAACCATTCCCATTGATATTGCTTCACCATGGGAATAGATATTATAATCGGTCACCGTTTCAATCATATGTCCGATTGTATGACCAAAATTTAAAATCTCCCTTATCCCCTTTTCCTCGGTCTCATCTTGATTTATTATTCTATCCTTTATAGATACACACTCCTTAACAATTTCAAATAAGAGTTGTAAATTACGATTTTTGACATAATCTTTCTTTTTTTTAAGAATATTAAACAGTCTTCTGGAATGTATTAGACTATATTTTATGACTTCCGCAATGCCGTTTAAAAATTCTTTGTCTGAAAGGGTGAGTAATTTTTTCAAATCACATAAGACGAGTTCAGGTTGATAAAATGTCCCCAGCATATTTTTTCCGTAAGCGGTATTAATGCCAGTCTTGCCGCCTATCGCTGCATCGACCTGACAGAGAAGGGTTGTAGGAATATGAATTACCCTACATCCCCTCTTGAATGTTGAAGCAACAAAACCCGCAATATCAGTTATAACACCACCCCCCAAACTTAATATAAAATCCTTTCTCTGGAAATCTTTTTGGAAAAGATAGTCGTATATCTTTTGCACGACCTCAAAATTCTTGTATTCCTCTCCATCCGGGATGATAAAATAATCTATTTCATTCTTCATTTTTCTGAGATGGTGTATTAACTCATTTATATAAAGCGCACCCACCAGGGGATTTGTGATTATTACAACCTTATTATTAGAAATAGGCAAATGGTCCATAATATTATAACCAATGACTACCGGATAATTTTTTGACTTTGTTTTGATATGTATCTCAGCCTTTTCTTTTAATGTTTGAACTTCTTTAAGTTTTAGTTTTTTAATAATCTCATCCACCATTACTATTGATTTTTTTTCTGAAGTATCAATTTTTATTGTAGCAAAATCATAGATTCCTCTTCTTTCTCTGTATAATCTCTCAATGTCCCTAACATTTCTGATTAATGGCCTTTCTCCATTAGGGATAATCCTTTTTTTTAAGGTTTCAATATTTGTTACGACCTGTACCACAACTCCCATCTTTTGCAATTCCTTTCTGTTTTTTAAGTCAATAACCATACCGCCACCGGTTGCAATCACAACATTTTTTAAACCTCTTATCTTTTCAATCACCCATTTTTCCTTTTCTCGGAAATAAACTTCGCCCTTTTCTTCAAAAATCTTTTTTATCGACCTCTGCTCAACGAGTTCAATCATTTCATCAGTGGAGATAAAACCCATATTTAATCTATGTGCGAGTAATTTCCCAATTGTATCCTTACCCGTACCCATAAATCCGATTAAAATAATATTATCAGACATTTTTAATCCTTTTTTGATAAGCACGATAATTCTTCTTTATGTCTGCAAGACAATCACCTCCAAATTTTTCACAAAACGCGTGGACAAGAACATATGCAAGCATTGCTTCAGCAATCACGCAAATGGACTCCACAACACATACATCTGCCCTAAGTCTTGGTGCTAAAGCTCTTTTCTTAGTCTTTGTATCAATCGAACACAAGGGATTCTGGAGTGTAGGAATTGGCTTTGCATAGAGCCTTACCGAAATCCTTTCCCCATTACTCATTCCACCTTCAATCCCCCCTGCATTATTAGTCTTCCTATAAAAACCATTGCTTTTATTAAAGAATATTTCATCGTGTAATCTTGAACCTAAAATACCTGAACCTTTTATTGCCTCACCGATTTCAATTCCCTTTACCGATGGTATTGATAGCATTGCCATTCCAATCAATGCATCAAGTCTTTTATCAAATTGTGTATAGCTTCCCAGTCCCGGGCATACATTATCAGCATAAACCTCAACAATTCCTCCCAGTGTATCACCATTTTTCTGTGCGCTTCTAATCAGACGCAACATCTGATTTTTCTTTGTTGCGGAACCAATCGATATAACCCGGGAACCGATATTGATGTCAAACTCACTCAAAAAAATTTTAAAGATTCCACCCGCCGCAACCCGTGTAGCGGTTTCCCTTGCAGAAGCCCTTTCCAGAACATCTTGAACATCAAAAAAACCAAATTTTAATAGACCAGGTAGGTCTGCATGTCCCGGTCGTGGAATTGTAATTATTCTACCTTTTTTCTTTTCGAATAAAAATTCATCCTGTTGGTAATCTATATTTCTTATAAAAAGCGTGATGGGTGAGCCAATTGTCCGCCCGTTCTTAACACCAGAAATGATTTCAATCTTATCATTTTCTATTTTCATCCTTTCACTTCTGCCCATGCCGGTTTGACGTCTTTTTAATTCTTTGTTTATAAAGTCAACCCGTATTCTTATTCCTGCTGGCATCCCATCTATTATCGCTGTTAATCCTGGTCCATGGGATTCACCCCCTGTTAAGATTCTAATCAATTTGCACCCCCTTGATTGCATCCTTCATTATGTTTATCGGCGGCATTCTTCCGGTCCAGATACTAAAGGACAATGCCGCCTGATACACCAGCATTGTAATTCCATTGATTGTTAATATATTTTTGAAGTTCGATATAGGAAAACGATAATTTATGTCATAATATATACTTCCATCCTTCATATAAGGAAAAATTAAATTATGGATATCAACCGATGTCGCATTTATTACTACATCAATATTTCTAATCATAGCTGGCACATCTTTAAAATTTATTGACTTTACATTGTATTCTTCTGCAAGACATTGAGATTTTGTTTTTGAACGGCTGGCGATAAAAAGAGACTGGGGTTTTTTTCTAAGAACCACATAGACGATTGCCCGGGCAACCCCGCCAGCACCAATAAGCATTATTTTTTTGCCATTTAGATTGATATTGTGTTCTTTAAGCGACTTATCAAAGCCATAGATATCTGTATTCTCACCAAATAGTTTCTGTTTTCTGATAACCACCGTATTCACTGCACCGATTTTCTTCGCTACTGGACTTATTCCATCAAGATATTTAAGAATTTCAATTTTATACGGATTGGTTATGTTCAAACCTGTAAATTTCAGTTGCTTAACAATTTTGATTATCATTTCAAAATCCTTCTCTGGGACGTATAACGGAAAATACCGTCCTTTTAAACCTAATTCTATAAATGCATTGTTATGGAGTAATGGAGAAAAAGTCTTTTTTAATGGATAACCGATTACACCTGTAATGAACATTTTCTCACCTCTTTTATGAATTCTTTTACTTTCGTTAAATCTTTTTTCCCGGGAAATTTCTCTACTCCAGAGCATACATCAACTCCATAAGGTTTCAATAATTCAATCATACTTCTTACATTGTTCTGATTTAGCCCACCACCAATTATGAATACCCCTTTTATATCCTTGATTATTTTCCAATCAAATACATTACCACTTCCTTCTCCAGGGTCAAAGAGATATGCAAAGACATTGTATCTTCTAATCTCTGCTAAAATCTTTTCACGATTCGTATCATTACCTATCTTTATTCTTTTTATTACAAACGCATTTTTTATGTGCCCGCAATATTCCGGGGATTCACAACCATGGAGTTGAACACCATCAATACCGGTGAAACTTATAATTTCATTAATATCATCTATAGGTGCATCCTTAAAGACACCGACCTTTTTTATAGTTCCGGGCATCTTCTTGATGATATCCTTTACGTTCTTGGGATTGACCATCCTCATAGAACTTGCAAATATAAATCCTATTAAATCAGCACCGTATTCAGCACAGATTATCGCATCATTCAAATTCGTTATCCCGCATATCTTTATCTTAATCTCCATATAACCACTGCCTCCCATTTTTGAATATCGCTTCAAAAAAATCCCTTTTACCACCCTGAATAATCGTTATCAATTCTTTTAAGTTCTTCTTTAGAGTATTGAAGATTCTATCTTTATATGGATTGAGTGCCTGTATCTCATAATAAAGTTCTGGGTTTTCATTGATAACACTATTGGTCGTAACCAATTGAGAGTTGAATGTCGTACTTGCAACGCTCTTTAAATCTGTATAATCATAACCACTATCAATGAGTGTCTTGATGAAGAGGAGATTTATAAAGTGTGAAAGACCCAAGACATAACATATAATCTTGTCGTGCTCCTCAAACGATAGATTTACAATCCTCACTGCGGTATCTTTGAAAAAGTTGAGTACCATCTGGTTTGCGGTAGTCAATCCACAATCACAGAGACAGATTACCTTGTCAGCAAGGGTATGGCAGGATGGACCGAACATCGGATGGATACTTGTAATCCGGATTTTATTTTCTATTGCTCTTTTCACTGAGGGTATGATATGACCTTTTATACTCGCAATATCGCAGACAACACCTTTGTATTTGAAATCGGTGACCATATCAATAATCTGGGGTACTGTGCCTAATGGTGTAGAGATGAGTAGAAATGTCTTTCCTCTCAGCGCAAATTTCAGGTCTCTGTAGTATTTAAATCCTTTATTGCCCGATGGACGTAAATCACATATAGAGACAGAGTGCCCCTGGTTATGGAAGAAGTTTGCAAACCAGCGACCCATAGCACCCAGTCCACCGACAATCAATATATTCTCTCTATTTCCGGAATATGTTGAATAATGGTGTCTCTCCTGCTGTAGTTTTGATTGTTCAATAATCTTTGTCATCAATGTCTTTACAAATTCACAATTTAACCCAACTCTTTTTGCTGTGTCTAAGGCATTTTCAATCACATCTCTCTCCACACTCCAGTCCTGTAATGGGATACCCAATCTCTTCTTTTGTTCCCCAATCTCCTTTGTCACATCAAATCGCTTTTGAATCGAACTTATGATTTTACGGTCAATATTCTTAACTCTGCTCCTTAGACTGTATATTTTTTTCACCATACCCCAGCTCCTTTCAATTCTTTTACCTTCTTTTCTATATCATTTGCCTTTAAGAGTGATGTCCCAACAAGTATTGCATCAAACCCTGCACCTTTCAATTTTCTGATATCTTCAGGGGTACTAATGCCACTCTCACTGATTGTAACATAACCATCAGGGATGAGTGGTTTCAGTCTTAATGATACATCTATCTCAACTGTGAGTGTATTGAGGTCACGATTATTTATACCGATTATCTCTGTATCAGTTCTGAGCGCCTTGCCAATCTCTGATGGAGTGTGAACTTCTAAGACTGTAGCAATACCGAGATTATGTGCAATCTTTACAAATCTTTTCAGCTTTTCAAAAGGAACTATCCTTACTGCCAGTAAAATCGCATCAGCTCCAAAGAACTGACTCTCATAAATCTGGTATTCATCAATTATAAAATCCTTTCTCAGGATTGGTAATCTACTTGCTTTTCTTATCTCTTTTATCATTTCAACCTTGCCACCGAAATACTTTTCGTCACTTACATATGATATGGCTTCTACATCTGATAACTCATAGATTTTAGCAATCCATTTGGGGTCAAAATGCTCTAATATCACACCCGTTGAAGGAGATGCCTTCTTTATTTCCGCAATAAGAGTAAGATGGTCTTTTTTGATTGCATTCTTAAAATTCCGATGCTCTGTATGTCTCATTCCTGTATCTATTAGAGGGTTCAACCTTTTCTTTTCTTTTACTTCTATCTTCTTGTCATTTATTATCTTTTCCAATAGCCCCATCAATATACTCCTTTAAACTATTGAACTTTTTTAGTGCTGAACCAGAAAAGAGAGACTCCTGTGCAAGTTTAATCCCTGATTTTATTGAATCAGCCTTCCCTGCTACATATAATCCTGCACCGGCATTTAGTATTGCAATATCGGTCCTTGGACCTTCCTTCCCATTGAGCACATCATAAAATGACTTTAGATTTTCTTCCATATCCTTTACCTGGAGTTCCTCAACCTTACAGACCTTGATGCCAAATTCCTCAGGATGAAGTTCATAGTCCTTAATCTCTCCGTCTTTTATCTCTTTCACAAAGGTCTTTGTCGTTATCGTTATTTCATCAATACCATCAGCACCATAGACAACGAGACTGTGTTCCATATTGAGATTTTTTAAGGTATATGCAATCTTCTCCATAAATTCTTTTTTACATACCCCAACCACTTGTCTTTTTACTCCTGCAGGATTACATAGTGGACCTAATAGATTGAAGATTGTCCTAATACCGATTTCCTTCCGTGGCACGACGGCATATTTCATTGCAGGATGGAATAATGGAGCAAAGAGAAACCCAATCCCAATATTATCAATACACTCTTTTACTAATTCTGGCTCAAGTTCAATCTTTATTCCAAGTCTTGATATTAAATCGGCACTTCCACATAGGCTTGAAACTGACCGATTGCCATGTTTTGCCACAGAACAACCCGCGCCAGCAGCAATGAATGCAGAGGTCGTTGAGATATTGAAAGTGTGCCTATCATCACCGCCAGTACCACAGGTATCAATCAATTTATCCACCGAGCATCTTATTGATATCATCTTCTCCCTCATTGCCTTGCAAAATCCAGTTATTTCCTCAACCGTCTCACCCTTGACCCTGAGTGCAGTCAGCAGACAACCAATCTGCGCTGGTGTTACTTTGCCATCCATTATCATTAGGCAAATATCATAAGATTCTCTTTCACTTAACGATTGGTTATCAACCAATTTTTTAATTGCATCAGTAATTTTTTTATGCTCGCCATTCATTTTGATCTCCTTATATTGAAACAGGAATAATTTCCGATATGGCAGGCATTGCCATTTTGTCTTACAACCGCAAGGATTGCATCGCGGTCGCAATCCACCCGTAATTTAATTAAATTTTGAGAATTACCTGAGGTTCTACCTTTAAACCACAATTCCTGTCTGCTCCTTGAATAATACCACATTTTATCGGTTTCAAATACCTTTCTCAATGATTCCTTATTTGAGTAGGCAAGCATCAATACCACACCCGATAGGTCCTGGGTGATTGTGGGTATCAATTCATTTTTCCAGTTCAATGATTCTATAAATGCATCCGTTAGGGAAATTCTCTTTGTATATAATGCCATTCCTAATTGGACATCAATATTCATTTCCGCAAGGACTTTTATTTCATTAAGCGAAGAGACTCCACCTGCCACCACTATCTTTTTATCTGTCTTTTCACGAATTTTCTTTGTCTTTTCAATATCAATGCCTTGCATCGTCCCTTCGCTTTCCACAAATGTAAAGAGAAACTCATTCGTAAATGGTTCAAATTCCTTTATTACATCAAATAAATCTATACCGATTTTATCTCTCCAGCCGCTCACAACCACCTCATTATTATATGTGTCAAGCGCGATAACAACCCTATCCTTTCCTATTTCTGCTCTCAGGGCAGAAAGAAATTTGTGGTTAATTTGTTTCTTTTCAAATGCCTTTGAACCAATAATTATTTTGTTAGCACCAGACTCAATCAATTCTTTAGCCTTTTCAATCGTTCTTATCCCACCACCAACACGACAATCTGCCATTTTTAATAATTTTTTAATGATATTAAGATTATCACCCTTTCCCATTGCCGAATCAAGGTCAATTACCGCAACCTCATTATATTTATTGAATTCCTTTGCAAGATTCAGGGCATCATCAAACTCAAGAATTTTCTCTCTACCCTGCCTTAACTGGACAACCCTGCCATCCATTAAATCTATTGATGCTATTACCATCTTATATTAACTCCTTTTTTCAAAAGAAATTTTTTTATGTCCTTAATTGTAAATTTTTTGAAATGCAAAATTGACGCGAAAAGCACTGCATCTGCCTTTCCGTATTTTATAACCTCATAAACCTGTTCTAAACTTCCTGCACCACCTGAAGCAATAACCGGAATTTTCACAGTGGAACTTATTGCCCTTGTCAATTTAATATCATAACCCATTTCTGTTCCATCACGGTCAATCGAATTCAATAGAATCTCCCCTGCACCAAGTTTCTCACATTCCTTTGCCCATTTTAAAGCGTCAATACCTGAATCAATTCTCCCGCCGTGTGTATAACAATGCCATCCATTTCCTACCCTTTTGGCATCAATGGAAACGACTATACACTGGGAACCAAATAGAACCGCACCTTTATTTATTAAATCCGGGTTTTGTATTCCCGCAGTGCATATAGCAACCTTATCCGCACCTGCATTTAGAAGATTACGAATATCATCTACATTCCTGATTCCACCGCCAACACAAAATGGTATAAAGACATTTTTTGCAACTTTTTTAACAAGGTTTATAATGGCCTTTCTTTTCTCAACCGATGCGGTAACATCAAGATATATAAGTTCATCTGCACCCTGTTCAGCATAATATTTAGCAAATTCAACCGGGTCTCCTGCAGTCTTTAAATTTTTGAATCTTACACCCTTAACAACCCTGCCCTTATCAACATCAAGACAGGGAATTACTCTAATCGTCAGCATTTTACCGCCCAGGTTTTTAATAATTCAAGCCCATTCTTGCCACTTTTTTCAGGATGAAACTGCACTCCATATACATTATCCCAGCCTATGATTGATGGATATCTTATGCCATATTCAGTAATCCCAACTATTAGTTTGTTTTCTGGTGTATCCACATAGTAACTGTGAAGGAAGTAAAAAAATAACTTTTTCTTGCTGTTAACAATTGGTGCGCATTTAATAATATCAACATTATTCCAGCCAATCTGGGGAACTTTGTCTTCATTAAATCTTTTAATGTAACCCTTAAAGATGCCAAATCCCCTTATCCCTTTTGACTCTTCGCTTGACTCAAATAATAACTGAAGACCAAGACATATTCCCAGAAACGGCTTGCCGCTTTCAAGCCATTCAATGATTGTCTTAAATAACCCGGTCTGCTGAAGTCTTTTTACCGCGAAACCAAAAGCACCGACCCCGGGCAGGATAATTCTATCTACAGTTCTCATCGCTCTTGGTTCTTTTATTATACAAGTTTTGAATTTAAGAAAATCAAGGGCATTCTTAACAGAATGAATATTACCTGCACCATAATCTATTATTCCAATCATAAAACACCCTTTGTGCTCGGAATATCTTTTATTTTTTTATCAATTGCGCATGCCTGATTCAATGTCCGTCCAAATGCCTTGAAGATCGCCTCAATTTTATGATGGTCAGACCTTCCTGCAATCAATTTGATGTGCAAAGAGCAAGGGCAACCATTTGTAAAACCCGCAAAAAAATCTTCAATAGTATCTGTCTGTAAATCACCAACCTTCTGGTTGTTGAAACGCCCCGAGAATTTAAAAAATGTCCTGCCTGATATATCAATCGCAACTATTGCGAGTGCTTCATCCATTGGATGGATAAAACATCCGGAACGATTTATTCCCCTTTTTTCACCTAATGCTTTGTTTAATGCCAGACCGAGGCAGAGACCAGTATCTTCCACGATGTGGTGCTGGTCAACTTCAATATCACCTTTTATTCTTGCTACAATGTCAAATCTACTATGCCTGGCTAAGGTCTCAAGCATATGATTAAAAAAACCTAAAGGAGACTCAATATCACTCTTTCCTGTTCCTTCAATTTTAAATTTAATCATTATATCGGTCTCCTTTGTCTTTCGCTCAATTTTCGATTTACGCATTATCACCTCCTGATTTTTTCATTATTTGATTGAGCGCTCTTAGGAATTCTTCATTCTCTTCTGGTTTACCTATGGTGACCCTCAACATATTATCCAAATCAGGATTATTAAATCTGCGAACCAGAATTCCTCTTTTAGAAAGTTCTTCAAAAAGTCGGGCCGATGAACTATTCTTTATCTTGAAGAGTATGAAATTTGCACGAGACGGAATCGGGACTATATCAGGAAAAACTTTCAGTGTATTGAAGACCTTTTCTCTCTCCGCAACAATCTTCTGCGCTATCCCGCGAACAAATTTCTTTTTTGTAAGTAAATACTGTGCAGATATCTGTTGGAATATTCCCACTGAAAATGGAAGTTTTGCTTTTGCAATCTGTTTTGCGATATCCGGCTGGCAAAGCAAATAACCGAGCCTAACTCCGGCAAGTCCGAATGCCTTAGAAAATGTCCTAATGATTAAAAGATTACTGTATCTATCAAGCAGTCTTCGACAGGTCAATCTATGAAATTCATAATATGCCTCATCAACAACTACTAAGCAATTCTTCACGCGCACAATCTCTTCTATTTTATCAATACCAATTGCTGTCCCGGTAGGATTATTAGGTGAGGCAAAAATTAACATTTTTGAATTATATGCGCTTCGGCACAGAGCATTTTCATCAAAAGTGAAATCATTTTTCAATGGTATTTGATTTATCTTGAGTTGTAAAACCTGCGCCAGGTAAGAATAGATTGCGAAGCCTGGCTTAACAATCGTAATGCGTTCCCCTTTACTACAAATAGCAAGCATACATGCAAGAATTAATTCATTAGAACCATTCCCAACAACAATCCCGGCAGCAGGGTAATTAGAATAATCAGCAAGTTTGCTTTTTAATCCTTCAGAAATTTCCACTGGATAACGATTCCAGGACATTTTTTTTAGTCTATCTAATATTTCCTGTTTATAGTCATCTGGTATATCATAAGGAGACTCATTCTGATTCAGTTTGATCTTTGCCTGCTGAGGTACTTCGTAAGCCGGCAATTTAATTATCGTTTCTTTGATATTTATCATACCACAACCTTTCTGAATTCATATTCAAGGATATCAGTCGCACCAAGTTTTTTTAATTTAGGTATTAATTTTACAACCTCACTCTTCTTGACAGCAACTTTCACGGCAAACCCTTTTTCCCCATAAAGTGGGGCAACCGTAGGAGACCGCATGCATGGCAGAATTTTTACGACTCTGTCAAACTTATCTCTGGGCACATTCATCTCCAGCATAACCCTTTCTCTTGCATCCAGCACTGCCTGGAAAAGCATCTTCAACTCTTCAATCTTATTCCTTTTCCAGAAATTCTTCAGTGCTGATTTACTCGCTATAAACCTTGTACTCGATTCCATAATCACCTTGAATATCTTCAATTTGTGCTCCCTCAGTGTATTACCTGTTGCAGTATTATCAATAATCATATCCGCATCTTCAGGGGGAAAAACTTCGGTCGCTCCATAGGTTCGCAGGAATTTATATCTAAAACCCTCGGTTTTCAAAAAATTTATTGTCAATCTTTCATACTCTGAGGCAACGATTAGCCTTTTTTTACGCAATGAAAAAATGTCGGTATTTTCAGGAATTGCAGAAATGATTCTTACCGGATCCAATTTCAAATCCATAATTTCTATCACATCTGCGTTAGATTCTACAATCCAATCTTTACCAGTGAATCCAGCGTCGTGGGAACCAATTTCAATCAAATCAGGAATATTCTGCGGCCTCATTATCTTTATCTGAAGTTCAGGGTCATTAACAAAAGGACGATATACCCTTGCGTCAATGTCGATGTATATCCCTGAATCATTGAAAAGTTCTACAACACTCTCAAAAATAGTCCCTTTGGGAATGACAATGTTCAATCTCTTCAATCAAACCTCCTTTCATTAAAATGAATCTAAAGATTTGTGTTTTTAAATCTTATGGTTTTTTATGTAGTAAAAAAGTGGTTGCACTTCCGGGACCAAAAAGGATTTATTGACCCTTATTGGGCCCGGAAGTGCCAATACCAGTAATGATTAAAGTGGAATGCTGTGTAATTGTGGTTAAGACCGTAAATACCCGATGACACCTTAATTAGGTAATCGGCTTTGGTTTGCTTTTCTATTAAAATCCTAACCACGACTCAATTATATTTAAAAATTAATATTTGTCAAGTATGCGATTTAAATCAAAAATAAAAGGGGTGGTCTTCACCACCCCTTCAAGATTCGTTCCGGATTATTCTGTAATAACAATTTTGGCACAGTCCTGTGATGTTGGTGTAATCAACCGCACAAAATAAACCCCGGATTTTACATCGTTTCCATTAATATCCTTACCATTCCAGACAAGTTTTAAGAAATCTTGATCGTAGATTCCTTTATACAATTTTCTCACGAGCTTTCCAGCAACATCATAAATACTGCATTCTAATACCATCCCCTTTTCAACATAAGATGAAATGTAAACCGTTTTCTGCGCAGGATTAGGATATACAATCAAATGTGAATTAACCCTTACATTCTTATTTTCGTCATTTTCTTGAGCTCCTACACCGTAGAAGCCGGCGACCTTTAAGACCGCCCCAGGACAGGACGGTCAGCTACCATATTGGTAAAGGGTAAGCCAGTATGATCCATCCCTTGGGTCGCGCACAACTCCACGCAGATTGCAGGAATCAGCAGGATATAATCGGAAAAAGTTTATTTTCTGACAATTCAAGGGGTTGAGTGCAAATACACCTGCACTGTCAAGAGTAGAACTACTGTTGAAAAAAGTATATGCATTCAGCAAGTGTGCAGGATTGCCCCCCTGTGCAGGCACATAATCAAGACCCCTTGCTCCATACCAGGCGCCCTGATATGGATGAGTCATCTGTCTTATTACCGTGCCCATAGTATCAACACAATATATATACTGGGTCTGACCTCCGCTCGTTCTTCTGTCAGAAATATAGATCTGGCGATTTCCATTATCCCAGGCAAGGCCACAGGGGTAATCTATATATGACACGCTGAAAGACCTCAACACTGTTCCTGACATATTGATTTTATAAACCGCTTTATGCCTTCTGTTGAGAACCCAGAAAGTATTATCATAAGAGCAGTATTTCAAATCCATGCAACCGCTGTCGTTATTTGGTGCAGGGATTGTCCCGTAACTCGTAACAAAACTATCTGAAGAGGCGATGTAAATGAACTGTGTGGTATAATTGACGTAATAGATACGGTTCGTATTCGGATTATAAGTAATTCCGTATGTTCCCTGAGGATATACCCCTCTTAACCAGTATCTTTCTCCAGCTGAAAAACCGACTGTAGTAGTAATCAGCAATAGAACGAGGCTTACGAAGATGATTTTTTTGCTCATAATGCCTCCTTTTCTTTTGTGGGATATTTTACTCAAATAAAAGTCTCTGTCAATAGTCTAAAAATGTAATCAATTACTTATGTTAAGTTTGCTTAACATTAATTTATACAGACTAACCTCTGTCAACACATATAAGGTCAACTGGATTGTTCACCCATCCGTGCATACATACTAACACACGGAAGGATTTTAAGTGAACAAAACCTAAGAAGATACTACACTCCGAATCAATCTCCTGTCCATTCAAAAAAATTTGTTAGTAATATAATAAACATGCCAAATATCTTACCATTTATTCTTCATCCTCAGTTATTTAGGTATTTTGGACTTTTTGGCATTTTTTACAATTCTTTCTCATATGTATCCCTCAAAAATCCTCTTGCATTGAAGTTTTCTTTAAATCTCCCAAGCCCCCAGTTTGGCTCCATATTCAATGTGAATGTTCCTAAATCTAAATATCTGAAACCCTTTAGTCTTCCCCATTTTATCACCTCATAGAATAACAAATTCACTGGCCTGTATGCCTGATATTGATTATTATGACTGATATAAAAAGCCAGTATCACCTCTGGATTCGTTACAAAAATTACCATCCCGCCAATCATCTTTTCTTTAAGATACGCACCGAAAAGGATTATATCTTCAGGGAACATATTTTTTAGTTTAAAGAGTTCGCTCAATGTGTGGGTGGGTGACACATTATGTCTCATACCAAGATTATTTTTCAATATTTCATAATATTGTGCATAATCATCCGTAATTCTGACTCTCACGCCCTCTCTGATTGCCTTTTTTGTTGAGCGCCGGGCATCAGGATGGAATACAAGAAGCGGCTCTGCAACATCAAGGGGTATAACTGCGGTTATCTCTCTTTTTCTATATCTAAACCCATGCTTCATTAACGCAAAATCAATATATTGATTGGGTTCCCGATAATAAACAAGCGGTGTCTGAGTGAGTAAGATTTTTTGAATTTTCTCTTTTTTCAAGAATTCAAGGATATAGGCGACGCAAAGATAGATATCATGTATTCCAAGTCCTTGTTTTAATACAAAACCACCATAAGATGCTCCTTTATGCGAGATAATCGTTTTATCTTCGATGACTGCGGGAAAAAGTGCAACAATATTTTCTTTTTCTTTTATCAGCAAATGATGGTTTTTGAATCTTTCTGGGGGATGATAACTCAGAAATTTCAATGTATGGAAGATAGTTCCATTATTTGCCTGTTTAACAAACTCTTCCCAATGCTTATGGTCTTTTTCAGTTAATTTGACCACATCCATACCAAATTTTACTCAAATAATTTCCGAAGTCAACAACATAAAAAAGAACAGACAAATTTTTTGTAATTGCGCCTTAAAATTGCCATCAATACTACATTTTTTATCAAAATAAAATCTTCACAGATAAATTTATGATTTTCAGAATAACAATAGAAGTTCTGGGTGGCGGATGTTTGTCCGCCAAGCAGTGTGGCGGATAAGATTATTTTTGATTCAAATCAATCCATTGACTTAATATTGATATTATGTATAATTGAACAATAAGGAGGCTTTAATGATTGAGAGGATTAAGGGAATACTATTCAGTCCAAAGGCTGAATGGGAAAAAATTAAATCTGAATCAACAGGTATTGCCCAGGTTTTGACCGGCTATGCAATCCCTCTGGCATTGATACCTGCGGTATTTGGTTTTCTTGGTTATGTCCTCATCGGAGTCAATTACGGAATGTTTGGAGTAATCAGATACCCATTGACATCCGGCATTGTCTGGGCAATAGTTTGGTTTATTATGACCCTTGTAGGACTTTATATTATAGGTATCGTGATAAATGCACTCGCTCCATCTTTTGATTCAGCCCCAAATGCTATAAATGCATTTAAACTTGCGGTTTATTCTATGACCCCTTATTTCGTCGCTGGAATTCTTTATATATTTCCTGTGCTCGGGATACTTGTCCTTCTCGCTTCACTCTACGGATTATATCTGATGTATTTGGGAATGCCGGTTATGATGTACACTCCAAAAGAAAAGGTTATTGGCTATATGATCGTCGCTATCATCGTAATCTTTGTGATAAATATAATTGTGGGTGCAATTGCGGGTGGCATACTTGCTGCAACATATCGTCCTATTTGGGGGTTTTAAAAACTAATTCGGAACGATCTTAGTTCCAAAATTTTCAAAAAAGGCTTTTTTAGCATTTTCAAGCGAAGTTATAATTACTTCACTGCCTCCAGACTCTAAAAACTTAATTGCTGCCTCAATCTTGGGACCCATACTACCTGCTGGAAAATGCCCCTCACTTAAATATTTTTTTGCTTCACTTAATGTGATCTTTCCCAATCTCTTCTGATCTGGTTTTTTAAAATTTAGATATACATAATCAACAGCAGTTAAGATAGCAAGAATCTGTGCCTTTACCTCAATCGCAAGGACTGCTGAAGCCAGATCTTTATCAATTACACCATCAATACCTTCGTATGTTCCATCAACCTCAATATAAACAGGAATTCCACCACCACCTGCGGCAATCACTATCACACCCTGATCAACGAGTTGTTTTACGATCTTTGAATTCACTATCTTTACAGGCTTTGGAGATGGAACAACCCTGCGATAACCCCTGCCTGGATCTTCTTTTATTGTCCAGTTAAATAATTCCGCCAGTTTCTTTGCCTGTTTTTCATTGTAAAAAGGACCTACAAATTTCGTAGGATTTATTATTGATGGATCATTGGCATCCACGATTACCTGAGTAACAATCGTAACCACATCCCTTTCAATACCCAATTTTTTCAATTTATTCTGAAGACTCTGTTCAATCATATATCCCATTCCACCCTCGGTATCAGCAACAATTACACCGAGGGGAAGAGCGGGAATCTCCTGGGCAGTTCTCTCAACCCTTAAAAGTGCATTTCCTACCTGAGGTCCATTACCATGGGTAATGGCAAGATGGTACTCCTGTTTTACCAATTCAATAATTATTTCAAGGCTTTTTCTTGTATTGGCAAACTGCACATGTATATCGTCTCTGCCCGTACTGGAAATTGCATTTCCGCCTAGAGCAATAACCGCCTTTTTCATTTTTTATTATACCCAATCCCATTTTTTCGTCAAGACTTGACTTCGGCCAATTTTTATTTATAATTACATTCAGTTATGAAAAAATTACTCGAAGCCACCGATATAAAAAGGATCACCACCAGAATTGCCCGTGAAATAGTGGAAAAGAATAATGGAACAAAGGATTTAGCACTAATCGGTATAAAAAGGCGTGGTGATATACTTGCCCAGCGCATCGGTTTAGAGATTGCGGAATGCGAAAAGACCAAAATTCCGATTGGTGCCCTTGATATAACCTTATATCGCGATGACCTTCAACTTGTTGCCGAAACGCCGATAATAGAAGGAACCGATATAAACTTTGATGTAAATAATCATATCATAGTCCTTGTAGATGATGTTTTATTCACCGGTAGAACGATTCGTGCCGCAATAGAAGAGATTCTTGATTTTGGCAGGCCCAAAAAAATTCAACTTGCGGTCCTCATTGACCGCGGGCATAGAGAACTACCGATCCAGGCCGACTATATTGGGAGAAGAATTACTACTTCGGAAAAAGAAATTGTAGATGTTTATCTTAAAGAACTTGATGGCCAGGACCTGGTATTAATCCATAGAAAGGCAAAGACAAAAAAGATAAAGGTAAAAAAAGGTCGTATAAAGATGGCTCATCACTCCCGCCCGAAGATTGAACAATTAAGAATAACAGAAAAATAATGAATCCAAAAAAAGACCTTTTGGGGATTGAGGGGTTAAGTAGCAAAGAAATAATCAATTATTTAGACACAGGAGAAAAATTTCTTGAAGTATTGGAGCGCCCCATTCCGATAATACCTGCGCTGCGCGGAAAAACAATACTTACACTCTTTTTTGAACCATCCACCAGAACCCAGATATCATTCAGCATTGCCGCAAAAAGGCTATCGGCGGATGTCGTAAGTTTTTCCACAGGTACATCAAGCGTCAAAAAAGGAGAAACGCTCTTAGATACCGCAAAGAACATTGAAGCAATGAAAGTTGATGGTGTAGTTGTAAGGCACTTTGCTTCAGGTTCACCAAAGATACTTGCTGATAATCTTAATGCCTTTGTTATAAACGCGGGCGACGGAACACATGAACATCCTACCCAGGCATTGCTTGATATAATGACGATGCGTCAGCATTTTGGTTATATAAAAAATTTAAATGTATTAATCATTGGTGATATACTCCATTCAAGGGTTGCCCGTTCTAATATTTTTGGATTAAAGGCGCTCGGTGCAAATATTGCGGTCTGCGCACCTCCAACCCTTATACCGATTGATATTGACAAACTAAATGTGGAAATTTTTTATAACCTTGATGAAATCATCGGCGATTTTGATGTGGTAATGGCGTTAAGAATACAACAGGAAAGACAAGAATCCGGACTCTTTCCTTCGGTTAGAGAATATAGAAATCTCTATGGTCTGACTGTTGAACGGGTGAAGAAGATGAAACCAAAAAGCATTGTTATGCATCCAGGTCCAACTAACCGCGGCATAGAAATAGACCCTGAAGTAGCAGATGGACCAAAATCAGCAATTCTAAAACAAGTAAAAAACGGAGTAGCAATGAGAATGGCGATACTCTTTATTCACGCAGGGGGTAAGATTGAATAGTCTATTGATTAAAAATGGTCGGGTCATTGATCCAAAATCAAAATTTGATCGTATTGCTGACATATTAATCGAAGGAAACAAAATACAGAAGATTGACCGCAACCTCAGGGTTGATACTGCCAAAATTATTGATGCCAGTGGAATGATTATTGGACCAGGCTTTATTGACCTCCATTGCCATCTCCGCGACCCGGGTAGGACTGATGAAGAAACGATTGAAACCGGTTCGAGGGCTGCGATTGCTGGTGGATTTACCACTATCTGTTGTATGCCCAACACAGAACCACCGATTGATAATGAAGGTATTGTAAACTATATATTAAAAGAAGCGGAAAGGGTGAATCTCTGCAGGATATTTCCGATTGGCACGATCACCAAAAAACGGGAGGGAAAAGAAATCTCTGAATTTGGCGAACTTGTTAAAGCGGGTGTCAAAGGTTTTTCAGATGATGGTAATACCGTGAGTGATAGCCGAGTTCTGCGTTATGCAATGGAGTATTCAAAAATCTTTGACATACCTATTTTTGAACATCCCCTTGATGAGTATTTGAGCAGGGGTGGGGTGATGAATGAAAGCGAAGTATCAACCCGTCTTGGGCTCTCAGGTTCCCCTGCTATTGCAGAAGAAGTTATTGTGGCAAGGGATTTGATGCTCAGCAAATTTACTGGTGCAAAACTCCATCTTTGTCATATCTCTACAAAGGGTTCGGTAGAACTGATAAGAATGGCAAAGAAAGAAGGCATCGATGTAACCTGTGAAACCTGTCCCCATTATTTTTTCTTCAATGACACAGTTCTTGAAACATATAACACAAATTACAAGGTCAATCCACCAATAAGGACCGAGCTTGATAGGAGGGCAATCATTGAGGGACTGCGCGATGGTACAATAGACTGTATCAGCACCGACCACGCTCCCCACACCCGGGCTGAAAAAGAGCTTGAATTTGTATTAGCACCGTTTGGTATGATTGGATTTGAGACTGCACTCTCTATGATAATAATGCAATTAATTAACCTCGAAAAATTTTCCTGGCTTGAGGTTCTTGATAAATTAACAGTAAAACCTGCTCAGATACTAAAAGAAAGGCTTGGTGTCATAAAAGAAGGGGGAATCGCAGATATCGTAATAATCAATCCTAACATCAAATGGGTATTAAGCCCGGAAAATATAAAATCAAAATCAAAAAATACACCATTTTTAAACAAAGAACTCACGGGTCGTGCTGAATATGTAATCGTAAATGGCGAGATAAAATACAAGGCAGTCGTATGAGTGGTATAAAGGATGTAAGGGAAATCCCTTCTATTGATAAGATATTGGGATTTCCTGAGCTAAAGGAATACAGCGAACAATTAGAACATTCATATCTAATTAAAGTAATTCGCGAGAAAACAGAAGAATTCAGAAAAAGGGTATTTAACAAAGAAATCTTGAGTATTGATGATTTAAAAAAATCAATTATTGATGAATTAAACGATTTAATCCTGCCTTATTATACCTATGCAATTAATGGATTAGGTGTCATACTCCATACGGGTCTGGGAAGGGCACCTTATAGCGCTGATATCTCAAGATCACTATTTTCTGTAAGTATAGGATATTCAAGATTACAGATAGATGAAGAAGGAAAAAGGGCTGACCGCTATAAAAAAATAAGCAAATTACTACAGATCATAACTGGTGCAGAGGCGGGAATCTTTGTGAATAACAATGCAGCAGCAACATTGTTAATACTCAATACCATCGGTAAAGGAAAAGAGGTGATAATTTCCCGGGGCCAATTAATTGAAATCGGTGGTTCATTTAGAATTCCTGATGTAATGGCTCAAAGCGGTGCAATCCTGCGTGAGGTTGGAACAACAAATCGAACCCACTTGAAAGACTATGAGTCGGCGATAAATGAAAATACCGCAGCAATTTTGAGAGTCCATCAATCAAATTATCGCATATCAGGGTTCACCAAACAGGTTCTGCTTGATGAACTCGTTATGTTAGGAAAGAAATATAATCTACCAGTAATTGATGATTTAGGAAGTGGTGCATTGATTGATCTTTCAAAATACAATCTACCCAAGGAGCCCTTGGTTCAAGAAAGTATAAAGACAGGCGCAGATATCATTTGTTTCAGTGGAGATAAATTGATTGGGGGTCCGCAGTGTGGTATTATTGTTGGAAAAAAAGAGTATATTGAAAAATTGAAAAAAAATCCGCTGACAAGGGCATTGAGATGTGACAAACTGACGAGTGCAGTCCTTGAAGCAACACTCCAATTATTTTTAAGAAAGGAAGAAATAATCATAGAAAATCACAATGTGATGTCATTGCTCCTGAAACCAATTAAGGAAATTAAAAACCAGGCACGCTGGTGTGCCAAAAAATTACAGGTTTTGTCTGACTTAAAATTGGAAGTGAGATGGTCAGTATCGGAAATAGGTGGCGGGTCATTGAGCACCGAACAATTGCCAACATATGTTCTGGCAATTAAGCCCGAAAAGATTTCAGTTGAAAATTTTGCAAAAAGATGCCGCCTTTCTAATCCGCCAATATTTGGTAGAATTGAAAATGACCATTATTTGCTTGATTTCCGAACCATATTTAAAGGAGAGGAAAAAATTATCGTTGATACAATATTAGACATTTTGCGCAATAAATGAGTGAATCAATTAAAAAACACATTGTCATTGGAACAGCCGGACATATTGATCATGGCAAAAGTGCATTGATAAAGTCTTTGACCGGAACTGACCCTGACCGATTAAAAGAAGAAAAAGAAAGGGGAATGACCACTGACCTGGGCTTTGCATTTTATGGCGATGATGTTACAATAATCGACGTTCCAGGACACGAAAAGTTTGTCCGTCATATGCTCGCCGGTGCCAGCACAATAGATTTTGTATTATTCGTTGTCGCTGCGGATGACGGTGTGATGCCCCAGACGATTGAACATTTTGAAATCCTAAAATTACTTCAGCTAAAAAAGGGGGTCATCGTCATCACCAAGATTGATCTCGTAGAAAGTCAACAGATTGATCTGGTGGTCGATGATATCAAATATTTAACTCAAGGTTCATTTTTGCAGGAAGCACCAATAATTCCTGTATCAAATGTGACTGGTGAGGGCATTGATGCCTTAAAGATGATACTCAAACAGATCATCGAGCAGACCGAGCCAAAAACGGACAAAGGTGTTTTTAGAATGCCCATTGATAGATGTTTCACAATGAAGGGTTTTGGCACGGTCATTGCAGGAACAGTTCTTTCCGGCAGGATAAGGATTGGCGATACAGTTGAGCTCCTTCCTCAAAAAAAGGAATTAAAAATACGCGGCATAGAGGTCCATAACAAAAAAGTTGAAGAGGTCGGCACCGGGTTTCGTGCTGCCATTAATATTGTCGGTGCCGAAAAAGAAGAGATTGAAAGAGGCAATGTAATTGCCCAGCCAGGATTTTTTGAACCTTCTCTATTTATTAATGGCTCACTCTATCTTTTGAATTCAGCACAACCATTAAAAACTTTCTCAAGAATAAGGCTACATCTCGGGACGAGCGAACTTCTGGCACGGGTTGTAGTTTTAGAAAAGAAAACCGTTGAACCCGGAGAAAAGGTAATGGTGCAATTCCGACTGGAAACACCTGCAGTCTGTGATATTGGCGACCGTTTTGTAATCCGTACTTATTCACCGCCAATGACAATAGGTGGTGGCGTAATACTGGCGCCAAAAGCGGATAAGATTAAAGAATTCGATGAAGAAATACTGTCGTACCTGCAAAAGATTGAGACCCAAGAACCAATTGTGATTGTTGAAGAAGAATTAAATCAAAGTTTCACTTTACCTTTGAGGCCTGAAGAAATTGCCCGGGATATAAGTCTTCCGGTTGATAATGTGAAAAATATAATTCAAGAATTATTGCATCAAAGAACAGTCCTTTTGGTAGATGAAAAACGCAACCTCTATTATTCCCGTAAGAATTTAGATAAACTGGAAGAAATAATAATGGAAATTGTTAAAACCTTCCATCAGAATAACCCAACCCTTGTTGGCATGCCGAGGCTTGAATTAATAAATAAACTACCCAAAGGGCTGGATAATACCCTATTTAATTTTGCTTTACAGTATTTAAAAGAAGCATCAAAGATTAAAATCTCCAATGATGGAAAAATAAGTCTTTATGATTTTAAGGTTGCCCTTGATGAAGAACTCGGTAGAATGGTCAAAAAACTGGAAAAAATATTTATTGATGCAAGATTTCAACCACCGGAGATAGAAAAAATTATAGAGCAGGGAATCGGACAACCTGAAATCGTAAAAAAGGCATACCGCCACCTCCTTGATAATGGAACATTTGTCAATATTGGCGAAGGCGTTGTCTTCCATAAAGAAATGATAGAAGAAGCAAAGAAGAAAATAATAAATTTCCTGATAGAGCACAAAGAAATTAGGGTTTCTGAATTTAGGGATTTATTAAATGCCAGCAGGAAATATGCACTACCACTCTTGATTTATTTTGATTCAAAAGGTATCACAATTAAACGCGGTGAAGTCAGGGTGTTAGGAACTGGCGGAGGCGTGTAGGAATCGAACCTACCATCCCCCTTTCGAGGGATAACCGGGTTTGAAGCCCGTCAGGCACACCAGCACCCATCCGCCTCCCAACACATTGTATTATATTTATCAAAACAATTTTGTCAATTGTTGGAATTTTTGTCATTTAAGGATTTAGCAATAACAATTTTATTCCTACCTGTTTCTTTTGCTGAATATAATGCGCGGTCAGCCTGTTCTATGAGCCCTACCCTATTCTTTGCATCTTTTGGATAATGTGCGATACCAACACTTATTGTAAATTTTATCTTTGCTTGATTGAACAAAATCTCTGACTTATTGATGTGGTCTTTTAATCTCACCGCTATTTCAACCCCTTTTTTCAGATTGCTATTAGGAAGTATTATTGCAAATTCTTCTCCACCATAGCGCCCGGCAACGCCGGTTTGAGAAATCAGTCTTCCAATGAATTTCAAAACCTCATCACCTGCCTGATGCCCGTATGCATCATTTATCTTTTTAAAATAATCTATATCAAATAATATAAGGACAAATTCTTTTTGTTTTTTGACCTCCTGTTCAAGCACTTCCTGAAAATGCCTGTGATTATACAAACCAGTAAGACCATCCCTTATTGATAGCTCTTTTACCCTTTCATAAAGCATTGCCCTCTGCCAGGCAAGGGTGAGCTGTGAGGAGAGTATCTGTAATGCCTCGACATCTTCCTCGCCAAACCTTTTCCGTCTGTGGTCCTCAAGCCATATCACCCCAAGGACCTCATTGTCGCCCTTGACCGGAACTCCAAGGAATGAACCGCGAATTTTCGCCTCTCCCTTTTTTAATACAATCAAATTACCTTCACTCAAATCTTCTTTCATTATATAGTTACGATGTCTAACAACCAATCCCACAAGCCCTTCATCGAGTCCGAACTTTGTATTTTCTTTAAGATAGGTAGATTCAAGAACCGTTCCCTGATTATTCAATTCATCTACTGAGGCAATGGATAATTCATCACAGTTCAAAACGGTTTTAAATGACCTAACTGTATCACTCACAATCGTTTTTAATTCCAGTCCGCGTTGAAGCCTGCGCGCGAGTTCCGCAATTGTAGAAAGATATTTAGATTCATACCTTTCTTTTTCATACAATCTAAGCATTGAAATCAAAAATCCTATACCTTTGGTTGCCTCATCAAAAAGAATTTTATCTTCATCCGTAAAGCTATCATCTTTGCGGTCAACAACAAAAATACCTTCCACCCTATCGAGTATTAAAACCGGTGCAATCATTACCGAACTGATTCTGATATCACCGCGATAATAACCGAGTTCTTCCGAACTCTGAACAAATTCTTTTATAAGCACAGACTTCTTTTCTAAAATTATCTGGCGATATAGTCCCCTTTCCACACTTATTACCGAATCAGATAAAAACAATTCCGAATACGAAAAACCCTGAACCAGAATGAGTTTTTCTTCATTATAAGAAAAAATTGCAGTCGTATGAGACTTGAAGATACTATGAATAAATTTTACGTAAAAAAGCAATGGTCTTTCAATCCCGGGATGGCGGTCAATATCCTTTATTGCTGTAATAAGATTTTTTGCTTCAAAGCTTGCAGGTCCAAAAAAATAATCCTTTGCTTCATAACGTGCCAAAGATTTTTTTAGTTTTTCTTCACGCCTTACTATCTTATCAATTATTATTGCCATTACAATAATAGCAATTGCAAAAAATATTATTGAAAAGGGATTAAACTGTTTTTTAAAGATACTGGATGTTAATTCCATTAACCATAATATACCTGCAAAAATCCAGTAATGTTTTTGATTTTCTTTATAAGCAACAATTGGAATGGCTGGAAAGTAGAGCAAAAAAAACGGCGATTTTAATCCGCCAGTTAACTGGATTAATAGATTGAGAATGATACCCGCAATTAATGTGTGATGCAATTGAATTTTTTTTCGCATCGTATATAATACAAAATACACAATTACTATACCCATTAATATGGAGCTGAGATTGATGTCAATATTATGTTGTAAAATCCCACGTGCCGAAATAACGGCGTAGATTAGCGTGGCGATATAAAAAAATATCATTCTGTTTTAACTGGTTCTTTTGAGTGTGGAACGCGCCAATTCAGCAAGAGATTTATCACGAGAATTCGCAAATTCTTCAAGAACTGCCTTTGTCTCAGGATGTGATAATCTAATAAGCACTGAAAATGCAATATGTTTTAATCCCTGGGCAGTCTGGTCATCCCGCAGTGTCAGATTTCTTAAATAATCAACTACAAAAGGATATGCTACAGTTAACTTCCTTTCCCCAATTATTTTCAATAATTCAGCATGGAAAGCATCTCCTTTCTCTTTAAGTGATTGAAGTAATTCGCCGATCTCTTCGTTTGAAATTACTTTTCTTAACCCTCTCAATGATTCAGCCCTTACTTCTATTGCGGAATCCTTTAATAAAGACTTTAACCCTTTTTCATATTCCAATTTGCTAAATGTTCTCACTAATTCAAGGCGGACACGGTCTTCCGGGTCATTCATTAAAATTTCAAGGTTAGAACATATTTCTTTATTACCGATCTCACCAATGATATTCACTATATTCCTACGCATAAACCATTCGGGTGCATCAATGTTTTTTAAAAGGATATCAAGCGTTTCTTTTCCAATATTTTTCAATATATCAATAATTTTCATTCTTAAACTATAATCTTCTGCTTCTTTCAGTGTCAAAAGAAGTTCCGGTACTGCACTTTTTCCCATCTTTACTATTGCGGCACGAACCTCAGGATATACCCCGCTTTCCCAGAGAAATGAAATTAGTGCGGATAAGGCAATAGGATTTTTAGTCTCGCCTATAAAATTTATTAAAGCCCTTTTAATTTGCAAAGGGATACCTGGTCTCCCAAGAATTTTATTAAAAGGTTCAACAATCATATCACATATTTTTCCATGATTGGATAAGCGGGCAATATTATAGAGATTAAAAATCTCTTCTGTAGAATTATTCACAACCTCAACCACGGCTTCCTGCTCCAAAGCCAGACAAATTCTCTGGACGACCTCGGAACTAATCTCCAGATGCCCCTGTTGTAAAAATCTGCTGGCAAGGGTGGCGAGTGATTTTATACCTTCTTCTCTTACCTTGGCGTTATGGGAATCAAGCATATTATAATAAGGTTTGATTGTGTTATGGAGGTCTTCAAGTGAAAATACCGAAGTTAACTTCTCACTCAGTGCAAGTCCCATCTGGGCAAGATACTCGTATATGTTCGGAATCCGATCTTTAAGCATTGGCAATAACTGTGCAAATTTTTCGTCACTGAGACTGCCTAAAATCTTTTTTACTCCTTCAACCCTATCTTCTCGTGCTACTATTAATTCAAGCAAACTTTCTTCATTTAAATTAGATAATACTTTCAATACAAATGGCTTTAATTCTACATCCTTCAATAACTCAATACGGTATTCGTATGGTAGATTCTCAAGAATTCTTGCTACTGCTTCGCTTCCTTTCATCTGACTTGGTAGGGAAATTCCATCTGTGCTTTCAATCAACTTGTTAAATTCCTGTCTCATTTCCAATGCAGTCAGTCCTTTCTCTATCAGTCTTTTGAAATCTTCAATCACTTCTTCAATATTAGAGTCATCCTTTGATGTTTCTGAAACAGTTTTTTCCCGTATAACCTGCACTGCAGCACCAGCTTGAATACCAAACTTAACAGCATTTATTTTGATTTTTTCAGTACCTTTCGCTTGTAGCATTTCCGTAGGACCGCCATATTCTTTAAGTTTCGCCTTGGAACTACTCAATACTTCATATAGGTTTTTTACATCCTCATTAGTCACACCGGATAAAAATGTAAGACTCTCAATTTCATTTTTCCTAAGTGCCTCAATGAGCGACAACACAGCGAGATTCTTTGAGACATCCAACCTTATATCCTGGAATATTACGGTTTTTTCAAGAAAATAAAAAGAAAATTCAGGGTAGTCGGCAAAAATCCGGGAAATCTGTGCGAGTGTATTGGAAACAACTTTTTCCATTATTGGGTGCCCTATTGGATATGACTTTGCAGATTTAAAACCGACTGCCAGCTCCTTCAAAAAATCAAGGATTGAAGTCTGGTGCATATAATATATTATAAATTTTTATTACAATGTCAATGATATTTTTATTGACAAATGACAAAAAATCGCTATAATTATGAAGTGCTCTATCTAATATTTTCTATTATAAGCCAGTATCAGCCTCAGACCCTGGCAGTACCACCTTTTGAACATACCTTTGGTTTTTATCGTGCATCTAAATATTATTTGAGATTATACATCGGACCTAATTTTGAGTATAACGACCCCCAGGGTATTGCTGCAGTAAAACTAAAAGAACTTGATGACCCAAAGACAAAAAAGGATGATGATGAGTTAACTGTCTTTGCGGTAAATTCTGGTTCCGGACAGATTTTCTATAACATTGGGTTATCGGCTGTAAAATTATTTGGTAATGAAAAAATTTTTTCCCAGCCCAAGGGGATAACTGCCAATGAAGATGGCTTGGTATGTGTTGCTGATTTTGGAAACAAAAGGATTGTAAAATTGCAATATACAAAAGGTAAACTGGAGTTGGTCGGTGAGATACCACTTCCCGGCAGACCATTTGATGTATCCCTTGACTCAAAGAATAATTTATACATAACAGATTATGATAACTCAAAGATATATGTTTACTCTCCTGCGGATTCTTTACTAAAATCCTTTGGCAGAGAAGGACAATCTTACGGTGAAATCTTCCATCCGATGGGCATTGAAGTGATTGATGCAGACGCACCAAATAACCATTATAAACTTGATTTTATTGTGATAACTGATAACGATGGCAAAAGGGTCTCCAGATTTGCAACTTCAGGTAGATTTTTGAATTCATTATACAGTTTTGAAATTGGCCTTGCAGAAGCAAACTTTTTATATTGTGCAATTGATTACTTTGGTAATATATATGTCACTGATGAGAAGAATGACCAGATACATAAATTTGATCGTAATCTAACATATATAATTTCTGAAGGGAGAACCGGAATTGGACAGGGAGAATTTCATTCACCACGAGGCATCACCATTGGAAGGCGCTATGGTCAGGTTTTTATCACTGAGAAAGAAGGTGGACAATACCTCTGGATTGCGGTAGATGCAATATTTGTTGGTTGCTTCCCATCCGTTTTCTCAGCAAAACAACCCGGGACAACCCTGGCACTCTATATTACAAATGAAGCAAGGATTGATATTGATATTTATAATCAAACAGGGCAAAAAATAGGAAATTTAATCGATGGATTAAAAAAATCACCGGGCGAAGTATTAATTGTCTGGGATGGACTGGATGATAAAGGTAATGTTGTGCCACCCGGCGAATATGAATTCAGAATAACCATCAAGGCTCGCCACGGGCATGGCACAAAAATAAAAAAATATCTAAGGGGTGTAGTAAAATGTATAGCATCATAAAAATTAAGAAATCCTTTCTATGTTTCACGAGCATAATCTTTTTTTGTGTCGGTTTTTGTTTCGGCACAAAATATGCAGGGGAATTTCAGGATTTAATCGTTGGCGGAAGAATCTGTGGTATGGGTGGAACCGGTGTTGCCCAGGGCATTGACCCAAGTTATATTGTCTTAAACCCTGCAAGTTCATTTCTCATTAACAAATCCCTTCACCTTATGCATGCAGAGAATTTTGCCGGTATTGTAAAAAATGAATTTGGTGCAATACTTATTCCAAAGGAGAATATTAGTTATGGTATTGGATTTCAGATGGTTTATGTCGGCAACATTAAATTGACCACCCTTCCTGACACAACCCAACAGCCTGGAGATGGGAATATACCATTTCCTTATGATACAGTCTCCACAAAGGATATGGTCTTTTACCTAAACGCCAGTAAATTAAAAAATATTTTTTCTTATGGCATAAACCTGAAAATATATTATCGTGACCTTGCAGTACTCACCGGTATCGGTAGTGGGGTTGACATTGGAATTAAGTTAAATCTCAGCAATCTAAATGCTGGTATTAGCGTGCGTGATTTTGTTCTTGCACCGATTTACTGGAAGAATGAAACCAAAGAATACATATTGCCCAAAATATGCATGGGCATAGCACCGAGTATCCCGATATCAAGGATGAATTTGGTTTTGACAATGGAATCGGATATTGTAAAGGATTTTTCTCTAAATGATTTGTTGTTGAATAATGGAATAGAAATTGCATATCAAAATAAAATTTATGGACGTTTGGGTAGGAGTGGTAATCGTTATACCGCTGGCGTGGGTTTGAGATATAAAAATCTCACCTTTGATTATGGTCTCATAACCCACCAGGCTCTTGGCATATCAAACAAATTTTCTGTAGGTACTGAATTTTAATTAAACATAATGCTCAAGGCTGAAATCTTTCGTAAGTTAATGAACCTCTGGGCAATCTTCATACCAGTTTTATACTATCTTCTACCCCAGGCATCAGCAAGGTCCTTGCTCATTATTGTAACAATAGTCATTGTTGTAATTGATTTTATTCGTCTTCATGTAAATGGAGTGAAAGAAGGCTTTATCCTTTTCTTTGGTTCTTTCTTAAGGAGAAGAGAATTAACAAATCTCAGCGGGGCAACATTTTTATTATTAGGGTGCCTGATTACGGCATTACTATTCTCCCCTCCCATTGTAATTTCTGCCTGCACCTTTGTCATTGTCGGCGATACATTTGCTGCAATGTTCGGGCAGAATTTAAAAGGACCGAAATTATTTAAAAAAACGCTCATTGGAAGTATTGCCTACTTTGTGTCAAATTTAATTGTTGTTATTATTCTCCATAGATTATTGGATGTACCATTCTGGTTCCTTTTTTCTGGTGCCCTTATGTCAACGATATTTGAATCCCTCCCCCTTCCTTGGGATGACAATTTTTCCGTTCCGATACTCACCGGTATCGGGATGAGTTTGATTATGTAGTCTTTAATACAATATTCTTATCAACACAAAAATAATCACCGCACATATAGCAATGATTGCACCTATCCAGCCAATGAGGCAGAGAGAAGTTACAATCACACCAGCAATGATTACTCCGATACTAATGAAAACTATAGACTTTTTGAAATCGAGTCCCATTAAATAAGCAAGCAAAGCGCCGGTCCAGGCTCCGGTTCCGGGTAGGGGAATTGCAACAAATATGAGGAGTCCGAGTTCTTCATATTTCTCAATCACTTTACTCTTTTTTCTGGTTCTGCTGAATAACCAGTCAAAAAATCTTCTAAACACATATAACTTACATAATAAATCCGTTACCGGTTTTAGAAAAAGTAAAATAAAAGGAACAGGAAGTATATTTCCAATAAAAGAGATAATAAATGCCTTCTGCCAGGGAATTTTGAATAGATTTATCGCCAGGGGCAATGCACCGCGTAGTTCCACGACCGGGATCATTGAGGTAAAAAACACTGCCCATTCAGGAGAGAACCCTTTTGCAACCAGGTCTTGCGGTGTCATACCAAACCTCCTTTTTTTCTGATAATCCAGTCAATAAGAATTAGTATAAATATCAAGAAATAAAAAATCGGTCGGTCAAAAGAAAACTTTACAAATTCATATCTTTTTTGACTTTCAGTAAGATCAAATTCCTTCAATTGAGAGATATCGTAATATTTACCGTTAGTTTTCAATGCAATTTTTTCAAGCAATTGCTCATTTATCAATTCTACTGGCTCAGTCTCAACTTCAATAACCTTTAAATTTAATTCATTACTCTTTAATGTATCATTATTAAGATTACCTGTTGCAAATACAACAAACTCGCCGGGTCTCTCAACAAAAAAAGATGTCTCATATATTCCTGGTTTTATCTCAAAAAAAGGAATCTTTTTATCTTGGAAATTTAGATAAAATTCACCTCCTGAGCCAGGTAAAAGATTCTGGTCATATGCCCTCAATTGAATTTTTATCTGTTCACCAATTTGAAACCGGTTTTTTTCGGTCTTCAATAATAAACGTTGATTTTTTGCATAAGGTGAAAGGAATCTCAAAACATCTTCAATCAACGGATTCAAAATATCTTTACTACTTAAATTAAGTTGCGTAAAATGCCATACGCCAAGTTCGGAAACATTGATTTGAAAAACAAAACCATTTCCGACCTTCCGGTAGGCAATCAGAGGAAATTCACCAGCGCGGGCAATAAGTTTTGTATGCGGGTTTATTCCTAAGGCACGATTTATCCTTGAAACCGGTGCATATTCTTCTTTAGGTGAAAGAACCGAAAACGGTGATAAAATCTTTACCCGTAGTTCTTCCTCAAGTTGTGAACCAGTAACCGGAAAAGGCAAGATTTCGTTTAACACATTATTCATTCCCGAGATATTTCCGACTATAAGAATTCCCTTGCCACTATTAAGAAAATCATTTAAATTCCAATTTAGATTTCCATCAATGTTATCAAGAATTATTATATCAAATTGTTTCAGGTCTACATTACCATTATCAACAAATCTACCTTTAGTGAGGATTTTATCCTTTGAAATACGAACTATCTCCGAGTATTCAATATCAATATTTTTTTTAAGCGAATTTATGATAAACTGCGTATTGAAAGAAGGATGGTCTGTGTAATAAAGAACTAATATTTTACGCTCCAATATCTTTATTGAAAAATTAAACTCATTATTGTTATAGTCTGATTCACCAACCTGAGATTTGAGAGTAACATTAAATTTTTGCTTGCCGACCTTATTGGGTACAACACCAAATTCAATAGACTGTCGCGCAATCTCTTCTGATAATCTGAAATCCTTAGCAATTTCTATCTCATCGTATTTTAAACCAACCCTACCTATTTTGCCACCCAAACCCTGAGATTCAATTACAACCTCAATTCTAACTGTATCATTACGGAATGCATAATCAGAATAAAAGACATTGACAATTGATTGGTCATTGATAGATTTATGACCCGCAGCAAAACAATAAATAGGTGTCTTGAAATTATCAAGAATCTCGTCGGGCGCAGGTCCAAAATTATGATTGCCATCGGATACAAGTATAATTCCCGATGGGTTAAGCTTTTCACTATAGCGTAATGCGCCGGTAATATTCGTAAATCTCGGCTTTATGCCGTTTGTGTCTGAATAAACCGATTCGCTAAAGAAAATTTTTTTACATATCAATCTCATTGAATCAACTGCCGAAAGCATTTCTTTTAAATGGTTCTTCATACTCGGTGAAAAATCCAGAAGCAATACCGGTGATGATAACTCAATTGTTTTTGTAAAACGAATAGAGAAATTCGTGAGCAATAAGTATGATAAAATCACAGCGAAAACTCTCAGTAATAATTGTATGACCCTTTTGTGATATAGCATTATGCATAAAATGATAGCGCAAATACTAATTAATAATGGAATCAAGGTTAAAAACTCCAGGCGTGACCCTGATTATATTTGTAGCCGATGCTGCTACTGAATCAGCGCCATAACAATTTTCCCCTAAGATCTGAATTAAGTATTTTACACTATCACGCACCTCAAATAAAAACTCGCCTCTTTCAATCGTGCTGATACCCAAAATCTTTTCATAACCAAGTAATGCCACCCCTCCAACAAGTGGGGTATCATTTAATACCGCCCTACCTCTAATAAAAATCGGGTTATAAATAGTGTCGGGTGTAATCATTGTAACAAAGGGAGCCCTGCGATTTCCACTCAAATCTTTTATTTCCCTGATAAATAAATAATATGTAGTATCATAATTCAATGTATCATTTTCGGGTTTAAGATATAGCTTTTTCATATAATACCAGTCTTTTACCATCTTCCTTTTGGGAAAGATATAAGACTTAATCGCCGCCGTATCAACCGGTTCGGAGAACTCAATATAAAAATTTTTTAATTTTAATCCTTTTGAATAGCTGACTATTATTGGTGAAATTGTATCAGGTTTTACTGAGCCTGTAAATTTTGTCTTAAAAATGCCCATCCTCCGTGATAAATCATAAACCCTTCCCTCTATATAATATTCAATGTGTGCCATTTTTTGAGTGTATAAAGAAATCTGATCTGGAGTATTGCCCGGGGTCACGGATATGATATTTAAGGTATCGTGTTCGGTATAGATTGTAAAATTTTCAGATTTAATACTAACCGTATCAAGTTCTTCAGAAAAATATAAAAAAATTTGATGTTCATTTACCGGACTAATTTTTTTTAACTTAGGGTCTACGCGGTCTATACGGAGTGGTGGACCTTTATGGGCACAGAATAAAAATGAAATAATAAACAGGCTAAAAAGATACTTAAAATTTCTGAACATAGCATATTTTAATTCTTTTTACAGAAAAGTCAATTGATTTTTAGAATTTCTTTTAATGAATTTTTACTTTTCGCCGGTGCATATTTTATTAGTAGGTAAGAAAGGGCGCGATATATATGGAGCAGTTCTGGATTCTTTTTTAATGTTTCCAAATGTTTCTCAATCGTTTTCACATCACCACGGATAATGGGACCACTCAATCCCCTTTTTACACCGTATTGTTTGACATTATTGAGCGAATCAAACATCATTGGCACAACTACCTTTTCAAATTCTGTTTTCTTCCAACCTAATTTCTTTATTATTATATGTATAACCTCACTCAAACTAACCACAAAATTGCTGGAGAATACCCCCAATAAATGATATAGCGTTTTTTGCCTTTTGTCTATTTTTCGGATTGTAAAATTCTGCTTGGGAAAAACAGTATGTGCAACTTTTATTGATTTTTTGTCTCCCTGGATAAAAAGAATATATCTATTCCTTCTGGGTGGTATTACAACTTTTGGAAAAGAAGCAAAAGGATGAACTGAGGCCCGATAGATTTTCTTTTTTGGGGGGAATATTTCTGCTGGTAATACACCACTGAAGTGGAATAGATATTTTGTTTCAGTTATATATTTCTCTGCTTTATTATAGGCATTTATTATTTCATCATCCGGTGTCGCAAATAATAAAACATTGGAGTTTTTTATCAAATCTACATATTCAGGATTCCTTTTTATTTGAAGGGTCTTCACCGCTTTTTTTAATGCCTCTTTATCTTTATCAAAAACACCGTAAAGCAGAACTTTTCTTTTTAGAAAATAGGCGATGGTCAAACCAACACGGCCACAGCCAATGAGTCCAATTTTCATTCCTTATCCAAAATTTTGAATCACTGTTTCAATATCGGGATAAAGTGCTACCGAATCACATTTTAATTCTGGATCAATCTTGTTCACTAAATCTTTTAATATTTTGCTCGGACCAATTTCCAGAAAGTTTTCATAGCCCAATGCTTTTAAATTATTGATAGCACTAACCCAGTCAACTCTTGCCAACATTTGCTTTTTCAGAGAGTCTTTCACTTCTTCAGCAGACATAAGTATCTTCTGTTCAACCACCGAATAAAATTTATGTTGCGGTGGTTTGAATTCAATGGAGTTTAGAAATGAACTGAATTCCACTGATGCCTCTGTAAGATAAGGACTGTGCCAGGCACCGCCCACATCAAGCGGTATACCCTTGGCATGATTTTGTGCGGCAAACTGGGCAATCATCTTGATGCCCTGTTTTGAACCTGATATTACAATCTGATTTGGTGAATTTATATTGGCAATTACCACGGGTTCTTTACTCTCTTCACTCACCCTGTGACATTCCTGTTCAAGAACATTCAGGTCAAGATTGATTATCGCCATCATCCCACCTTGTTTACCACCCTTTTCCATAACCTCTCCTCTTTTTTTAATCATTAGAATTCCATCCTTAAAATTTGTTATTCCACAATAAACTATGGCAGTTGCCTCACCTAAACTATGGCCTAAAGACACATCGCCTGTGATTCCCATATCCATTAAAAGGCTTGCATATGCAAGTGAGATAAGACTTATCGCTGGCTGTGCAATGCTCGTCAGATTGCTTGTCTGGTTTGCCTTTTCACCCCATAAATATTCTTTTATGTCATAATCAAGGATTTCACAGCCCTGGTCAATTATTTGTTTTGCTTTTTGATATTTATTATACAACTCCCTGCCTACACCAGGTTTGAATGCACCCTGCCCATCAAATAAAAAAGCGATTTTTTTCATTTTATCACTCCTTTCTTAAATTGTTGCTATCGCCATTCCTATGGCCAGCTCTTTTGTATGGCTAATACTTACAAATATTTTTACAATCTTTAATTTATCACATATTTCTTTTGCCCGTCCCGATAAGATAACATAAGGGGCACCACTTTTCTCATTTAATACAACAACATTCCTGAAACTTATGCCCTGACGCCATCCCACCTTAATTGATTTTAAGACCGCCTCTTTGGCAGCAAATCTTCCTGCGAGTTCTTCATAACGAAACACTCCTCGTTCTGAATATTTAAGTTCTTCAGGAGCGAATATTTTATCAATAAATTTTTTATGTTTTTCAATCGCCAGTCGTATCCTTGCAACCTCAATTATATCAATACCAATACCAAATATTTCCATCTATCTTTTCGCTCCTATTCCAGTGACGGACGGACATTTAATGTGCACCCTTTGATATTTTTTTCCAACCGTAGGCTTTTTAACAAAATATCCGCCAATTTCAATCCTGTATTCATCTACGGTGCCGATAAGTACTCCCCTTTCATCTTCATACCATTTCACAGACCGTTTTTTTGAATTGACTGCACAGATAATGTTCAATTCACCGGGGACGGTTGTCAACAAATCTTCTGCCGAAGGTATGGTATATGCCTTTGTCTCTCCAAATGCTGTGTGAGAATGAAATTCACCAATATATTCCAAACCTTCAGATAGTAATCTTAATATTGAATTCACCCGTTCCACCCTTTTTAAATCAATCGTAACATGGGCAAATCCGCTATCTGCGGTTTGATATGGTATTGCATACTCCACAACATATTTATTCTCTCCTTTGACTCCTATGAGATAACCAATCGTTTCTTTCTTAAATGTTTCAATTGCCGACGAAACAATAGATAAAAATGCGGGAAGACTTAGATATGCCTCAATCCCCGCTTTCTGATTATTTTTTTTAATCTGCTCTACTTTCATATTTTTCAATTATATGTGTAATCCTTTTTATACATCTTTCCCTGCCAATTAATTCCATGGTTTCAAAAAGTCCTGGTCCTGCCTCAGTGCCGGTAATATAAACCCTTAGCGGATGAATTAGTTCTTTTGCCTTAATCTTTTTACTATTACAATAATTCCTCAAAGTTTCTTCTATATTCTTCGCATTAAAATCTTTTATTATTTCTAATTTTAGTTTGAATTCCTTGACCAGCAATACACTTTTTTCATTATAATATTTTTTCAACGCCTCAGATTCGTAATCAAAATCATCGGCAAAGAAATACTTCGCCTTCGTAATATCTTTTAATACCTTCAATCTTGGTCTCATCAATAAGCATACTTGTTCAACCCATTCTTTTCTTTTCTTAAAATCATCCTCGGTTACAAATCCGGTTGAAAATAGGAAAGGCATTAAGTTTGTAAGAAATGTATTTTGGTCAATGCGATTAATAATATAATGGTTATTCAGCCATTCTAATTTTGCCTCATCATAGATTGCATTTGCTGGATTTATCCTCTCAAGAGAAAAGAGTTTTATCATTCGCTCTCTGGTCATAATTTCTTCATCACCACCCGGAGACCATCCAAGTAATGCAAGAAAATTTATCAGGGCATCTGAAAGATACCCTTCGTTTTTATATTCAAGGACCGAACGGGCACCAAGTCTTTTTGAAAGTTTCTTTTTATCTTTGCCAAGTATTACCGGCAAATGGGCAAAGGCTGGAATAGGCATATTAAATGCATTATAGATTAGTATTTGTTTTGGTGTATTAGCAATATGTTCAACACCACGGATAACATAATTGATCTTCATCAGAAAATCATCTATTACACATGCAAAATTGTATGTCGGCATACCGTCGGATTTCATAATTACAAAATCTTCAATATCAGCAGTATCTTTTTCAACTTCTCCATGTATGATATCAGTAAACATAATTTTTTTATCAAGTGGCACAACAAATCTTAATGCAGGAACCATCCCGGAATTTTTTCGTTTATTTATTTCTTCTCGAGAATATTTATCACGACAGCGATGCTGCCAGTTCATTTTTTTATTGAAAAATTCGGTTCTTTCTTTTTCTATTTCTTCTGGAGTGCAATAACACCAGTATGCCTTATTTTCCTCAATTAATCTACGGGCGTAGTCATTATAGACTTCTCTACGCTCTGATTGGAAATAGGGACCAAAATTACCACCTTTTTCAGGTCCCTCATCCCAGTCAAGTTTAAGCCAGTTTAATGAATCCAGAATGACTTTTGTCATCTCCTTTGAAGAACGGGTTGCATCTGTATCTTCGATCCTTAAAATAAATTTTCCGTTATAGTGCCGGGCAAATAGCCAGTTATATAATGCAGTGCGGGCACTACCAATATGAAAAAAACCAGTAGGGCTTGGTGCTATTCTGACTCTTATCTCCTGGTTCATAAAAATCTTATAGAAAATCCTTTGAACAATCTCGGCAAATACTTTTTCTGCAAAAAATAGAGAGAGGAGAACGGAGAGGGGGAGATTTGAACTTGATTTTTCATCTAATAA
>FMJZ01091962.1_pt1 | contig 37403 bp, 31 predicted proteins | sample 1987881 | NCBI WGS metagenome assembly FMJZ01 (sample SAMEA4378227, study PRJEB15110) | soil metagenome | biome: soil; feature: Field; material: Soil | place: India | collected 2015-03-11 | depth 0 m
AGCATGAAATAACTGCAATACGCCCTGCAGGGCAATCTGGCCTAAAGCGACGATGCCTTCCAAACGAGAAAGATGACGAAATTCCCACGCCAGGTAGGGGAAGCAATTGTTTAGTTCTTCACGCATCGGACGATTCTGAGGCGGCGCACAACGGCAAACCGCCGAAATATAGACGTCTTTCAGGACCAGCCCATCATCACGGTGACGGGCGACAGGCTGGTTTGCAAATCCAGCCCGATAGAGAGCCGAAAATAAGAAATCACCAGAACTATCACCGGTAAACATACGGCCAGTCCGATTAGCACCGTGAGCCCCGGGGGCTAATCCAACGACCCAAACTCGCGCCCTACGATCACCCAAACCGGGTACTGGGCGCCCCCAGTAGTCCCAATCCTGATAGGCTCTGCGTTTTTCCCGGGCCACCTGCTCCCGCCAAGCCACTAATCGCTCGCAACGCCTACACTGGGTCAACACCCTTTCAAAGGTCTCCCAATCAACAACGTCCGTCAAGGCCGTCATGGATTTCCTCAAATCTCTGATTTACCTCTTGCATTTTGGGGCAAGTGCGATATACTCTGCCCAGCCAAAACCAATTTATTTTTAGCCGAGGGAGAATCATGACTACTATCAAGCATTATAACCAGGAAAGCGTAGAAGACGACAAGCCTCCTGATATTCGTCCGCGCCCAGTGCGTCCGTGGCGTGTAGCGGTCATCGCGAATATCAAGGGGGAAACGCCGATACCCGAGGATGCGCCACCCGATGCCGGCGCGGAGTTCGACAGCCCCAGAACGATCCAGGCCATTCGAGAGGCCATCGAATCTGACGGACACACCACCATCTTTTTACAGGCCGATAGCAACCTACCACAAGCCCTTCACGAATATTGCCCCGATATTTGTTTTAATATCGCAGAAGGACTTGGAGGCGACGGTCGGGAAGCCCAAGTGCCGGCGCTCTTGGAAATGCTCAAAATTCCCTACACCGCCTCCCGAGTCGTAACCAGTGCGATTTCGCTTGAGAAAACGCTGACGAAACGCATCTGGCGCGATCACCATCTACCAACAGCGGCGTTCCAAGAATTTGAGACCCCAGATGATCCCATCTCACCCGACCTGCATTACCCGCTTTTCGTCAAGCCGGTTCGGGAAGGCACCGGGATGGGCACTGATGAACATTCGGTGGTCTTCGATGAACTCCAACTCCGACAACGTGTCAGATGGGTTATTGAGACGTATCACCAGCCCGCTCTGGTGGAGACGTATCTCTCCGGACGCGAGTTTACCGTCGCCGTCATGGGTGGTCCCCATGCCCGCCAATACAGTCGCCACCCCGAATGGTACGCGGAAGATGGCTTTCATCGCTTCCCGATTATGGAAATCTACCATCAAACCTCTGTGACACCGGGAATCTATGGCCACGAAGCCAAACAGCGTTATCCCGGTGAAGAGGGTGCACCACTCTATCTCTGTCCCGCGGCTATAGATGAAGCCCTGGCAGAACAACTAAACAATTTGGCTATTCGTGCCCATCAGGCTATTGGCGCCCTTGATATCTCACGGGTAGATATTCGCCTTGGCCCGGATGGTAAGCCTTACCTAATGGAGATCAACACTCTGCCCGGTCTCTCACCCGGATACAGTGATTTATGCATGATCGCTGCCGCTGAGGGGATAACCTACCGGGATTTGATTTTGGAAATCCTCTACCTTGGCGCAGCCCGCTTTGGGCTTCTAAATGCCCAACCTTCGCACCCGGTAAAATTCAAACAACGGGTTCCCCTTCACACTACCACAATTACTGCAAGCCTGATCAAATAAGGCGTCCCCTTCGGGCGAAAAAGAGGTGCAACCAATCTAAAGGTTGCACCTCAATCCTATTAAAAACCCAGAGTTCCGCAGAAAGAAATCAAATTTGGCCAAGCATCCAGAAGAAGCCCTCCCCAAATACCCCCTATGAGCATGCCAACCAAAACATCTGAAACATAATGTACCCCTAGTACCAAGCGTGATAGACTAACCAACATCGCCCAGACAAGTAACCCCAAGAAGATCTCAGGGCGGCCAAGATGAAGAGCGAACATCGTGACAAAAACACCGCGTGCCGCATGACCAGATGGAAAGGAATGTTCATCCGTGAGCACGTAAATCCAATCATGTGCTGGCTGCGGACGCTCACGCCGAATTAATGCCTTGAGGGCAAATACCAAAGACGCTAGCAGAAACGTGGCAATGAATCCTATTCCCGCCCAACATCGTTGCGATGGTATAAGAATGCCAAAAAAGAAAAATCCCCCTAACCAAACCCAAGAATCCGCCGAATGCGAGATGGGTCGAGCGACCTTCTGCAAACCATGTCGGCCAGCCCATTGAGTGAGAGAAAAAGACAACAAGGCATCTAGTTCCAGAATACGTCCTATTGACCTCACGTTTTCCTCAAATTCCCTTAACGGCTTTGTGTAGCGCGGTGATTATTCCATAATCTAAACACTCAGGCAAGGTCTTGAAAAGCGTTAAACACCTTACCAATCTGTCAGGTGCAACAAGGATGCAATCCCTTATAATCAAGTAATAAATCAGTCCGATGGCCCCAATCCCTCTCCCAGGATGAATGCTCATGAAGCGTGTTCCTAGTCACCCCCGATTATCAGGATCACCGATATGGCTATCTCTTCTGGCGGTTTCCCTATTCGCACTCTTATTAACCGCCTGCCAGGGTGGAACATTTCAGATCGTTCAAGGTGCGGCTCCTCCTGAACTTTCTCGTGCTTATACCAACGATTGCTCATATGGCGGACTCATTAAATCTATTGAGGCTCTTGACCTTTCTACAGTACGCCTCACTTTGTGCCACCCTGATGCCGCCCTCCCGGCTAAATTGGCTTACCCGGTCTTTGCCATTCAAGATAGCGAATACTTGAACCAGTACGGAGGAAACTCAATTGAATTGAGTCGCATCCCTAATGCCAGCGGCCCCTACCGCCTCTTACGCTATGACCCCGGACAGCAGATCATTTTGGACCGTAATCCCGATTACTGGGGCGTCCCGCCTAAAAGTCAAAGGATTATCATCAATTGGCACGAATCAGTAATTTCACGGATTGTCTTGTTGCGCAATGGGGAAACCGATGCCATAGACAGCCTGGGGGCCAATTTTCTACCCACCCTCGAAACCCTTACCGGTATATCTCCGATCTACCAATCGGCCCTAAACGTCACTTACCTGGGATTTAATAATCGGATACCACCTTTCAACGATGTGAGAGTACGTACCGGTATTGCCCTGAGTCTGAATCGTCCGCGCTTGCTCACCTATGGCTTGGCCTCCGATTCGGTATTAGCCAATCAATTTCTCCCCCCAGCCATGAACTTGGGCTACACCCCGGGCCTAAACTGGTTGGATTACAATCCCAAAGAAGCCCAAGATTGGCTGAAACAAGCCAATTTTGATTGGAGTCAAGAATTGGCTCTGGTCTATCCTTCAAACCCACCTTTGGATGCTCCCTATGTAGAAATGTTAGCCCAGCAAATAAAATTACAACTCAACTCATTGGGTTTAAAAGTCAAACTTCTTGCTCTTGATTCGGCAGCCTACAACCAAGTACTGCGCAACGGAAACGCTCCCCTCTTCTTAGCCACCTGGAGCGCCACGTATGCCGACCCCGATGATTTCTTCTCTCGTGTTTTCATCCATGAGGCAGCCCCTCTGGGGGATCCTTACCCCGAACTGGTTAAGTTAATCCAACAAGCGGCACAAACGCCTGACCCCCAAGAACGCCAGAAACTGTATGATCAAATCAACGAAACGATCATCGAACTTGTTCCTGCAATACCCATTGCCCATACGAACGGGATTTATGCCTTCCGGAACACGATTCAAGGGCAGCGGATCGGACCGATTAACGAGAATTATGAGGAAATGCGCTCCACTAACGGACAGATTCGAATCACCCAAACACGTGAGCCAGCCTCATTATGGCCTGCAGACGAGAGCGATCCCAATACATTGCGGGTAACGCGCTTGCTTTACAGCAATCTGGTGGAATATGAACCGGGTGGCACCAATATCCGCCCCGGCTTAGCCGAGTCTTGGGAAGCCAACCCCGAAGCCACCGAGTGGACCTTTTATCTCCGTTCGGGTGTCCGCTTTGTGGATGGCTCAACGTTGGATGCCAATGATGTCGTTGCTACGCTCGGTGCCATGTGGGAGGAAAGTAACCCTAATCACGTGGGGCGCAGTGGGCGATTTGAAATATTCCAGCGCTTTTTCGGTGCCTTCATTCCTAAGGCGCTACACTAGCCAGAGAAGATCAAAACCCTTAAACACTAAGCCTTGGGAGAGCGGGCGAGAGCATCCACCGCTCTCTCCAAGGCTTCCAACTCACGCCACAAGTGGTCAATTTCAGCATTATTCTTTTCCGACGCGAGCGATGCTTTTTCGGGCCTCGCTTCAGGATTCTCAATCTCAGGATCCAGTAGACTAATCAGCCACCGTTCAAACTCTTCTTCGCTCAGATCACCTCGCGCCCTAAGCCGCTCAAGTCGGAGGCGTATATGGCGGTTAACAAATTCCTGCGGCGCCAAGAAAGCCTGTAAACTTTCACTAAGGTCTTCTAATCGCATCTCCCCAATGCGGATCAAACGCGTCAACAACGCTCTGGGGATTAAACCTCCCAACCGGCGTTCTTGATCCACGATGACTTGTGCCAGAATCATCGTGGTTAAATCCTGACCACTTTCGTGATCTACAACTCTAACAGAATTCCCATTGGCAATATAATCGGCAATATCTTCAAGCGTCACATAGCAACGATTGACGGTATCGTAAAGTTTACGGTTGTTGTAGCGCTTGATCTGTATCTCTGCCATACTGCTTATTTATTATTCCTGCTGCTTGCGTAATTCTTCAATCCGCTTCTGTAACTCGGCAATCTTTGCGCTTAGGGCTTCTATATCCGCCTTTGTTGCAGGACCAGGCGCGCCGGTCTCGGCCTGCTTTGCCTTGCGTTCCCGTTCCAAGCGCTCGCGCTCTTCCAATACTTCCTGGATTAAACGGCGGGCATCTCGTTCCACAATCTCCCCTTTCTCCACCAGTCGGTTAACGAATTGCACAATCTCATCTTTTGCCAGTGCAGCCGCACCGATGCTGGCCAGCAAGATCTTACGTGAAAGTTCATACCACGTTGGCGTGCTCTCACGTTCGGTCTCAGGTTGGGTTTCCGCTTTGGTCCGTGCCATAGGTCACCTCCGTTAATTTGACGCAACGCGTTATTAACAATATAACGCGGCGCGTTACAACTGTCAAGCCCCCAAATTTGACGAATCTCCAACCTTCTGGTAAAATCCGCCTGCACTTGGTGTTGTACCCTTCACCACGTGCTACCAATTAGGTATACAAATCTATCCACAGAAAGGGCTCGAAAACATGAAGGTATTGTTAATCAAGGACGTCTATAAGTTAGGTCGTGCAGGCGACGTTAAAAAAGTTGCCGATGGCTACGCCAGAAATTACCTGATTCCGCAAGGGCTGGCAGTTCTAGCCACACCGGGTGCGCTCAAGCGGGCCGAGGCCATCCGTGCTCAGGCAGCAGCGCGGCGCGAGGCGCTGAACAACGAATTGAGCGGAGTCGCCCAGCGTATCAATGGCTTGGTGCTGACATTTGCCGCCCGCGCTAGCGAAACCGGCAAGTTATACGGTTCGGTCACACCCCAGATGATCGCCGAAGCCATCAACCAAAAATTGGGCACTCAGATCAATCGCCACCAGGTAGAAACCGAACCCATCCGTACCCTGGGCGAACATTTTGCCCGCGTGCGCCTCACCGTAGACCTTTTGCCTGAGGTGCGCATCATCGTCCATCGTGAGGGTGAAGTCGTTACCCTTGAATCAGATACCACCGCCGAAGAAAGTGCTCCTCAAACGGCTGAACAAACCACCGCTTAATTCTCATGAGTTGTAGTAACATCTAACCGGCCAGATCCAGCCCTGCGCTGTCAGGCCGGTCTTTTTTTGGACTTGAAGAAAAGGATTTTATGACCGAATCGGTTGGGTCCCTGCTAAAAAAGGCACGACTTGAGCGCAATATATCACTGGAGCAAATCGCTCAGGTGACGCATATTCGCTTGGCCTACTTAGAAGCTCTAGAAAACGATAGGCTGGACCTCCTCCCTTCTAAAGTCCAAGCGCGCGGTTTTCTGCGCCTATATGCGAATTACTTGAAAATCCCCGCCCAGCCCCTTCTTGATCTCTGGGAAGGGAAAAGCGAACTTCCCGCACCTAATCCGCAACCTTCTCCGTATCCGGTTGAAACCGAGCAAGTTTCATCCTCTATTCCCATGGGAGAAACCTCTCAACCGGAGGCCCCGCCCCTTTCGACGCCTGCGCCAGATCTATACGCAGTTGAAGCAGAGAATCTTCATCCAGTTTCTTCCTCCCAACACATTTTTTGCGAGATCGGGCGCACCTTGCAGGACCAACGGGAACGTTTAGGCCTTACCCTCGAAGAAGCTGCCTCCGCCACACATATTCGCTCTCGCCATCTCGCCGCTCTTGAAAGCGGCCAAATGGAACAATTGCCCTCACTGGTCCACGCCCGGGGTATGCTCCAAAATTATGCCGCCTTTTTAGGCGTGAACGAGGATCAGATCCTTTTGCGTTTCGCCGAAGCGTTGCAACAGCGTCGTCTGGAACGAACCGGAAGTCGTCCTCGAAAAACGATAACTCTTGAAAGTTCACAATCTGGTAATACACCTCGCGAGAGAGATCTTCCTTGGCGACGCATTCTCTCCCCTGATTTGATCATGGCTGTATCTTTCATCCTCGCCCTGCTTGGCTTCACCGTTTGGGGAGCTTCACGCATCTCTGCGGCACAAAAAGCGCGTAATCCATCTACCCCACCGGCCATTGCCGAGGTTTTAGCCCAAGTACCGACTACCCTGGCTCAATCACCCTCGCCCACAGTTGAGACCGAAATTACAGCAGTCGTTCCCGAAAATACCGACGCCCTGGTTGCTAACGAGACTACACCCACCAATGCCCTCCCTACCGCTATTAGCAACGCGCCGCTCCAACTCAACGTGATCGCCCAACTGCGGGTCTGGATGCGCGTGGTAGCCGATGACAAAATCGTGTTCGAGGGACGCACCGTTCCCGGGCAAGCCTACGCCTTTGGCGCCAGACAGCGCATCGAATTTAGTTGTGGAAACGGTGCCGGTGTTCGACTCGTTTTCAATCAATCCGATCTTGGCAACCCCGGCGCCATGGGGGAGCCGGTACGCTGGATCTTCACCGCGGAGGGTCTTGTAACCCCTACCCCGCAAGTCACAGCCTCACCAACCCCTACTCCCCCACCGACGTCCACTCCTACACCCACATCTCTTCAACCCACACCTACCATTACCCCTCTGATCCCATGAACGAAAAGACATTTTATCTGGTATCCCTAGGTTGCGCAAAAAATACCGTGGACTCGCATTCCATGGCCGCACTGCTCCAGCGCGCTGGTTACGAAGCTGTGGACAATCCCCGCCAAGCCCAATTTCTTATTGTGAATACCTGTGGATTTATCCAGCCTGCGCGCGAGGAATCCATCAAGACCCTTACCGCGCTAGCCCGAAAAAAGCGCAAGGGACAATACCTTATCGCGACGGGTTGCCTGACTCAGCGCTACCGTGAACAAGTTGCCCAAGATGTGCCCGGTCTCGATGGCATGCTCGGTACGAGACGCTGGATGGACATTTTAGATCTAATCGAACGCCTGAACGCAAATCCCCCCCAACCTCTTTATCACCTACCTGAAACCCCAACAGTGGGGCGGGATGAGCGCGGCGTATTGCGGGCCGCAGTGCAAGGCGCCAGCGCTTACCTTAAGATAGCCGATGGTTGCCGGCGTCCCTGCGCCTTTTGTGCGATACCTTTAATCAAAGGCACCTTAGTCAGCCGCCCCATGGACGTCATCCTTGAAGAAGCGCGCCAACTTCAAGCCGCTGGGGTCAAAGAACTGATTTTAATCGCTCAAGATACCACCGATTACGGCCACGATCTGGGATTACAAGATGGGCTAGCATTACTGCTCGAAAATTTGGTCAAAACCGTACCCGATATTCCCTGGATCCGCCTTCTCTACACCTACCCCGGCGCAGTCTCCGACCGCCTGATTGAATTGATGGCATCCCAGCCCCAAATCGTCCACTACCTGGATATTCCTCTTCAACACGCCCATCCGGATATCTTACGCAAAATGCGCCGCCCGGCGAATATGGAATGGGTTTACCGCACCTTAGAAAAAATGCGCCGCGCCATGCCTGACCTGGCGATTCGAAGCACCTTTATCGTTGGTTACCCCGGTGAGACCGAAACCGAATTTCAAACCCTGCTCGATTTCTTGGCCGAAGTGCGGTTGGATCGCGTTGGTGCCTTCACATTCTCGTTTGAATCCGGCACGGCCAGCGAGCCCTTAGGCGATCCTGTTCCTCCCGAGGTCAAGCAAGATCGCTATAACCGATTGATGGAACTTCAATCCTCGATATCCCTTCAAATTCATCAGTCCTTGATCGGCAAGCATCTGGATGTGCTGATCGAAGGTGCCAACCAAGACTTATCCGTCGGACGGTCATACCGTGACGCTCCCGAAGTTGACGGGCTGGTGTTGATCCCGGGACAATTCAAACCCGGTGAGATGGTAAGGGTTACGATAGACAGCGCATTGCCTAATGATTTGATTGCACACCCTGCTTCCTAGCCTCTCGAACGAGTATGCGCGCCTACTCACGATGGATCTTTGTTCTGGCGCTTGGCACCGCCATACTAGCGGGTGGCTTAACTTTGGCCATAACTACCAATATTTTTGAGGGTATTCCTCATCTCGAAGATGAATATGCGTACTTGTGGGAAGCGCAGGTCATGGCACGAGGTGAAATCAAAGTGCCCACGCCTTCGTGCCCACGCTGTTTTTTAGTTCCCTTTGTGGTAGATTACGAAGGATTCCGTTTTGGTAAGTATCCACCCGGGTGGCCTGCCGCGCTTTCGCTCGCCCTTCGTCTGGGATCCGCAACCACGTTGAATGGGCTATTGGCCATGGCCTGCACGTGGTTAACCTTTCGGCTGGTGAGCAAAATTACGACCCCGATAGAAGGGTTGCTAGCGGCTTTGCTAACAGCCACCTCTCCTTTCTTCCTGATGAATGCCGGTTCCCTGCTCTCACATACGTTTTCCTTCTTCCTCACCTTATCCTTTGTCTCAGCCTGGTTGGATGCCGCTGACCCATCCTCTCGCACGGCGGCGGTTACAGTCCCCCTGGCCGGGCTCGGTTTAGGGTTGCTTGCACTGACCCGCCCGCTAACCGCCCTTGGAATCGCCATTCCCTTTATCGGGCACGGTTTGTGGCTTCTCGTTCGGGGCAAGGCGGTATTGCGTAAACGCGTCCTGATCATCGGTCTTACAGCCGGTGGAATTGCCTCGCTCTTATTCCTATGGCAGTACGCCCTCACAGGCAACCCCTGGTTGAATCCCTATACCCTCTGGTGGCCCTATGATCGGGTCGGTTTTGGCGCCGGGATTGGCTTACACCCTGATGGTCATCAACCCTATCACGCTTGGGTCAATACAAAATTTAGCCTGCGCGTTGGCAGTAGCGACCTTTTTGGTTGGGGGCGGCTCTCATGGCTCTTTATGCCGGTCGGTTTAGTGGTTTTGCGCAAAAATCGCCCCGCATGGCTGATTATCACATTGGGAGTAAGCCTTATTCTAGCCTACGGTTTCTACTGGATTGGCGCTTGGGTGTTAGGCCCACGTTATTATTACGAGGGCATGATTAGCGCGACACTGCTCACTTCGGCTGGGATCACCGCTTTGGCCGGCAAACTTCCCAGCCTTTTACAACCCTTGCGCACACGTTGGTTGGGATATCTGCGTTTTAGCATTACCACAGCTCTGGTCATGGGACTTATCCTGGCAAACTTATGGTTCTACCTTCCCCAGCGGCTGGGTCAACTTCACGGGCTTTATGGTGCCTCGCGAACGCAACTTGCCCCCTTCGAATCACCCTCAGCTCAAGCCCTTACCCCCGCCTTGGTGATCGTCCATATTCGCGAATCATGGCGCGAATACGGAACACTTCTGACCCTCAGCAGTCCCTTTATGGATAGTCCATTTCTTTTTACCATTAGCCGCGGCGAAGAAACGGATGCAGCCTTAGCACAAGAATTTGCCGCACGAAAAATCTGGCACTATTACCCGGACACCCCTTACACTTTTTATACCGCCCCCCGCTCCCCCGAAACCCCTTAACCTCAAGCAACTCTCGCCCAGGCCGTGAACAACAACACCACAACCGAGAGCACCAAATTGAGCCGCCAAAGCCAGATTAGACGGCGGTGAAGCTGTCCTCTCGTTGTCTCATCCATCTTTTTTCCTGTGGTGAGCAAATAATTCAGTCGCCTCAATTGGGGCATCACCCCCCACGTCATCCCCACGCCCACCAAAACCATGCCCGCCACGGCAATGTGCTTCAAAAAAATTGCCACCGCCCAGGGGCTTTCTATCACCAGAAAGCCCTGATAGGCCGGATGAGCGCTCATTTGAAATAACCCGGTAGCGGTCAAGACCGCCAATGCAAGCCATCCAATGCTTTGCAAACGTCGTAATAATCGCTCATAAAACGAAAAGTAAGCCGCTTCTGTGAGCATAGACCGGGACAAAGGCAGGACGATGAAGTTCGTCACCACAATCCCCCCGATCCAGACTACCGTCGCTAACATATGTAACCAATACGTGAGGGCCAAAGCCCACGCGGGAATTTCTGCACTCATGGCGTGGGAGTCATTTCAGGGGTAGGTGTATCCGAAGGAACCGGTAAAGTGGCGGTCCCAGGTGTAGGGGTTTCAGTTGGTGTGGGTTCCACACCGGGGGGATTGGCACACCAATTCCGCACCGCCTCGAGGGTGGGTTGCACCTGAGGATTAGGCGCAATGGCCAGAGCATTCTCATAGTGTAATTGCGCCTCGCAATATTGTCCTTGGGCTGCCAACTGATCCGCATATTTTATTGAAGCAATCCGAAAGCGCTCCGTGGCCGTCATACCCGAACCGTCGCGCAGGTTGGGCAGGGCGGGATAAATTTGAGAGAAGTAATTAACCACCCGTGCCCAATCCACCCCCCAGAAACTCGCCGCAGAGAGATACTGCCGTGCCCAAATGCGATAGTTTTGAGCATCCACGTCTAGCGGCGCAAATCGTTCAGCCAGAGTGAGATTGTAAATTCCAACCTCTAATAACCCGTCTTCTAAAATGTTCTTCACCCCCAAATTACGCAAGGCTAAATAGTACATCCCATCTACATCTACGGCGCGATAGGTTAGATTTAGTTTGCGCAGTATTTCAATCGTGTCAATGGCCGTTTGCCAGTCTTTATCCAAAAGGGCTCGTTGAATTTGCGCAAACAGTTCTTCTTCTTTGCGCGTATCGGGGGTAGGCGCCTGAGTCGACGTGGGGGTAACCGTGGGGGTCTGCTGCAATGTCAAGCCCATCATGGCTTGAGCCAAACTTTCCATCGCGCCTGGAAAATCGGGCTTGAGCGAGAGAACAAACTCAAAGCGCTTGCGCGCTGTATCATAGCGACCAGCAGCCAAATCCGCCAAACCCAATTGATACTGCGTCGCGGCAACAATGGCTTTCTGATTCTCTTCTTCTGCCAACCGATCCTGCAAACTGGCTTGGTATCCCAACCATCCACCGAGAAGACCGGATACAATGATAACCCCCAGCGCCGCTAGAACCCAAACCCACCACCGCACTCTGCGCCGACTTGCTGGCTGTGCTTCCACCATTTCATTTATCTCATTTGCCGTGCTATCAATGTGTTCGTCGTTGTGTGCTGTCATCATGGCTTATATTATACCGTAGGGTTAATCTGCACTCATAAACGAATTAGCAATCGCAATTCTTGCCATATCCAAGGTAAGGCCAATATTCCCCCCACTCCCATCAGCCCTACTGTCCCCCACAAAGTCGTCCCCCCTCGAAGCATGATTTGCCCTAGAACTACAGCACCCCCACCCATAAACGCAGCCATAACTGCTCTCAAGAGCACCGGCGCAACCGTAAGGCGATGATTAAGGATGCGCGTCAACCACAGGGTCAGAATGAACGCTTCGATCGAAAAAGCCAAAGCATCGGCAAGACTGATCCCCGGCGCACCTAACCAGCGGTAGAATTGCGTCCCCGCTAAGATGTAGATTCCCAAGGTAATCCCTGCCCCAGCCAACGGAACCCAAGCATTTTGCCGTGCATAGAAAGCCCGCACCATGATTTCTACGACACATTGCCCCAATAAGCCCAATAAGTACGCCTGCGAGACTCGCCACAGCAAATCTGTGCCCGCTTCACCAAAATCGAACACCATCGCTAAAAGAGGGCGCATTCCCAAACCCAAGATAAACGTCAAAGGGATGGTTAAAGCCACCAAAACGCGCACTGCCCGCTGGATGCTATCCCGGAAATGCTCACTTTGATCTCGTGCCATCTGCTCAGAGAGCGTGGGCAAGAGGGCGGTGCCCAATGCCGTCCCGATCAACGTCTCCGGCACCTGAAAGATCATCCAGCCATAGGTCAAAGCCGTAACCGCACCGGTCGCCAACCGCGACGCTAAATTATCGCGCACGATAAAAATTAACTGAATGCACAACACCGTGAGCAGACGCGGCCCCATTAGCCGTAGAACTTTTCGCACCTCAGGGCTCTGCAACCCCAACCCAGCCTGCCAACGAAATTTATAGCGAATCAAGCCGGGCACTTGTATCCCGAGATGTAGCAAGGCTCCCAAAATCACGCCGTAAACCAACCCGTGCACCCCCAAGCCAAATGCCGGCAGGGTCAACCCCCACAGCGAAAAACCGCGCTCCGGTGCCAGCACTATGGCCCCAAAGATTTGCCCGAAGTTATAAAAAAGCGGCGCCATTGCCGGTAACAGGAAATGCTGATGGGCTTGCAGAGCCGCCATGACCAACCCACTCAGCGAGAAAATTACCGTCGCCACCAGATTAAGCCGCATTAACGTAACAACGAGTTGTTGTTGCTCCACCCCGAAGCCGGGTGCAATACCCAGTTCCCACGTTACCAGCGGGTGCGCAAAGACACCCACTAACATGCCCAATGCACCCGTAACCAGAAACGCCAAATTCGCAATGCGGCTGAATAACTGCCAAGTGGCATATTCTCCACGTTGTGTGAGGGTTTCGGTGAGCACTGGGATGAAAGCCATCGCCAAAGCCCCACCTGAGATCAATGCAAACAGTAAATCAGGCACATTGTTGGCAACATTAAAGGCATCCAAGGCTTCAGATAGGCCAAACTGGCGAGCAATAACCACTTGGCGAACAAAGGCAACCACTTTATCTAAAGCGAAGAATCCCCCTATCAACAACGTATTCCGTGTAACCCGGCTCAGCCGCATCGGTGCTTCTCACCCCAACGCCACATCCAGCATCATCATGAGCGCAAACCCCACCATCACCCCAATGGTAGCCACATCCGAATGCCCACCGGAGTGACCCTCAGGGATCAGTTCTTCAACGCAGACGTAAATCATTGCCCCAGCGGCAAACGCCAAGGCATAGGGTAATAACGGGCGCACCAGAAACACCGCCAACGCTCCCAACACACCCGCCAGAGGCTCCACAACACCGGAGAGTTGCCCTAGGAAAAAACTCTTCCAACGCGATAGGCCTTCCCGCCGCAGTGGGGCTGAAACCGCCAAACCCTCAGGGAAATTTTGCAATCCAATCCCAACCGCCAACGCCACGGCACCTGCCAAGGTAGCCTCTTGAATTCCTGCGGCGGCGGCGCCAAAAGCCACCCCTACGGCTAACCCTTCCGGAAAATTATGGAGGGTAATCGCCAGAACCAGAAGGACGCTCCGTTGCCAAGACGTTTTCAATCCTTCAGCCGCACTCAGTGCCATGCCAACGTGCAGATGGGGCAACAAACGATCTACCAAATACAGGAACGCCCCACCGAGAAGAAATCCGATTACCGCCGGCAGCCAACCGGGCATTCCCATATCGTGCGACATCTCAATCGCGGGCTTCAAAAGCGAGAAAAAACTGGCCGCAATCATTACCCCTGAGGCAAACCCTAACATCCCATCTAACAACCTTCGATTCAACTCGCGCTTTAAGAAAACCCCCGCGGCTCCCAAAGCCGTAACGCCCCAGGTAAATAGCGTCGCTAACAAGGCTTGCACGACAGGATTAAGGTCTTCCATGAAAGCCAGTGTCATCACCGCTTCCTCACCTCATAGGATAACGTCACCAAATATAACATGTTTTCACCGCTTCTGACAAAAGCAATAGGTATAATCAAAACTATGCAGGCACCGGGCATTCTTTATATTGTGGCTACACCTCTAGGTAATCCGAAGGACATTACCCTACGGGCAATTGAGATCCTTTCCCAGGTGGATGGCATCATTTGTGAAGATATTCGCAACGCGAAACGGCTACTCCATCAGTTGAACTTGCCCGAAAAGCCCCTCTATCCGCTCAACGAACATAATGAGATTCAACAAGCACCGGCTCTGGTAGATCAATTGAAGGGCGGGAGACACTTGGCACTTATTTCAGATTGTGGCACGCCGGTTTTCTCTGATCCAGGGGCTTTTTTAATCCATCAAGCCATAACCACTGGCGTTCCGGTAAAACCTATCCCTGGGCCCTCTTCCCTCATGGCGGCTTTATCTGTTCTCGATACCCACCTAGAACAATTTGTTTTCGGAGGATTTCTGCCCCGCAAGCCCGAAGGACGCCGCCAAGCGCTAAAAAGGCTCAAAGCCATCGGTTTGCCCATCGTCCTCATGGATACCCCCTACCGATTGATAACATTGCTGCAAGAAGTTGCACAGGTATTCGGCGATCAAACCCCCATCACCCTGGCTCTAGACCTTACCTTACCTCAAGAAACGATTCTCCGCGGAACGGTGAGCAACATCATCAATGCCCTGAAGGTGCGCAAAGCCGAATTCGTGCTTGTCGTCCATACCATTAAAGCAAAATGATCACGCTCTTCACGTGATCATTTGGTGCCCCCAGGGGGATTCGAACCCCCGTTTTAGCCTTGAAAGGGCTGCGTCCTAGTCCCCTAGACGATGGGGGCAGCGCGCCCAAATTCTACCACAAGGCATTGCAATGGGTCAAGCCAAATTCAATACAATCTTCATACCTTCTCTGCGGGTTGAATACAAATGGGGCTGTCCACGGCAGGGTTATTTACGGCCCGCTCCACGGGATAGGCCATCATATCCTCCGCAGGATAGGGTCTTAAGAGCGCCTTTAATTCCGAAAGCCCACGTGTTTCGAGCCATGCCCAGCACTGCATCCGGTCTAAGATAACCGGCATGCGATCGTGAATCTGCTTCACCAGGTCGTTGGCAGGACAGGTGATAATCGTACACGAGAAAATCGCTTCACCACTCTCGTTTCGCCAGACATCCCACAACCCCGCAAATGCAAATGGCGTGCTGTCTTTCAGACGAAAGAGGTAAGGACGCGAGAATGACCGTTTCCCCTCACTGGCTTGCCATTCATAGAACCCATCCGCCAGAATGAGACAACGCCGAGAAGCGAAAGCGGATCGAAACGCCGGCTTTTCATCCAAGGTCTCAGCACGGGCATTAATCAGCCGATTCCCAATGGCAGGATCCTTTGCCCATGAGGGGATCAACCCCCATCGAAACCATTCTGCTCGGCGCGTTTCAGCGTCGCGTAACCCTAAAATCGGCTGAGTTGGGGCAATGTTGTAGCGCGGTCGCCAATCGGTGGGTATCCCATTCAGTCCAAAGGAAAACACCAGTTGCTCGGCATCTACCGTTAACGTAAAACGGCCACACATTTTTCACCTACCTTTCTCACTTGCCATTCACAGCGCTAACGACGATTATAATATACCCAATCCCCTTTCCGAGGCATGCCTATGACCCAGCCCCTCGTCGAATGCATCCCCAATTTCTCCGAAGCCCGCCGACCCGAAGTCGTCGAAGCCATTATCCAAGCCATCAATTCCGTTCCCAACGTATATATCCTAGACCGCCACTCCGATTTTGACCACAACCGCACCGTTATCACGTTTGTCGGCTCGCCGCAGGCAGTGGAAGAAGCCGCTTTCCGCGCTATCGCCCGCGCCGCCGAACTGATTGATCTCGATAAGCATACTGGCGCCCATCCCCGTATCGGTGCCACTGACGTTGTCCCCTTTGTCCCGATCCAAGATATTACCATGCAAGAATGCGTTGAAATGGCTCGTCGGCTGGGTAAGCGGGTGGGAGAAGAATTACAGATCCCAGTCTATCTCTACGAGGAAGCCGCTACCCGCCCTGAACGGGTAAATCTCGAAAATATCCGACGCGGTCAATACGAAGCCCTGAAAGAGGAAATTGCCACCAACCCTGAACGCGAGCCGGATTTTGGCCCTCGCCATGTAGGGCCCGCCGGCGCCACCGTCATCGGTGCACGTCAACCTTTGATTGCCTTCAATGTCTATCTGAATACGAGTGACACCTCCATTGCCCAAAAAATTGCCCGCGCGATTCGGTTTTCCAACGGCGGTTTACGCTACGTCAAGGCGATGGGAGTGTTGGTAGAAGGCAAAGCCCAGGTCTCCATGAATCTGACCAATTTTCGCCAAACGCCGGTCTTCCGCGTCATAGAATTAATCCGCCGTGAGTGCGAACGATACGGGGTAGCCGTACACCACAGTGAAGTCGTTGGTCTTATCCCCCAAGAAGCGCTCAACGACTCTGCCATCTGGTATCTGCAACTTGATGGCTTTGAACCTTCACAAATTCTAGAAAACCGCCTAAATGAAGTGATGCGGGCACAAAGCCGCGAAGCGACAGCACCGCCCCATGAAACCAGTTTTCTGGAAGCCCTAGCCGCACCCACCCCGACGCCCGGCGGCGGGTCCGCCGCGGCGTTTACCGGCGCGATGGCAGCAGCGCTGGTGGCTATGGTGGCACGCCTAACTCTGAGCAAGAAAAAATATGAACATGTCAAACCCCAAATGTGGCAAATTCTGGAAGAAGCCGAGACCCTACGCCGCAACTTGCTCGAAGCTGTCGAGGAAGACGCCCAGGCTTTTGAAGCCGTTATGGCGGCGCTGAAACTGCCTAAAGAAACGCCCGAGCAGGAAACCGCACGGCAAGAAGCGCTTCAAAAAGCGAACCTCCATGCGGCTGAAATCCCCCTTAAAGTGGCTCAAATCACATCATCGGTGCTGGATCTGGCTCACCAAGCCGTCGCATTGGGCAACCTTAACGCAATCACCGATGCCGCATCCGCCGCCACTCTGGCGCATAGCGCCATCATGTGCGCCGGGTACAATGTCCGCATTAACTTAAGTGGCCTAGATCCATCTCTTGCACAGCCTCTACTCGATCAAATCGGCACGATAGAAAACCAAGCCACTGAACGTTTGAAGGATGTCCGCGCTTTACTGCGCGAGCGCGGGGGACTGCAAATCCCAGATTAAGGCGCTTCCCCTCGACCAATCGGGGTTATAAATTCACACTTGAGAGGAGTACACCGATGGGGCTTAAACCGGATCACTGGATTCGCAAGATGGCACTCGAATATGGCATGATTGAACCATTTGTGGATCACCAAGTACGCACAGGGGTCATTTCTTACGGCCTCTCTTCCTATGGGTATGACATACGGGTGGCAGACGAATTCAAAATTTTTACGAATGTCTTCAGCGCCATGGTGGATCCGAAGGACTTCGATCCCAAATCCATGGTGGACTTCAAAGGCGATGTGTGCGTCATCCCACCCAATTCCTTTGCCTTAGGGCGAACCGTGGAATATTTTCGCATTCCGCGTAACGTGTTGACCGTCTGCCTGGGAAAAAGCACCTATGCCCGGTGCGGCATCATTGTCAACGTGACTCCCTTTGAGCCCGAATGGGAAGGATACGTCACCCTAGAAATTTCAAACACCACCCCCCTCCCGGCCAAAATTTATGCCAACGAAGGCATTGCGCAGGTGCTCTTCTTTGAGGCCGACGAGGTCTGCGAAGTTTCCTACGCCGACAAAAAAGGAAAATATCAAAAACAAAGCGGGATTTACCTCCCCCGCTTATAGCCAATCCCACCGCCGGGGGTACCCCATGTCAGGGTTATATCCGGGACGTTTGGCATGGCACATCATGCCTGCCGAAGGGAAGTTCTCTCTTCGCCTTCAAGACGATCCACTGGTTCAATTGAACAACTTCGGGTTGAAAATACGCTTCCAAAAGCAGGGCCAATCGCACCTCTGGGAACTGAAAAACTTTCAGCCTATTGCTCCCCCCGACCATTCTCTCGACATTCCCTCAATCGAAGGTGAGATCATCGAACAATTAACCACAACGCTTTCCTCGGCGGGACTGCAGGCGGTTCTCACCTTGGCACACGCACGGCAAGGACAATGGGCCCTTTGGCATCTTAGTTTACACAACCAAGGCCATGAACCTATTTGGATAGACCAAATTACACTGCTCGACGCGGGTGGGGATGACCCAACGAGTCAATTCAGCCTTGGCACTTCACCCCAAGATATGCGTTTTTACCTCAACGGCTGGCAGTCTTGGTCTTTCACTGCCACTTTAAAGACTTATTCAAAGATGCCGTGCTCGCGTTTGGGACCCTTCCAGAACCCTATGGTGATCAATCCGGGCACACCGCTATTTCGTCGCCCCGGCTACTTCAGTAGCGATTTCTTTACCCTTTTGCTTGCCCCCAAGGACAACTGCGGACTCGTGGCAGGGTTTCTTTCCCAACAACGCCACTTTGGCAGTCTGGCTTTCTCAGCCGCCCCTCGACCCCACCTTCAGGTCTGGGCAAACGGCGATCACACTCGCCTGGATCCTGGAAAAAGCATGGAAACCGATTGGTTCATGCTCTATCCTTTTACCACCGACCGCGAGTCACCCCTCTCCCCTTATCTGGACGCCGTTGCCTCTTTTCATGGGGTGGAGCAAATTCCACCCAGCCCGCGCGGCTGGTGCTCGTGGTATTATTACTACACGAAACTTTCAGCCGAGGACATTCGTCAGAACCTCGAGCAGATTCAAACCTGGCGGTTTCGTTTACCGCTCGAACTCGTCCAGATTGACGATGGCTTCGAAGCACAAGTGGGAGACTGGCTGACCTTTAAGCCCTCGTTTCCTCAAGGTGTTGCCCCGTTGGCTCAAGAGATCAAAGCCGCGGGGTTAAGACCCGGATTATGGCTGGCCCCGTTTATCGTCCATCCCGGATCACAACTGGCTCGTCAGCACCCAGAATGGCTCCTGCGTCGCCCATCAGGGCGCCCGGTGAATGCTGGCTTTGTCTGGAATACTTTTGCCACTGCACTTGATCTCACCGTCCCCCAAGCGCTGGATTACGCCGCCCAGGTCGTAGATACCGCCGTTCACAAGTGGGGATTCCCCTATCTAAAACTCGATTTTCTCTACGCCGCGGCGCTACCCGGTCGCTATCACAATCCCACCCTAACCCGCGCGCAGGTAATACGCCACGGCATGGAGACCTTGCGCCAAGCCGCTGGCGATGAGACCTTTCTCCTAGGCTGTGGAGCGCCGCTGGGTTCCGTGCTCGGGCTTGTCAATGCCATGCGCGTTGGCGCCGATATCAGCGGAGCATGGCAGCCCGAGTACCTTGGTCACCAATGGTTTTTCCGCGGCGAACCCCATATGCCCGCCGCGGTCAACGCCATCCGCAATACCCTTACCCGCGCTCCCCTGCACCGCCGTTGGTGGATCAATGATCCCGATTGCCTAATCCTCCGCCCCACAAAATTGAGCCTGGCTGAAGTGCAAACTCTGGCCAGCGTGATCGCCCTCAGCGGCGGATCATTCCTGATTTCAGATAACCTGACCACTCTCCCGCCCGAACGGCTCAAAATTGCCCAAGCCCTCTTGCCATTAATCGAAGCATCCTCTGAGGTATTAGACCTGCTGGAAAACGAATATCCTGCCCATCTCCGCTTGGATTTGAAAGGAGCCCTCGGTGAATGGCACCTGCTGGCGTTCATCAATTGGGATGACCAAGCCATTACACCCCAATTTACGCACCAGCGTTATCACTTAGATCCCTGGCAAACCTACCTAGTACATGATTTTTGGAATGACCGCCACTATGAATGGAAAGACCGTTCCTCCCTTGAGCTTCCCCCGATCCCACCCCACGGCATTGCCCTCTTGGCTGCGTTTCCTCTACGCTCCGAACAACCTGCCTGGGTTGGAAGCACACTTCACATCAGTCAAGGTCTTGAGGTAAAAGATTGGAATGCGGAACGCTCTTTCCTCACCTGCCACATTAATGTCCATCATGAAGCCGAAGGTAACGTCTATTTTTACCTACCCTTGTCTCCTCGGCAAGTTCGATTGGATGAGACGCCTCTCCCAGGGCGTGAGATCTTGCCTCACGTTTATGGTTTCCCGGTCCGCCTCTCTACCTCTGGCGCAACCCTGGTGATCAATAGGTAATGCCTAAAAAGTAACTGCCCGGCTTTTTCTATCGCCGGGCAATCACGAAACTTCTCGTCGGATCAATTGATTTATGACTCAGGCGGTTTAGTCTCAGATTTTGGCGCCTGTCTTCGTGTTCGTTGCCAGCGGCGGAATCCCCGCCAGATCAACCATCCTACAATCCCAATTGGCAAGGCTACCGGCAAGCAGAAGAGCACCAACCAGATGGCACCACTGACCAGCGCTTGGTAAGCCCGAATCAAGGCACGAATAGCATCCCGCGCCACGCCCTCGGGTTTCCAGGTGCCAATTGTAATCGGCGCAACGGCTTCCTTGGCACGCAGAGTTACGGTGATCGCCGACATTGCCGCCGATTCCTCGTAATATTTGATCTGACCCTTCAGAACTTCGATTTGCTCATTAACCTGGCGCAGTTCATTGTAGATCTGAAGCACTTCCTCGGGCTTGGTCGCCGTATCCATGATCTTCCGCAATTGCTCTGCCGCGTCTTCCAGGTTGCGTAAGCGTGATTGCAGGTCGGTGTATTCTTTAGTAACATCCTGGCCGTAAATGTTCTGAGAGAGAATATCGGTTTCAGGGTTTTCGACCAGGGCACGGATACGCCCAAGCGCCTCATCTAACCGTTCGGCAGGGACGCGAATGGTAATGGTGCCCTCTTGTACCTGAGCACCCTCTGGGGTTTGCGTCTGATACAGACTAGAATTGACTACAAACCCTTTCATTTCGCTCGCCAGGCGGATGATAGCATCCATGGCCTGGGCAGGATTTTCTACGACAATTGAGAGCTCTGCGGAACGGATGACGATTCGTTCGCCAACCGGGCTTTCAGGGGCCACTTCTGAAGCGCCTTGATAGGCCATTTTATCCACTGCCAGGGGCGCCATCGTGGGCTGGGCCGCTACATTTCCAGGATACCCCGCACCGCGTTCTGCCGGCACGACATTTTCAAGCGGAGCGACGCTTTTCGGTGCACACGCCGATAAAGCCAATAGTCCCAGGATCAAAACTACCATCAGAATTGGGCGCATACTGATTTTCATCTCATCTTCTCCTCTTTCAGGTAGGGTGGCTACTTATTAGACGTATTCGAGCGCCCAAGGTTCCCCGCTTCATACCCCTTCGCTGAGCCGGCGTGCATGGTACGTGGGCAATCCCGCTTTGATAATCCGCTCCTGAACCTGGTCAATCGGATATTCAACCCGATGGAACTCCCACGTCCCCGCTTCGGGATCAAAAATGGCATAAGCCGCCCGCGGATCACGATCTCTCGGCTGTCCCACTGAACCGGGATTAGCAATCACCGGCGTCTTCAAAGTCACCGCTTCCTTGTCTTTGGGCACTACCCATTCAATCCATTCCCCATCATAGTGAAAGATTACGGGAATGTGTGTATGTCCAACTAAACAATACGTCGTATCAAAATGGGCAAAATTGGCCGCTACAACGCTAAGATCCAGCAAGTACTCCCACAGCGGATTACGCGGACTACCGTGAACCAACGTGCAAGACCCCACCACTATTCGTTCAGGCAACTGCTCTAGAAACTGACGCGTGTCGTCGCGGAGTGCTTGTTGAGTCCACTGCACCGAAAGCGAGGCTTCGCGATTGAAAAAGGAAAGATCCAGCCGCCCCAACACTGCCGCATCATGGTTGCCTAATAAGCACACCAGATTGGGTTGCTGTCGAACCAGATCTACACACTCGTTCGGATCCGGCCCATAATCCACCAAATCTCCCAGACACCAAACGGCATCCACCGAACCGGCATCTTTGAGCACGGCTTCCAAGGCAGGCAGGTTAGCATGAACGTCCGAGATAATTAATACTCGCATGTAGGAACACCCCTAGCATTATGTAAGCGATGCCACCAGTTGCTGGATAACGGTTTCCGCTACAGCTTCCTTGCTCATAAGTGGCAGCGCCTGTATGCGTCCGTCAGCAAACAATAAGGTTACTCGATTTGTATCCACCTCAAAGCCAGCGTCCGTGGCCGAGATATCGTTAGCCACAATCATATCTAAACGCTTGCGTTGGAGTTTTTCCTGAGCATGAATTAAGAGATCATCACTTTCGGCGGCAAAGCCGATCACCCGCCGAGGGTAACCCAATCGAGCCCGCCGCTCGGCAACAGCCATCAGGATATCGGGGGTTGCCTCCAATTCTAATGCAGGGATGCCGTTTTCTTTCTTTATCTTTTGTCCGTGGGCAACCCGTGGGCGAAAATCGGCCACGGCGGCTGCCATCACCAAGGCTTCGGCATCCTGAGTTTCGCGAAGCACGGCCTCCATCATATCGGCGGCAGTGCGCACCGTGATCACCCGAGCCCCATAAGGTGGTGTTAGCGCCGTCGGGGTTGTGATCAGAACCACCTCGGCCCCCACATCTAAGGCCGCCTGGGCAAGTGCGTACCCTTGTTTGCCCGAAGAGCGATTGGTGATCACCCGCACTGCATCAATCGGTTCCTGGGTGCCACCGGCGGTCACAACCACCTTACGCCCCGCCAAAGGGCCCGAACGTCCTAACCGCCAACGGATAGCTGCTAACACCTCGGCCGGTTCCACCATGCGCCCGCGCCCAACCAGACCGGAGGCCAAGCGTCCTTCCGCCGGCCCAATCATCATCACGCCACGCTGTTCCAATATTCTGACGGCTTCCTGAGTTGCCGGATGCTGAAACATCCCTGCATCCATTGCTGGCGCCACCAGCAAGGGGCATTGAGAAGCCAGTACGGTCAGTACTAAGAGATTATCAGCCATACCATACGCCAACTTGGAGAGGGTATTGGCTGTAGCCGGGGCAATCACAATCAGTTCAGCAGCGCGCCCCAACCCCACATGGGTCACATGCCCTTCGCCTCCCCACAGATCATCATCGGTATAAGCCTTGCGCGAGGTAAGTGACTGAAACGTCAACGGCGTTATAAAATGCAGCGCCCCTGAGGTTAAAATAACATCCACTTGGGCACCCCATTGAGTCAGCCGAGAGGCGATCTCTCCGGCTTTATAGGCAGCAATAGAGCCTGTTACCCCCAGAACAATGCGGCGGTTCGAAACTGGATTACTCATGGCGTGGGCGGTTTCTCTCCCATAGGATACGCAGCCCCTCTAGGGTCAGCCACGGCGCAAGATGATGAATAACATCGGTATGGCTTGCTACCACCTCGGCCAGCCCTCCCGTGGCGATGACTTTCATGTCCGGCCCCAATTCCCGCCGAAAACGTTCCACCATCCCCTCCACCAAAGCCACATAACCAAAGACCAAACCTGACTGAATGGCATGCACGGTATTTCGACCGATAACCGATGGCGGCGCCTGAATATCTACCCGCGGCAATTTGGCCGTGCGCATGAACAAAGCCTCCGCCGCGATTCCGATCCCGGGCGCAATCGCCCCACCCAGATATTCGCCCTCCGCTGTAATCGCATCAAAGGTTGTTGCTGTGCCGAAATCTACCACACAGGCTGGCCCGCCGTATAGGGCACAAACCGCCACTGCATCAGCAATACGGTCTGCCCCAACAGCGCGAGGGTCTTCATACAAAATTTTGATCCCCGTCTCAACAGTCTCGTCAATCACCAAGATATCATCGCTCAGATAATTGCGACAGGCCTGCAAGATCCGCGGTGTTAACGGGGGCACCACCGAAGCGATGCAAATTCCGTCCAGTTGCGCCGGTGAACACCCCCCATGCTGCAAAAGTCCCAACATTTGCAGGCCATATTCATCCGGCATGCGCTCGTGATCAGTAGCCAGACGCCACCGCGCTCCTAGTTTTGTGCCCTCAAAAAGACCGATAGTGAGATTGGTGTTGCCAACGTCAATGGTTAAGAGCATAAAAGAGGTTAACCGCCTTTCCGGACGTTTTCAATGATCTCAGCAGCATAGTCAAAACGATTGAACGCCGGCATCAGGTAAATGCCTTGCGCAAAAGATTTCGCCGCTAAGGCTAATTCTATCGCAATTTCAATTCCGACACGAGCGGCTTTCTCTCCTCCATTTGCCACACGTTGACGGATCGCATTCGGTATCGTGATACCCGGCACCTCATGATGCAGGAAGGCCGCATGCCGCTCACTCACCAGAGGCAGTATCCCGATTAAAACAGGCACGTTCAGTCCCCCTAGTGCCTCATGAATATATTCTAGAAACGCGCGCGCAGCCTCAGGGTCGAAAATGGGCTGGGTCATGATAAAATCTGCCCCGGCGCGTAACTTCCGCCGCAGGTTCTTAATCTCAGCCTCTGGATCAGGGGGATTAAGATTTAGTGCACACCCCACGAAAAACGACGTGGGCTGACCGATATCCATTCCGGCATGATCTACCCCGGTATTAAAGCCTTGTTTGATCAGTTTTATCAAGCCTGAGGGTACCAAGTCATAGTTGTCCATGGCATTGGGGTAATCCCCAATCGCCGTCGGATCGCCCATAACCACAAACACATTGCGCACCCCTAGCGCATGCGCAGCCAGCAGATCCCCCTGCACACGGAGTAGATTCCGCCCGCGGGTAGGAAAGTGCAGAACAGTTTCTACGCCCACCTCTTCCTGAATAAGGCGGCACACCGCCCAAGGGCTCATCCGCATCCGCGCCATGGGGCTATCCGCGACATTGATGACATCCACACCGGCTTCGTTCAGCAATCGCACCCCGGCAAGCAATTTTTGTGTGGAGAGCCCACGCGGAGGGTCCACCTCGGCAGCGATGACGAACATTCCTTCCGCCAGACGTTGGGCCAAACGCGTCGGCTGTTGCACCCCCCCAACGCCTTCCTCGCGTTCAACAACGGTAATACTGAGACCGTTCTCGTAAGAGGTGAGATCCGTTTCCTGGAGTCTCTTATTCATGGCCGCAATATGCTCGGGTGTCGTTCCACAGCACCCACCTACTACTGCGGCTCCAGCCTTCCAGAAGGCTAACGCATAATCGCCAAAATAGTCAGGAGCAGCAGGGTACATGATGCGATCCCCCATGCGTTCCGGCCATCCTGCGTTAGGTTTGACCCAATATCGTCCCTCAGGAACGGCGGAACGCATCTGTTTGAGGATGCGGAGCAACTGATTAGGTCCCCCCGAGCAATTGACCCCGATCACATCGGCGCCGGATTCGTGAATATATTGGGCAACTCGTATCGGGTCATCCCCCAGCAAGGTGCGATCATCGCGGGTAAAGGTGACCGAGGCCACCACCGGCACTTCAGGGTCAACCTCTCGCGCTGCCAGCACCGCCTCGCGCACCTCGTAAAGATCGGCCATAGTCTCAATAACGATAAAATCCACCCCTGCCGCAACCAGGGCTTCGATCTGCTCCCGAAATGCCGCCCGCGCTTGTTCGGGTTGCACCCGCCCAAACGGCGCCAAGCGCACTCCCAATGGCCCCACATCTCCGGCAATCAGCACCCGATTGGAAGACGATGAAATCACCTGCCGCGCAATTTCAACTGCGGCCTTATTTAAGCGCGAAACCTGGCCCTCTAAACCATGTTGGGCCAGTTTATAGCGGTTGGCACCGAAGGTATTGGTGAGAATGATTTGAGCACCTGCTTCTACATACTCGCGATGAATATCAGCCACCAAATTCGGCTTTTGCAGATTCAGCAGGTCAAAGCATTCCTCAAACTTGACCCCTCGCTGGTTGAGCAGTGTCCCCATCGCCCCATCTGCCAGAATCGGGCGCCCTTGGGAAGACAGCCATTCAAAAAACGCATCTCGTTTCATCCGCAACCTACCCCTCTTGCGCACGCATTAATTGCTCAATGCGGCTCTCACCAATATTGAAATATTTAGCCTGAGGATGGTGAACAATTATCGCAGCCGTGGACTGCTCCGGCACCAGTTGATACGCCGCCGTCAGACTCATCCCCAGTTCTGTCTCTGCCGGCAACAAATCAAACACCTTGCGATGATCGGCTAAATCGGGGATCGCCGGATATCCCCATGAATAACGCTTCCCCTGATCGGGAGCCAATCCTAATTCACGCCGGATATGGCGATGGAGATATTCCGCCGTGGCTTCCGCCATCTGCACTGCAAAACCGTGAGTAAAATACGCCTCTGTATATAGCCCCTGTGACTGCAACTGTTCAACCCGCTCGGTAGCCGTTTGACCCACGGTGACGATTTGGAAGGCCACAATATCCATGATCCCAGAATCCACTGGCGCAAAATAATCAGCCAGGCAGAGAAATTCGCCCGCACTTTGGCGTGGGAAGGTGAAACGCATCACTTCTTCGGGCGAGCCGGCCTGTACACTGGCCGGATCGTAAATGATCAAATCATTCCCATCCGCCTGTGCGGGCCAATAGCCGTAAATCCCTTGAGGCTTAAGCCAGCCTTCGCGCAGAGCCTCGCGGCGCATCGCGTCTAAACGGGCTTCATAATCTGCCAACAAACGCTCCCAGGCTTCACCGTGGGTGTTCTTCGCTCCCCATGAAAGCCGGAACAATTCGTTTTTGGATAAGCACTGGAAGACACTTTCCAAGGGCATTTGGCGCACCACCCGCACACCCCAAGTAGGTGGGCGCGGAATGCGTTCGGCAAGCGGCACATTTGAACGGCGTACACCAGCCCGTGATGTGGACGTGATCTGTCGTCCCAATTCCATTTCCGCCTCGGCACGAATACGGGCAAGCAAACGCTGGCGCGCTTCGGGCTCCATCAGCGCGTCCATGGTCTCCAGACCTTCAAACGCATCTTTGCAGTAAAAAACGCCTGGCTCATAAAACTCACCGCTCTCGGTTTGCAAGATGCGCCGTCCAAAGCGCGGATTTATCGCCGCCCCACCGATCAGCACCGGGAACTTCAAGCCGCGACGATGAAGTTCATTGACAATCAGAGGCATCTGCCGACTGGTAGAAACCAGCAAAGCGCTTAGGCCGATGGCATCGGCATTGACCTCTACGGCCTTAGAAATGATCGTTTCAGCCGGCACCTGCTTGCCCAGATCAATCACATCATAGCCGTTATTGGAAAGGATGGTTTTAACCAGGTTTTTGCCGATGTCATGGACATCACCGTAAACGGTTGCCAGGACCATGCGTCCTTTGCTAACACCCTCTTTGCGTTCTAAATAGTGCTCTAGATGAGACACTGCTTTTTTCATCACCTCTGCCGACTGCAAAACAAACGGCAGAATCAGTTCGCCGCTTCCGAATTTGTCCCCCACCTCTTTCATTGCAGGTAAAAGCACCTGATTCAAAATCTGCACCGCAACCTCATGTGGTGAGCGCGGTGCCTCTCGTTGAATGATCTCATCAATATCCTGTTCAACCCCCTCTTTTTGACGATGCAAGATACGCCAATGCAAGCGTTCCTCGGGGGTTCTTTCACCCAGTGCACCTTGTTCGCTCTCGCGCCTTTCGGCCCCTTCGGTTGCGGTGCTCTCCATATGGGCGATAAAACGCTGCAAGGCTTCCGGATGACGATTGAAGATCACATCCTCCGCCAACTGGCGTTCTTCCTCCGGTATCTCGGCATACGGCTTTATGTGTGCCGGATTGACAATCGCCATATCCAACCCGGCCTGCACGGCATGGTAAAGCATCACACTGTTCAGCACCGCGCGCGCTCGCGGCGCTAAGCCAAAGGATACATTACTGATCCCCAACGACGTTAACACGCCGGGCAGTTCGGCCTTAATCAGGCGAATCCCCTCAAGAGTTTCAATCGCCGAACGGGCAAACTCCGGATCCCCCGTAGCCAACGTGAAGGTCAGTGCATCAAACACCAAATCCTGCGGACGCAAGCCGTGTTCCTCAACGGCAATCTGGTAAATCCGCTTAGCCACGGCCAGTTTATCTTCAGCCGTCTTCGCCATGCCGTTCTCATCAATGGTCAGGACAATCACGGCGGCATTATAGCGTTTGGCTAACTCAAAGACGCGATCTGCCTTTGCCCGCCCCCCTTCCAAATGCGTCGAGTTCAACATACATCGTCCGGGGGCGGTCTTAAGCGCCACCTCCATGACCTCGGGCTCCGTGGTATCAATTACCAACGGCACCCGCACAAGCGGTGCGAGGCGCTTGATTACTTTGCGCATCGTCTCTGCCTCATCACCGCGCTCGGTAAGGGCAACACAAATATCCAGCGCGTGCGCCCCGCTGTTGACTTGCTGGCGCGCCAACGTCAAAATCTCGTCATAACGTTCTTCAAGGATTAACTGCTTGAATTTCTGACTCCCCTGCGTGTTCAGGCGTTCCCCGATCAAGAAAGGTTTAGGCTCTTGGAGCATCGGCATTGCCTGGATCGCTGAGGCCAACTGAGGAATGTTCAAGATGGGGCGCGGGGGTGCCGGACGCCGCCCCAAACGCTCTATCAAACGCTTGAGGTGCGCAGGGGTCGTGCCACAACAACCGCCGACGACATTGATGTGATATTTTTCAACAAATTCGGCCAGTTCCTCGGCAAAATGCTCCGGCTCCAGCGGGTAAACCGCCTGGCCGTCCACGTTAAGCGGTAACCCCGCATTTGGAATACACGAAACCGGCAGGCTGGAATGTTCCCCTAAATAACGGATCGGTTCGCGCATGTAATCCGGCCCGGTGGAGCAATTGAGGCCGATCACATCCACGGCCAAACCTTCCAGGATTGCCAATACGGCAGAGATATCTGTCCCTAACAACATGCGCCCGGTGGTATCCAGCGTCACCTGGGCTTGAATTGGGAGATAAATACCGGTTTCCTCAAACGCTTTCTGAATCCCCAGAATGGCCGCCTTAACCTCCAGGATGTCCTGAGAGGTCTCAATCAAAAGTACATCCACCCCACCTCGGATCAACCCAACAGCCTGCTCCCGAAACACATCCACCAATTCGTCAAAACTAATGTTGGAAAGTTCGGGGTCATCCATCGAGGGCAATTTCCCCGTTGGTCCTATTGAACCGGCCACAAAGCGCGGATGCCCCACGGTGCTGTACTCATCAGCGAGCCGTCGCGCCAGTTGAGCGGCCTGCCGGTTAATCTCAATAACCTTATCCTGCAAGCCATACTCTGCCAGGGTGATCCGATTGGAGCGGAACGTGCAGGTTTCAATGACATCCACGCCCACATCTAAAAATGACCTATGAACCTGCTCTACCGCTTGTGGATAAGTGATCACCAGATAGTCATTACAGCCAAAATAGCGTTCACCCCCAAAATGCTCCGGGGTCAGGTTCATTTTCTGCAAATTGGTGCCCATGGCACCATCATAAATGAGTACCCGCTCATTGAGAGCATCCAGGTAACGCCGATTCGTGAACTTACGCTGTGCATGCTGATCGCTCATAGAAACTCCTCACGCTAATAAAAAAGCCTCTCTGGATAGGAGAGGCCTTGATGGCGATAAACAGGCTCTCATCTTCCAGAGTTGCCGCGATCTCGCGGGCTCTGCCGGAATTGGCACCTGCTGAGATCTTCAGCGGTTGCCGAGGCTTCATCGGGCCGGTCCCTCCACCTCTCTGGATGAGCGCCAGAGAACGGCTCTGGCTATGCAATTGTTGAGGCGAATTCTACTACAAAACTCCCTATTTGCAAGGTCTAAATGCGTTTGACAAGTGCGATATAATCTCTGAAGAAGGAGATTAGGGCGTGAACCGAAGCCAGCAATTTCCACCCCTTTCTGTCATCGTCATTCCCTCGCTTTTACTTAGTGCATTAGGACTAGGTGGGTTAGCCTTAGTGATTACCCAAACGCTACCCACATTATTACCGCGCTGGTTATTTTTCTTCCTAAGCACGCTGGGCCTCACCGGTATAGCGCTGCCTATGGTTTACTTTTTGAATTGGCGCTTTTCCTCTCAAGCGCCACCCTCAACAGGTACCCTTGTCCGTGAAGCCTTATGGGCTGGCATCCTCTTTGACCTCTTCGCCTGGCTACAATTAGAACGCGTCCTTACCCTGACCTTGGGGATGATATTGCTTTTGGGCGTTTTTATTCTCGAGTTCTCACTCCGTCTCATCGAACGCGCGCAATGGCGCCCTCACGATACCCCGCATGAATCCTGACCCGCGCCAAATTCCTTCTGTAGATCAATTGCTCCATTTACCTGCAACCGCTTGGCTCGTCGAATCTTTCGGTCGCACAATGACCTTAAAGGCCCTGCGGGAGACGCTAAACACCCTGCGCAACAATCTTCTTCATGGGAAAGTCGTAGATCTCACCCCTGAGTCCATCCTAACTCAGACCCAGAACTTGCTCAACACCTGGTTTACCCCCTCGCTCAAGCCGGTGATCAACGCTACCGGTGTCATTCTGCATACAAATCTAGGCCGTGCCCCGCTAAGTCCCAGTGCCCTTCAAGCCATCTCCCAAATTGCACCGGGGTACTGCAACCTGGAATTTGACCTTGAGACCGGGCGCAGGGGATCGCGAAACCTCCATGCCACCCAACTGCTTACCCAACTGACCGGTGCAGAAGATGCCCTGGTGGTCAACAACAATGCGGCTGCCGTTCTGCTCGTCCTCAGCGCACTGGCGGCAAGACGTAATGTCATCGTTGCCCGCTCTCAACTCATTGAAATTGGGGGTGGTTTTCGTATCCCTGAAATTCTACGCCAATCCCGGGCACGCTTACTTGAAGTCGGCACCACGAACCGCACCCGGCTAGAAGATTTCGAAAAAGCCTTGCATGAAAGTGGCGCAGCCTTGATCCTAAGGGCTCATCACTCCAACTTTCGAATCATTGGTTTCACCGAAGAACCTTCCCTTAACGACTTGGCAAACCTAGCGCACCGCTATCAGATCCCGCTTTTAGATGACCTGGGATCTGGTACCTTGGTGGATACCGTCAAATACGGTTTGGCGCATGAACCTATGGTTCAAGAATCCTTGGCTGCAAACGCCGATCTAGTGTGCTTCTCAGGTGATAAACTGCTCGGCGGGCCCCAAGCCGGGATTATCCTAGGGCGCAAAGATCTGCTCGAAAAAATTAAACGTCACCCCCTCGCGCGCGCAGTGCGCGCCGATAAAATCACCCTGGCCGCTCTCTCTGCGACATTGCTTCACTATTTAAAGGGCGATTGGGAGCAAGCCATCCCCGTCTGGCGCATGATCGCCCAATCCGCAGAAACCATCAAAATTAGAGCCAGCCGCTGGCAAGACACCCTTCAGGTAGGTAACGTGATTCCAAGCCTCTCTACTGTTGGCGGGGGCAGTCTCCCCGGGGAAACCCTGCCCACTTTTGTGCTGGCCCTTGAGGTAAAGTCCCCATCCCAAACGCTCAAGTGGCTACGCACCCGCCCTCATCCTATAATCGCACGCATTGAAAACGATCAAGTCCTTCTGGACCCCCGCACGGTGTTGGAAGAACAAGAAGACCTTCTCTTGAATGAATTGCGTCACCTGCTGACGCAGAAAGCCCATTGACATCATCCAACCCTAAATTCCCAGGAGATAACCATGAAGCGCGACCTCGATCAATTGATGCACACCCACCACGTAGATGCGCTGTGGATCATGGGGCCAACCACGCACAACCCCGCCATGCGCTATTTCACCGGTGATGCCTCGCTTACCGGTGCCGATCTGTTCAAGCGGCGCGATCAGCCACCGCTACTTTTTTACCGCTCAATGGAGCGTGATGAAGCGGCCAAATCAGGTTTACCCACGCGTTGCTACGATGATTATCCTTTCAAGATATTCTATGAGCAGGCCAGTGGGGATATTGCCCAGGCGTCGGCTCTGCGTTTCCAGAAAATCTTAACCGATCTCGGCTTAGACCAGGGTCGAATTGCCTTGTATGGCAAAATTGAGTTTGGGCCGCAGTTCGACTTAACTCAACGCCTAAAACAACTACTGCCCGCGGTGGAATTCCTTGGCTTCTCCGAAGATCCCATTCTGCTCTCGGCCATGATGACTAAGGACGAAGATGAGATCGAGCGAATCCGACACATGGGCCAGATCACTGCTCAGGTCGTTGCCCAAACTGCCGACTTTCTATCCGGCCATCGCGTGAATAACGGCATCTTGGTCAAGCCAGATGGCAATCCGCTCACCATCGGTGAAGTCAAACGCAAAATTAACCTATGGTTGGCCGAGAAGGGTGTAGACAATCCCGAAGGTACTATCTTTGCCATTGGGCGCGACGCAGCAGTTCCCCACAGCACCGGCAACCCCGATGACGTGCTCCGCCTGGGTGAGACCATTGTGTTTGATATTTTTCCTTGCGAGGCCGGCGGCGGTTACTATTATGATTTCACCCGTACCTGGTGCTTGGGATATGCAACCGATGAAGCCTTGACACTTTATGAGCAAGTGCTCTCGGTATATCGCCAAATTACCCAGGAACTGAAACCCAATACGTTCTTCAAAACCTACCATGATCGGACGTGCGAGTTGTTTGAGGCAATGGGGCACCCCACCGTGCGCACCAATCCGACTACTCAGGAAGGCTATGTCCACAGCCTCGGTCATGGGCTGGGATTGCACGTCCATGAATATCCGGTTAGCGGTGCCTACGCTAAGGAATCACGTGATATTCTTGTCCCCGGGACGGTTTTCACTATTGAACCGGGGCTGTATTACCCGGAAAAGGGAATGGGAGTACGCTTAGAAGATACTTACGCTGTACTACCTAACGGTGAAATCACCCGACTGGCGGAGTATCCTCTTGACTTAGTCATTCCAATTCGAGAGGTGTGACGGGAAAAAGAGCGAGTTTATGGGCGCTCAAGGCAGTGTATCCTGGCCTGAGCGCCCTTTTCTTTACTAAACCAGAACATCCACAACCAAAGCCAGAAAAATTAACGCAAGGTACATGCTGGACATGCGATACATCTGATAAGCCGGGCGATTGCCGGGCAAGCGCAAAACCCGCCAAGCGGCATAGATCAATCCTCCCCCTAGAGTCAGCGCAACCAACAAGAAAAGGTGACCGGTCAGGTTCACAAGGGGCATCAACAACGTCAAGGCTACCAACTGCAAAGTGTAGATGAAAATCTGTCGTCGCGTTGCTTGCTCGCCTAGTACTACCGGTAACATCGGAATCCCAGCCCGAGCATAATCCTTTCGCCGCACCAATGCCAATGCCCAGAAATGAGGGGGCGTCCAAAGGAAGATGATTCCAAACAGAAATAGCGCCGGCACCTGAAGATCGTTGGCAACTGCAGCCCATCCTACTAGTGGCGGGATGGCACCAGCCCCACCGCCGATCACAATATTCTGAGGTGTAGCGGGTTTCAGCCAAAGGCTGTAAATCCCCACATAGTAGATCATCCCTGCCAACGTTAAAAGCGCTGTAAGCAGATTAACCATGACCGCCAAAAGGAAGAAGGCAACCCAACATGCCGCTACTCCATAGGCCAGACCCTGTGCTGGGGTGATAATACCGGCCGGAATCGGGCGTTTAGCCGTTCGCTGCATTCGTTTATCGGCTTCACGATCAATGTATTGGTTGATGGCGCTCGCCCCCCCTGCCGCCAGCGCTCCCCCTAAAAGTGTCCAGAAGGTCAATCGGGCGTCGGGTATACCTCTCGCAGCCAATACCATGCCAGTATAGGTGGTGACCAGAAGAAGTGCCACAATGACCGGTTTATTGAGAAGAAAATAAGCCTTCAGACGTGTCTGCCACGGAACTGTGTCTGTAGATTGCCTTTCGGATTGAGGTAATCGTACCCACACCCTGAAAACGAAGACCGTCAAGGTCAACCATAATGCCACAATATTGAAAGCGTGCAAAGCCACCAGATCCTGAGGATAGCCGCGGTTGACCATCACACCCCCTAATCCTATCTGGCCCAGAAAAAGGATCGCCAGTGCTGTAACCGCTGGAAGGGCTATCGCATCGTGAGAGTAACTTCGCCAGGTTATGATGAGCACCCCGGTGACTCCCCCTAAAGCGAGCAAACTTGTCAACCGATGCAAGAGTGTATACCATCCCCATTGGCTCAACACCCAGCCACCTGCACATAACGGCCACCCTCCACAAGCCTGGCTGTGTGAATCTATCCCCTGAGCATACCCGCTGCTAAGCAAGAAAAATGTGACCAGCAAAAGGCTTATCCCCAAAAATCTTACGCCCTTGTTCTCCGAGAACTGAGAACCGGGGAAGGCCTGGAATGAGGGAAGAACAGACAGCCAGGCAACTCCAAAGGCGGTTAGGGCGAGCAACCCAAGCGAGAGGTGAATTGCGTCAGAATAAGCCCGAATCCCAACTGCTGACCAGAACGGTTGTAAGCCCTGGAGCAATAGGGCAACTACCCCAGCCATTAATCCCCACCGTTCAACCGGAAAAAGCGCTTGCCCTCTACTCAACCGCCATATGCCAACGACAAAGCCAAAGAGCCCGACTGCCAACGCCAGGTTTGGGTGTGCCGTCGCAATCCAGGGTAGCCAAGTATCCGGCCGCTCTAGAACGAAAACGCATCTTACGGTCAAAGCACAGATCTCGTTAGGACCCACAAAGCGGGCCACATAACCGCTGTACACTGCCAAAAGCAGAAGAACGACCACACTGCCGTAAACTCGGCTCAAGGTTTTTTGTCTCATTCGTCTTCATCCTCCATTGGCGCGGCAGGATGCCCGCTCGCCTTATACAATTGTCGTTTGACGTAAAATGGATAACCAATCCCTAAAATTGCCGCAAACGTAAACCACTGAATGGCATAGCCCAGATGAGGGCCTTCGCTGATTTCAACCTCCGGCAATACCCGATAAGGTAGTCCCTGCCACGACGGATCTGGCGCCTGCTGTATATAAACCGGCAAGAGAGTCACACGGGTTTGCTGTTGAATGCGCGGAATATTGACAAGATTCCACGCCTCTAAGCGAGTTTGTCCAGGTGCCAACGTGGGATCGGGCACGCCGCCAAAATCCGGATGTTCCTGACCGCGGCGAATGATCCCCCTTACGGTTACCATCCCCTGCTCTTGAAAGGCAAGCCGGGCCGGAAGTTGGGCTTCTTCATAAGGCAACCAGCCTCGATCTACCAGCACTGCCCAAGGTGAACCCCGAATTTGCAGCGGCGTCAACACATGGAACCCCAGACGGCCCTCCCAAACCTGGTTGCGCAGTAGGACCTCATCCTCAAATAGATACGTCCCTTCGACAACCACCTCACGATATTCCATAGTCGTGAGATCGCTTAGGGGTATGTCTTCATTCAAGTTCAAAACCGGCATAGCCTGAGCCGCCAAAACGCGGGCATTAAACGCTCGCCGCTGTGCTAGTCGGTCTAACTGCCAGAAACCTAGGCGAATCATCGCCGCTATTGCCACCAATACAAAGAGGGTGGTCAAGCCCCAATGTAAAAACCTTCGCCTGCGCATCTCACTCTCAAGAACGATGATGGATTGATGAAGCCGTTGGACTGCTTTCCGGTAATGGAACCGCCACCAACGAGTAGACCCACAACAACATCCAGGTTGGGATCATCACTGCTAGGATTCCCTGTACACGATCTATCGGACGGATGCGCGGGCGCACGTCCAACCCTAATACCTGTGAGGATTGAAACGAACATGCCATACTGTATACATTAGGACGATCCAGATTTAGCGAGGCAGTGCTTCCGGGCGGAATCCATAGCGGCCCTAACTGATGACTAACCTCGTCTTCATTCCGCACCATCAAAATATCACCCGCGGTAAAGACCATGGAAGGAAGTGCCGGGCCAGGGCCACCCGCCGCAATTTGCCGCGCCGTACCGGCAGGAATGACGATCTCAATAACGCGTGGCGCATTTTCGCTTTCGCCGCGTAACAACCAGTAAGCCCCTTCACCGACCAAAACCCCTACTAATAGTCCCAACAAAAAGGTAATCCCAAGACGAGCAAGAACCGCTTTAGCGGTTGCGGTCATACGTCAGTTCTCCCTTAAGATCAAACGCAAATCATTTTCCAGATCATCCACCGGTGTGCCGAAAGAATAGGTCAAACGCAGATTTCCTTTATCATCTATCAAGTAAACCCGGGCTGAGTGATCTACGAGATAATTGTCTCCGTGATTACCATCATCGCGCACCAATCGGTAAACACCATAGGCGGCCCAGATTGGCTGTAGTTCGGCTTCACTACCGGAAAGCCCTGTGAAGGATGGATTGAACGCCGCGGCGTAGGATTGCGCTCGTTCTGGCGTATCCCGGTTGGGATCAACCGAAATAAAAACCACTCTGACGCGCTCGGCTTGCTTACCGATCCGCTGGATCACTTGACCAAGATCGGCCAACGTCGTAGGACAAACATCAGGGCAATAGGTGTAACCAAAAAACAGCAAGACCACCTTCCCCTTTTGCGCACTTAACGTAAAGGTTTCCCCATTGGCCTGAGTGAGAGAAAAATCGGGCGCAGGGATCGGGGGATCAAGCAACGATCCGCGGAACTCAGCTTGAGGGCGGAGCAAAAGCCCCACGGCGATCAATACTACAGCCGTTATAGAAATACTGATCAAAAGCCCATAATGACGCATATCCGACCTAAAGCGTCCCCATCAGATAGAGAGCAGGGTAGAAGAAAATCCAAACCACGTCCACAAAGTGCCAGTAGTTAGCGCACGCTTCCACCGCCCAGTGGCGTTCGGGAGAGTAATGCCCTTTTAGACCATTACGAAAAACCACGAACAGAAAGATCACACCGGTCAGAACATGGAAGGCATGCATTCCGGTCATCATATAGAAGACCGCACCTTCGGCGCCATCTGCCGGCCCGAATGGTGCCAGACGCCATTCAAACCCAATCACACCCACCAAAAACGCTATTCCCAACACCATGGTAATCAAGGTGCTGGTCAGGAAACCACGCCGGTTTCCGGCTGCAATCATGGCTTCAGCCCGATTCATGAAGAAACTACTTGTCAGCAATACCGAAGTCACAATTAACCCTAATGTCTGATCCAATTCGGGACGACGATCTCCCAGCAAATAGAACCGGGTGATGAGCAGCGCGCCGAACATGAAGGCGTCCGAAATGATAAACAACCATA
>FMJZ01036873.1_pt1 | contig 37019 bp, 36 predicted proteins | sample 1987881 | NCBI WGS metagenome assembly FMJZ01 (sample SAMEA4378227, study PRJEB15110) | soil metagenome | biome: soil; feature: Field; material: Soil | place: India | collected 2015-03-11 | depth 0 m
TATGTCTCGTATGCATCTGGTGTGCCACCAGTAATGCTTGTAAGTATTCCTGATACAGTTTGTTTTTATCCAACGATTGCCACAGGTGGGAATTACTGTGCAGTTTTGTATTGCCGTTCAAGGAATATGGGAAGTGGTCCATCAAACTGGTGGGATTTTTATATGGTCTGGTCAGCAGATAATGGGATAACCTGGGGACAACCAATTAATTGTACCCAATCTTTAAGTTACAATCCCGGATTACCCCAGCTGGCAAAGAGGATTGATACTTCAAGGATGCGGGCATTTTATGTTTATCTTGCCCATATCGGCAACAATGATGACCCTTACTGGACATTACTTTATGGAACCCCTGTTGCCTGCCGGATTTATCTGGGAATCAGAAGTTATACAGGAATAGAAGAAAATACAGGATTGCAATCCGCATTCGGCAATCTACAATTAGAAGCCTTTCCCAATCCATTCAATAAAGAGATCCAGATTAGATACCGAATATTGAAAAATCAAATGCTGGATACAGAACACAGGATACAAGATGTTAGATTGAAGATTTACGATGTTACTGGTCAGGTGGTAAAACAATTTAACCATCTAACCATTAAACCAGATAACCAAGTTGTTTGGGATGGTTGTGATAATTCCGGTCGCAAACTTCCTGCGGGTGTATATTTTGGCAAATTAGAGACGGCTGGTTTCAATGTGGTAGAAAAGCTAATTCTCCTGAGATAGGAAGGGCTATCGTATTTATAAAAATCAATTCAAACTAAATAAAAATCTTGTAAGAATTAATGCAATCAGGCAATTTCGCAATACTTTGCTTACAACCGGATTTTTAATCTTTGAATAATGCCATAAATAACCCAGTGCAAGCATAAATAATATCAGTGAGATTGCAAGGAAGATGCTTGATGCAGTATTCAAAGAATTACCAAAAAGTGCTACAAAATTGTTTTTGACATTAAGCACAGAACCATAAACGATAATGAGATGGACAAAGTAAATCAACAGAGATTCCTGACCGATTATAACAAAAAAATCTAAAATAGCGCCCTTTTTCGTTTCAACAAGCAAAAATAGACTTATCAACATTAACAGCAATCCAGTGCGCAAATAAAACAGATTGAAATCTTCTATTTTTGCCAAAAAAGAAAAGCCGAAGAAAATGCATCCAGAGATAAATATGAGCAGATTAAGACGCCCACCTTCAATTTTTTGATTGACTTCATAAAACAGAAACCCAAACAGCAAGCCGAAGATTAAATACGAAGAAAACGGGAATAAGGGGAAAATTGAGCCGAATTTCGGGGTCAATAACTGGGTAAAGAAGTTCGGTGCGGTAATGCTATTATTTACTGCAGGGGTGAAATAAAGAATTAAAAGCACACCAATTATTGAACCTGTTATTATTATTTTTTTTGCCTTAACAAAAATCAAAATCACCTGTAGTATTATTATCGTCCAGCCAATCGCCTGGAGTATATCACATTGAAAGAACTGTATAATTTCTTCTTTAGATACCTGGGTCAAGAGTTGATGAAGAGAAAATCTTGGTAGATGAAGGAAATATCCGATAAGTAGAATTGGCAAAATTCTGAGAATCCGTTGTTTAAGAATCTCCAGCCCCTTCAGATTTTTCTTTCTACAAATAGAAAATGCAAGTCCACAACCGCTGGCAATTAGAAATGCAGGTGCAGTAAGTCCTCTTAGGATATGCATAAACTGATATAAACCGGTTTGCTTTGCTTCTAAATTGAGAACTGCGTCCAGGGTGTGTCCCTGAATCATCATTATTACCGCATAAGCCTTTAAAAGAGCAAGGAACTTAAAACGCCTCAATTTTTATTTATATTCTTTTGCTGTTTCCTCGCCAGTGAGAACCCGAAGAACACCGAGTGCCAATGCCTCCATCTCGCCTTCACCCGGATAGATAAAAAACTTAGGGCATAGAAATTCTATCCAGGATTTTAAATTATTGACAAACTTTTCAGAATGGGCAATTCCGCCTGTAATTATTATCGCATCAATTTTTCCTTTCAATACCACTGCATATGCACCAACCTCCTTTGCCACCTGATAAATAAGTGCGTTGTAAACCTGCTCAGCGTATTTATCACCACCCGCAATCCTTTTTTCAACTTCCTGAATATCATCCGTACCCAGATAAGAAAGCAATCCACCCTCGGTTAGCAATTTCTTTTTAATCTCTGACTCACTATACTTTCCACTGAAGCATAATTCCACAAGCGGGATTGTGGGGAGCGCACCGGTTCGCTGGGGTGAAAAAGGACCATCTTCATTTGCATTTGATGCATCAACCTGTTTGCCCTGCAGATGTGCGGCAACGGTAATTCCTGTGCCGAGATGGACGATGATAAAATTGCACTGGTCATAGGGTTTTTGCAATTCTTTTGCTGTCTTCTTTGCCACCATCCGAACATTCAAGGCGTGGCTTAATGCCTTTCTATTTATCTCTTTCAATCCTGAAAACCTTGATAATTCCCAGAATTCATCAACTGAAACTGGGTCAACAAAATAAGCCTTTACTTTAACATTATCTGCAATCTCCTTTGCTATCATTGCTCCAAGTAGCGAAGGATGCTCAGATTGATAATTGCCATTTTTAATATCCTCAATTAATTTTTCATTAACAAGATAGGTCCCACTCGTGAGTGGCTTTAACGGACCACCCCTGCCCACTACTGCATTCAAGCTTTTTAATTCAAAATCTTTACTTTTTAGATAGTCAAGTATCTTCTCTTTTCGCCACGGATACTGGTCAATGAGTTTTGGAAATTGCTTCAATTCCTCGTGATGATGGCGTATATTTTCCTCAAAAATTGGTTGTTCATTTTTATAGACTGCAATCCGGGTTGAACCACCCCCAGGGTTTATCACAAGAATATGATAGTCCATCAGACCTCCTTATTTCTTTTTATTCAACAATTTCAAAAAATTTGAATCCGGGATGACACCCAATTTTTTTAAAATATCAGCATCCTTACGGGCTTTATCTAATTCACCAAGCGTATAATAAGCAACTGCCCGATTATAATAAGCCGGTGCATAATTAGAATCAAGTTCAATTGCCTTTGTATAATCCTGAATTGCCTTTTCAAACTCATCAAAATCAAAATAAATATTTCCCCGATTATTATATGCCTGAACGAAATTTGGTTTCAACTTTAACGCCTGATTATAGTCCCCAAGTGCCTGTTCAAGGTTATGGATTCTCGTAAAACCCACTGCCCGATTATAGTACGCATCAACATTTAAAGGGTCTATTTGTAATGTTTTTGTATAATATTCAATGGCATTACCAAAATCACCATAGATAAAATAAATATCACCCTTACTCAAATATGCCACCGCAAGATATGGATCAATTGCGATTGCTTTATTATAATGTTCCATTGCCAGATTGTAGTTTTTTAAATTGAAATAAAGCACACCGAGATTGTAGTAAGATTCAGCACTGTTAGGATTCAACTGGATTGCCCGTGTCAAATCATTATATGCCTTGTCATATTCGCCAATCCTGACATATATTGCCCCCCTGTCAACATAGCCCATTGCAAATGTGGGTTGGATGTTGAGGGCAGTAGTTAAATCCGCAATCGCCTTGTCATATTGACCAAGACGCTCATATACCGTACCCCGGTTGAAATAAGGTAATACCAATTCAGGGGAATACTCTATCGCTTTATTAAAATCCTCAATTGCTTTGCCATACTCGCCAATGAATTTATATGCATTACCGCGGTTATTATAGGCAATGCCATTTCGGGGATATTTTTTAAGAACATCGCTCCAGAGTGTAATACTATCCTTCCAAACCTTACAGCGGTTAAAAGAAACAAAGCCCAACAGCACAAAAATTACTATTAAAAGCACAACTAAGATATTTTTAAGCACCTTTGAAGTCACTAACCATTTATTATACAACCAATCAATAAGTAGCCCAAAGAGTAAAAATAATCCAATTGAAGGTACATATACATAACGGTCAGCCGCTATTGCCGGAGCTACCAAGGGAATTAACTGACTGACCGGAAAAATAGTTACAATAAAAAATAATGAACCAAAAATTATTTTATGGGTATATCTCCTTGTCCAGATAATAAGATAGACGAAAAAAGCTACAATAAGGGGTGCAATAAAAAATATGGGCGGTAAATATTTTTCGAATTTATTAGGATAAGGATAAAATGCCGAAAGATTTATTGGCAAAATCACCTTATAGAGGTAAAAAAGTAAATTGTAGAAAAAAACGAAGATGTGCTTCAAATAATTGAAAAGAGATAAAGAACCCGAACCTTGAAAATGGATATTGATTATGCCCAATAATATTGCCGGTATTAGATAAACAATCTTTGAAAAAATCTGTTTTATTGAAAATCTTTTTTCATAGTAATAATCAAGCAGAATTAATACCAGAGGCAAGGTAACTGCCATTGGTTTTGCTAATAGAGAAAAAATAAAAAACAGGAGCGAGAAAAAATAGTAAATTTTTTTCTCATTTTGTCTGTATAAATGATAAAGCATCAAACTGCTTAAAAAGAAAAATGAATAGAGCATATCCTTTCTCTCGGTCGCCCAGGCAACCGATTCCACATGTAATGGATGGATACCAAAGAGGAGACTAACAATTGTTGAAATCAATAAATTGTTACTTAAAAAATAAATCATCACAAAGACGAGAATTATATTAAGCAAATGTAAAATAAGATTTATCAAGTGAGTAACAAAAGGATTGAGTTTAAAGAATTTGTTCTCCAGCGCAAATGATACAACCGTAAGCGGTATATATGTTCCAACATAACCTGAGGTAAAGATTTCCCTGATATTTTGCCAGGATAACTCTTTTATTGAGTGGTTAGCAGTTATCAGGTGGTAATCATCCCAGTTGCAATAACCATTTTGCAAACAGGGAAAAAGAAAGATGAAAGTAAATAATACTACTCCGACAATCAGAAGTATTATCTTTTTCTGCCGGGATAGATTCATATCTCTCTCTCACGGGGATGGTGTTCCCGGTGAATCTGTTTTAAGTATTCACGGTCAATATGGGTATAAATCTGGGTCGTGGAAATATCTGAATGTCCTAATAATTCCTGAACCGCTCTCAAATCTGCACCTGCCTGTAATAGATGTGTAGCAAAGGAATGCCGGAAGGTATGGGGAGTGACTTTTTTTCTTACCCCTGACTTAATGAGATATTTATGCAGGATTTTTAAAAAACCCATTCTGGATAGTTTATTACCCCGGGCGTTTAAAATAAAATACGGGCTCTTCTTCTTGTTTAGCAGCGTAGGTCGACCATGCCGGAGGTATTCCTGAATTGCCCAAAGTGCCTTTTTTCCGAAAGGCACGAATCGCTGTTTATTCCCTTTACCGATGATACTTAATAACTCGTCCTGCATCATAATGTCACTGGTTTTCAAGTTCAACAATTCAGAAATGCGTAAGCCTGAGCCATAGAGTAATTCAAGACATACCCGGTCTCTCAATCCCGCCGGCGCCTTTTCATCCGCAGATTCAATTATTGCGTTAACTTCTTCTACTGATAAAGTCGGGGGTAATTTCCTGCCGACCTTCAGAATATCCAAATCCGAAGCCGGATTTTTCTCAATGCGGTTGTTTGAGTAAAGAAATGAATAGTAAGACCTCATTGCCGAAATCTTGCGATTGATAGAGACAGGACTCAAGGCCATATCAAACAAAGAATGAATAAATGCGCGCAGGTCATTAATACCTGCAACAGGCAAACTCTTATTATGCGATTCTAAAAATAAACCCAATTGTTTTATATCCAGTAAATAGGACTGGATTGTATTCAACTCATTTCCTTGACTAATTAGAAAATTCTCAAAATCAGTTAAATCCAGTCTTTCGGACATAGCCTGAATTATGATAACTAAAATCTGTTTTTAGTCAAGAAAGTAATTCAGGAATTGAATAACTCAAAACAGGGATATCTTTGATTAATACTTTGACAATTGCAATTGCATAGATATAATTCGTTATGGCAAAGCCGAAATTCAATTACTGGTATCTCGTGCTCATTCTCACCTTCGCCCTTGTTTTTATCCTCTCCCTGCGCAAAATCTATGATACCGATATTGGTTTTCACCTTCGGGGTGGCGAATGGATGCTAACCAATAAGTCGTTTCACCAATATGACCAGTTTACTTATACGGTACGCCATCATGAGTATATTGCAATGTACTGGCTCTATCAGGTAATTTTATTTATCATTTTCAAACTTTTGGGTGATGGTGCGATATCAATCTTTAATAGCATTTTGATTTTAATCCTTTTCATTTTATTATATCTGCGTCTGAGAGATTCTTCAATCCCTACCTGGTTGGCATCTATTTTAATTCTAACGAGCATCTTTGCATTTGAAATAAGATTCGGTGTGAGGCCTGAGATATTTACCTATATTTTTATGGTGCTGATGTTATTCATCCTTGACCGTTTTTATTTCCATAAAACAAATCTTTTGTTTCTATTACCGTTCATCCAGCTGTTCTGGGTTAATTTCCATGGATTATTTATCTTGGGATGGGTAATTTTATTCAGCTATCTTATCAGCACATTCTTCAATGATAGAAAAAAATTTAAAGAATTGCTTAAATGGAGTGGAATATCTGTATTTGTATCATTTCTTAATCCTTATCATATAAAAGGCATTTTCTTTCCCTTTTATCTTTTCACAAGGCTCCAGCACTCAAGTGTTTTTAAAGATGCAATAACCGAATTTGCCTCGCCATTCTCGGCACGGGGATTTTTACTCACCTCACATACCGCCCTTTTTATCTATTTTACATTTCTTGCACTCTCCATTTTGTTGCTTTTCGTTAATAGAAATAAAAGAAAAATCCATGAATATCTCCTTCTCGTTGCCTTTGGTTATCTATCTGTCACCGCGGTGCGCAACATACCTTTATTTATGATAGTAGCGGTACAGCTCACAGGTGTCGGCATCAACAAATTAATACCAGCAATAAGAAAATTCATAAAAATTGCCGATCCACTAAAAGATTTAAGTGCAGGGCTCACAACAATTTTTATATTGCTCTTCATCATCCACATCGCCAACAATGGATATTATGCTATAAGGGGTGGAGGGAAATTTGGCATTGGGTTTGACCCGGATATCCAACCGATCAAAGCCGGTGAATTCATTAATAAAAATAACCTTAAAGGCAAAATATTGAATGATATGAATCGGGGAAGTTGGTTGATATGGTCTGTTCGTGAACCCGTTTATATTGATGGTCGGCTTGAAGTTATAAAAGAAGAATTATTCAAAGAGTTTCATGAAAGCCATCAGCCCGGGGGTATAATCAAACTCATTAAAAAATACCATCCCGATTTAATAATATTTGATTATTCCTATCCTGAGGCATTCATCTGGGATATTGATTTAGAAAACTCACAGGAGTGGAACATTATTTACTGGGATGAAACCTCGGTGATATATGCAAGGAATGGATATGCAGAACAATTTAAACAATTTTCTCTTTCTAAAACGATACAGGATTTAGGGATTGATACCGATTTGAATGAACAAAAAATATGGCATATATTACGCAAGCCCCAGAAATCACTCTTTGCCCTTTTTTTTGAAAGTCTTTATAAAAAACAAACCTATCCGGTGAGTTTAGCAAGAATGGCATTCTTTGCCTCCATAAAACTGGATTTTCCGAGTGCTGAGATTCTTTATTTAAATGCCTTAAAGAGTGCTGAATATCACCGAGCTGAAATATATTTTCGACTCGGTCTTATCTACCATTTCATGCAAAAATTCGACAAGGCTGAATACTGTTATCGCCGGGTTTTGAGTGAAAAACCAAGGCACAAAAATGCCCAAGAAATGTTGAACCTCTTGAGGCAAGGCTTACCACCAGTTAGATAATAACTCATCATCCAATGTCTTCAGGTTGCCTTAATCAATTATTTCTATTATTATTCCGCCGCCTAGTACTATATCGTTTTCATAAAAGACAATTGATTGTCCGGGTGTCATTGCCCACTGTGGTTTTTCAAAACACACCTTTGCCCTGTTGTTCTCAAAAGAAACCGTCGCGGACCCGAGTTGTGCTACATACCTGGTCTTTGCCAGAACATTTATTGTTCTGCTAAAATCAACCGGGACGATAAAATTTAAATCATCGGCAAGCAAATTTTTTTTATACACATCCTGTCTTTTACCCACATAGATTGCATTATTTATTGGATCGATCTTTATCACATAATATGGCTCTCTATCACTTAGCCCGATGCCTTTACGCTGTCCCCAGGTGTAATGAAAAATCCCTTTGTGTTCACCGATTTTATTCCCAAATTTGTCGTAAATAGGTCCCTTCTTCTCTTTAATAATTCTCCTCAAATATGTAGTATAATCCATGTCCGGTAAAAAGCAAACATCCTGGCTCTTCTTTTTGTGGGCAGTGGGAAGTTTAAATTTCCTGGCGAGATTTCTCACTTCTTCTTTTGTATAGCGACCAAGTGGTAGGAGCATCTTTGATAATTGTTCCTGATTTAATCTATATAAAAAATAAGATTGTTCATTCTTATCCCTTCCCCTTTTTAAAAAATACAAACCATTTTTCATTTCAATCTTTGCATAATGCCCGGTAGCAATCATATCAAATCCCATCTCAAGAGCCTTTTTTAGAAATAATCCAAATTTTATAAGTTTATTGCATAACACGCACGGATTGGGGGTTCTCCCTGATTTATATTCTTTTACAAAATTATCAATGACTGTGCTCTGATAATAATCAAAAAAATCAAATAAATGAAATTTTATATCAAGTCTTTCACAGACACTCTTTGCCGATTCAATCTCATCATTACCAACACCCCTGAATAGCATCGTAGCACCCGCAACTTCCAAACCTTGTTCTTTTAATATTGCAGCAGTCGTGGATGAATCAACGCCACCGCTTAATGCAACAAGAACTTTCATTCTTTATTGAAACTTGTTACTTTTTTGAAAGGGGTGATATCGCCCTTAACTCTTTTACAATCTTGGGAAAATGTTCGCACAAGAAATTAATGTCATCATCAGTTACAAGCCTACCTAGGGTTATTCGGATGGAACCCCGAGCATCTTCAACTGATACACCAATTGCGGTAAGGACATGGGATGGGTCAAGGGATCCTGAAGAACATGCCGAACCTGTAGCAACCTCAATCCCGATCTGGTCAAGCCGCATCATTAATGCTTCACCTTCAATGTATTTCACAATAAAATGACAGTTATTCGGCAACCGTCGCTCAGGATGGCCATTCAAAATAATATCATCAACACTATTCAAAAGCGATTTGATTACTTTATCACGCAGCCGCTTTGAATGTTCAATCCTTTCGGACATCTCCTTAATCGCCAGTTCCACTGCCTTCGCCATACCAACAATTCCCGGTACATTATGGGTTGATGCCCTTTTCCCCATCTCCTGGGCACCGCCGTGTAGGAGCGGTTCAATCCGCGTTCCTTTTCTTATATACAATGCACCTACTCCCTTTGGTCCATAAAACTTATGGGCCGAGATTGATAATAAATCAACGCCGAGTCTATCAACATTTGTATCAACTGCGCCAAAAGATTGGACCGCATCGGTATGTAAATAAACACCTTTTTCCCGACATATCTTTGCAATCTCTTCAATCGGCTCAATCGTGCCGATTTCATTATTTGCATGCATTATGGAGACAAGAATGGTTTTGTCGGTTATCGCTTTCTTCAAGTCTTCTGGGTCAACCACTCCATATCTATCAACCGGCAGATATGTAGTTTTAAAACCCCGGGATTGTAGAAAAATAAATGGTTCCAGGACTGCGTGGTGCTCAATCTTTGTAGTTATTAGATGATTACCTTTCTCAGCCAAAGCATAGGCAACCCCCTTGATTGCTGTATTATCCGATTCGCTGCCGCCAGAAGTAAATATGATTTCATCCGGATTTGCACCGAGTGCGTCCGCCACTTTTTTCCTTGATATCTCAATTGCCTCCCGTGCCTTCTGCCCTGAGGTGTGGAGACTTGAAGGATTTCCGAATTCCTCAAAAAAATAAATCTTCATTTCTTCAACCACAGCAGGATGGAGTGGAGTCGTTGCTGCATAATCAAGATAAATTCTCTTGGTCTTTTTCTCCATAAGTGTATTATATCTTAAATCGCAATTCTGTCAATCATTGGTTTGATTATTGCCAGATTAAATAAATGTCCTGCATAAAAGAATTTAATTTCACAATGCTTTTGGTCTCAATAAATGATTATGAAAAGCAGAACAAACCCAGGTTCCAATGTGATTGACTTTTATCGTGGGTTGGATATAATTTAACCATGGCACGAACAAAAAAAAATATTGCTCTATCATCAAGGGCGAAAATTATGCCCTATTCGCCGATTAGAAAATTATCCGTATTTGCTGATGAGGCTAAGAAAAAAGGAATTAAGATTTATCATTTGAATATTGGTCAACCAGATATTGAAACTCCGATAGAATTTTTTGAAAAGATTGCCAATTATCGAGAAAGGGTTCTTGGTTATGGTCCATCTGGTGGAATTCTTGAATTACGACTTGCAGTTCTTGATTATTTTCGTAACCTTGGCTTTGACCTTGACCTTGACAATATCTGGATAACAATTGGTGGCAGTGAGGCAATAATATTTGCGATGATGACCGTCTGTGATCCCAATGATGAGATAATAGTATTTGAACCCTATTACACAAATTATAACGGCTTTGCGGTAATGGCTAATATAAAACTTGTGGCAATTGAGACAAAGATTGAAAATGGATTCCACTTGCCACCCGAATCAGCGATTAAAAAGAAAATTACAAGCAGAACCAGGGCGATTTTAATAAACACACCTAATAACCCAACAGGAACAGTCTTAACGGAAGAAGAAATGTTTATTCTCCAGCGCCTCTGTAAAAAATATAATTTATATATCCTTTCCGATGAAGTCTATCGTGAATTTATCTATGATGGAAAAGAGCATGTCAGTGCCCTATCGCTTCCCGAGATTGAAGACCGAGTAATATTGATAGACTCTATATCAAAAAGATTCTCTGCTTGTGGTGCTCGTGTTGGTTGTATAATAAGCCGAAATAAAAAGATTATGGACGCGCTTCTAAGATTCTGTCAGGCACGATTGTGTCCACCCACCTTAGAACAGATAGGGGCAGTTGCAGCATATAAACATATTGATAAATACATCACACCAATGGTAAAAGAATATGAGCACAGAAGAAATGTGCTCTTTGATTGTCTGAAGGAAATTCCGCAGGTATATGGTCATAAACCAGAAGGTGCATTCTATACAGTCCTGAGCCTCCCTGTAAAGGACGCCGACCATTTCTGCCAGTGGCTTCTCACGGATTTTAGTTATGAAAAAAGCACTGTAATGCTGGCACCAGCAAATGGCTTTTACTCAACTTTAAAAAAGGGAAAAGACCAGATAAGAATTGCTTATGTTTTAAAGGAAGAAGATATCAGAAGTGCAGTGAAGGCATTTGATATCGCCCTGAAAAAATACAAGGGTTAATATTGATTAATAAACGGTGTGAATATTGCTGTTAGTCTCCAAAAATGTGGTATTGCATTGGCGCGGCTAATTCCGTTAAGGACTGCCGATATAATTGCACGTGTTCTCGGGGGAATTAGTTACTTTATTTTAAAAAGAAAGAGGGAATATATTTTGAAGAATTTACATTACATACTAAGCAATAGAAGCAGTAACCGCAATTATATATGCAGAAAAACATTTGAAAATTTTGCAAGATGTATGGTTGATTTTTTCCGACTTGGTTTTTTAAAAAAAAATGAAGTAATAAAATATGTCACTGCCATTGGCCTGGAAAATCTTGATGAAGCATTGAAGATGAAAAAGGGCAGCATTCTTTTAACCCTCCATATCGGAAACTGGGACTATGCAGGGAGTTATCTTGCAGCATGCGGCTATCCAATGAACGCATTAGTTGAAGAGACCGAACCCGAAATGTTTAATTTGTATACAAAACACCGAGAGGCAACAGGACTTAAAACCTTTCCCTTATCACAGACCAGCGTTGCATTTCTTGATACTATAAAAAACAACCGCATTCTTGCTATCCTTGCCGATCGTGATCTAACGAAACAAGGGAAGGAATTCAAGTTCTTTACCGGCAAGAGGAGGTTTCCTAAAAGTTTAGGTGAGATAATTGTGAAAAGAAAAATACCCGTAGTATTTGGCTATATAGTTTTGATAAATAGAGAAAAAAGATACCGCGGAGTTGTTGAACCGTTTAGAATATTTGATGATGAAAATGAATTTTATCAATATATGATACAAAATTTTGAGCGGGTTATTAAAAAATATCCAGATCAATGGTTCGTCTTTCATCCTGAGTGGTTATAATGAAAATAAAAAATCCCCCAAAACTAAAATCCAAAATGCCTAAAAAAATGGGCAATTTAAAAATTTTAGAAATTAAAATAGTGGGCAATTTCACTCCCAAATATCAAACGCCATATTCTGCCGGCTGTGATCTATATGCCCGTATTCAGAGACCAATAATATTAAAACCAAAAGAATTTTGTATCATTCCCACTGGGATAAAAATTGAAATACCCGAAGGCTATGAAGCCCAGGTGCGACCGCGTAGTGGATTGGCAGCAAAATATGGAATTGGAATACTGAATGCTCCAGGGACGATTGATGCTGATTATCGTGGGGAAATAAAGGTTATATTGTTCAATTTTGGTAAAAAGGGCGTGAAGATCAAAAATGGAGACAGGATTGCCCAGATGGTCTTTGCCCCGGTTGTGAAGGCTGATTTTAAAAAAGTCAGGCGATTGAATGAAACAAAAAGAAACACAGGCGGTTTTGGTCATACCGGAGGTATCGAATGAAGATTTTGTTCGTATCTGATATCTTTTATCCCCATACGGGCGGCATATCCGAGCATATTCTTAATTTGTGGAAGAATTTTAATAAGATGGGACATACCGCAAAGATACTTGCCCCATCCTATGGCAAAAATTATCCTTATGTGGACGAAAGAATCATCAGGATGGGAAGGGCAATAAAATTCCCAAAGAATCGTTCTTTTTCAGTTTTGAGTTTTGGCATTACCCTTCCCTGGCAGGTTCGACACTTTCTTAACACAGAAAAATTTGATGTAATACACCTTCACGGTGCAATTGCCCCAACCCTTCCTTACCTTGCCTTGAAGTATTCTAATGCAAAAAATTTTGTAACCTTTCACTCTGCTTATGAAGAAAGCTTTGGTTATGTGTTATGGGAACCGGTTCTTGAACAATATTTTAGAAGGATTGATGGTATGATCGCCGTTTCAACTGTGGCGCGGGATTGTATGATACGTTATTTTCCAATCAGTGAATGTAAAATTATTCCTAATGGCATTGACACCGAAAGATTCAGGCCTGATGTACCACAGGTTGAAGAATTGAAGAAATATTCACCCAAAATTTTGTTTGTAGGAAGATTTGAACCACGCAAAGGGTTGAAGTATCTTCTAATGGCATTCCCCAATATTGTTAAAGAATTTCCCGAAGCAAAATTAGTTGTGGTTGGTGAGGGATTTTTAGAACATTATTACCGTCGTTATATTGAAGAACATATAAAAAACAATGTAATATTCGTCGGATTTGTCAAACCCGAAGACCTCCCGAGATATTATGCCTCATGTGATATTTATTGCTCTCCGGCCACGGGTGCGGAAAGTTTTGGCATCGTCTTGCTTGAAGCAATGGCAAGTGGAAAACCGATTGTTGCATCTGATATCCCTGGCTATAGAACTATTTTAACCTCTGGGGTTGAGGGATTATTATTTGAACCAATGAATTCCGAAGCCCTTGCTAAAAATATTATCTATCTACTGAAAAGACCGGAGTTGATGAAAAAATTTGGTGATGCGGGTAAGGAGAAATCTAAAAAATACGATTGGAAGATTGTGACAAAACAAGTTCTTGATTTTTACACCGAGGTGTGCCATAAATAAAGTTAAATTCTGGAATATTTTAAAAATAAGAGACTTCTCAATATTTGTTTTTTCTCAGACCATCAGTCAGTTCGGTGATAAACTTGATTACATAGCCCTCATCGCCCTGATTGGTTTATTTCCCAAAGAAAGAACACCATTTTTACTATCTCAACTTGCACTGTTTATTACTCTTCCGGTATTATTATTTGGTCCGGTTGCGGGTGTTCTCGTTGACCGCTGGCATAAGAAGAAAGTAATGGTGATATGTGATACACTGAGAATGGTTTGTGCCTTTTCACTACCATTAATTTTTATTTACACAAAAAATATCTATCCGGTTTTTGCGATTGTATTCTTTATGTTCCTGCTTGCCCTGTTTTTTAATACGGCACGGAGTGCAATAATTCCAAATCTCGTTTCAAAAAAGAGATTGCTGAATGCAAATTCTATTTTAAATCTTGTAGGTAGGGGTGCCACATTCCTGGGGATGGCTACTGGTGGTCTAATCATTGACTGGCCTTTCTGGAAAAATGCCATTGGTATTGCGGGTTGGATTGTAGCATTTATCATTGATGGTATTACCTTTGGAATATCGGCTTTTATGCTTTATATTATGAAGGCAAATTTGAAAGAACGAATAAAAAAAGAATTACCGCTCAAGCCTCAAGGGCTATTTTTGATGATAAAAAATAGCCTATTAGAGATATTTAAAGAAATGCTACAGGCATTAAAACACATCGTTAAAGAAAGAAATCTTGGTTTCGCAATGGTGACAATCTTTGTAATGATAATTGCGGGTAGCGTGGTCTATGTTCTCGCTGTTCCAACAATCCAGCAAGATATGGCTTGGGGAACAAGGGGTGTGGGTGTGCTTGCAGGAGTCGGAGCGATTGGCTTACTAATGGGCGCATATATTGCGGGTACACTTGGACATTACATTGATTTGAAACTTTTCATCATTTATTGTTTCGTCCTCATCAGTTTAGGACTGTTTACATTCCCTTTCATAAATCAATTTTATCAATTTATTATAATTGCCCTGATTGTAGGACTTGCAGCATCACCTGTATTTATTGGACAGGATACCTTGATACACCACTATGCCGATGAAGAAGTAAGAGGAAGGATATTTTCATTTCGAGATTGGCTGCTCAATCTCACATTTGTAGTTGGTGCACTAATTGTCGGATTACTATCCACATTCATTGCCAAGAAGTATCTTTTTATTATCTTTGGTTCAATCGTACTTATGCTTTCCCTTGCCGGTTTTATTTTGATTGCCCGGACAAAAAATGTTAAAGGCATTGCAGTTCCACAGGATAACTAAAAAATTTCAGCTCTGTGGGACATGGAATTATCCTCAGCAATTAGATCGTTTTATTAAAACTATTTATGACTGTGGGTATAAAATTATTACGCCGGACGAAAACGAAAATGGTATCGTAATTACCTTTGATGATGGCGAAGAGAACATTTACCATTATGCATTTCCGATATTAAAAAAATATCGTTGTCCGGCAATCGTATTTCTTGTTGTTAACTACATCGGGAAAAAAAATTATTGGGATTTATCAATTACTGGCAGGAATCGCCATCTTAATTGGGATCAGATTTTTGAAATGAAAAAATTTGGAATTGTCTTTGGATCTCATACAATGTCACATAGAAATCTCACCAGATTAAATGAAGAGGAATTAGAATACGAATTATCGGAATCAAAAAGAATCTTGGAGCGCTATCTGGGAAAAGTTAATACAATCTCTTATCCCTTCAATCGTATTAATTCCTTTGTATTAAAAAAAGTTGTTGAAACCGGATACAGATATGGCTTCGGTGGAGATGGAAAAAGTCAACTTACCATAAAAAAAGAAGCAATCTATATAACCGATAATCCTTCTACATTACGAACAAAAATTTCTGAAAAGCCTTTAATACTTTATCTCTACGAAAAATTACAACAAAAGATAATAAATTATTTCACAATTACAACGATGTTGAACAAAAGGAGGTTGTATGATTAAAAAATTCTTTATTTTCACGGTAATATGTTTTGTGTTTATATCTGCACAATCAACAGATGAATTAATAAACCAGGCAATCCAACTTTATGAAACACGACATTTGAACAAGAATAATCTTAAAAATAGTTATGAAGTTCTTTCTAAAATTGTGGAAAAAGAGCCAACTAATCTTCGTGCCCTTTATGAATTCTCCAAGGTCTGTTATCTTATGGGAGACGCCCAAGATACAAAAGATAATAAATTAGAATTTTACAACAAAGGTATTGAATATGGGAAAAAGGCAATAAAAATAGATGAAAATTCAGTCTGGGCACATTTCTGGTATATGGTAAATTTAGGTAGGAGCGGGCAGACAAAAGGAGTGCTCAACTCTCTTGCAATCGTTCCCGATATTAAAAAAGAGATTGATATCATTTTAAAACTTGACCCGAAGCATACCGGTGCAATGGATGCAGGTGCAATGCTATATTATGAATTGCCTGGTCTGCTGGGTGGTAATCTTAATAAATCAATAGAATATCTTAATCAGGCGATTGCGATTGATTCAAATTATACAATTCTTTATGTTGATATGGCTAAGGTTTATATTAAGAAAAAAGAGTATGAAAAGGCAAGATGGTTTTTAAACAAGGTTCTCGAAATTCAAAATCCAACCTATGAGGCTGATTACATACTTGATGATAGACCTGAGGCTTTAAAATTACTGGAACAAATAAAGAATAAATAATTTATTCTAAAATAAACTCCCAGGCACAATAATACTCTGCAGGATGGTTGTCAGGAGGACAGCACAGACAATTGGTTTTTATCCTCGGATCAATGGTCTTTGCGAAAAAGGAATACTCCACAATTCCCACCGGTTTGCAGGGAAAATCAGGTAAACCCTTCCTTTTTCTTGCTTCCTGAACACGACAATTATTCATTCTTAAAACGCACCTATTTTCTGAAACATCCACGATCTCCTGTTGGTTAATAAAGGCATAAAGCCGAAACTTTAACGCCTGTATCAATGCCTGTATTCCACCGTTTATTTCTATCTTCAATCTTTTCATTATTCTTTCTGCCTCAATTACAGTAAATTTTTCCCAGGCCTTTATATCAAGTTCAATTGCTGACTCCAAACCATACTTCTCTTCCACACATAAAAACCACAACCCATCATGAGCCAGCCAGTTCTTTGCAAGGTCAGGGATAAATTCCAGAAGTTCTTCTTTTGATAAATCTTCGGGTTTAATTATTTCAGACCCCTTCATAAAAAATTTTACCTCTGTAAATTCTTTTTTTGATCTTTCTTGTTTTTAAAAGTTCAAAAAGATATTTTACAATCTCATTCTTTTTTACCCCCAGACTCTTACTGATATCCTCCTTTGTCCCGGGTCTTCTTTTTAGATACTGGACAATCTTTTCATTTATGCCTTCTCTCTGTCCGATATTATCTTTTAATTTGAATTCAGCAACGATTTCACAATTTCCGCCTATAATCTTTTTTATTCTCTTCAACTCTTCTAATGTAAGGGGTCGGGCATATTCTTCACTCGGAGGTCTCACCACAGTATTCAATTGAATCTTATCGGGTTTAATTTTATTTATCACATTTTTTAATGCTACAATTTCTTCTTTTGAGTCATTGAATCCTTTTATGAACATGATTTCAAGAAATATTTTGCCTTTAAATAGTTTACGAAATTTTACCAGACCGTCAATCACTTTTTTTATTGTAATTGGTGGTGCTGGACGATGAATCTTTTTGAATGTTTTATTATTAACACTCGTTACAGTGGGCAAAATGACATCGGCGTTCAACAGACTTTTTTGGACATCCGGACTAAAAAGCAAAGAAGAATTTGTAATGACTGCAATTGGAATATCTGTTATTTTTTTTATCTCATTTATCAAATATTTTATATCCGTATTCAGGGTTGGTTCACCAGAGCCAGAAAATGTAATAAAATCAATTCTTGTTTTGTGATTAAAAATTTTTCTTAACTCTGCTAATATTTTTTCTCGAGGGATAAGCTGCTTCCTCCTGATTGCTTGTTTCGTGGTTCTACCTAACTGGCAGTAGATACAATCATAGGTACAGGTTTTAAATGGAATTATATCAATACCCAATGAATATCCTAATCTGCGTGAAGGGACCGGTCCGTAAACAAATTTATTCTTATTTAATTTTTTTGATGCGGTTCTTTTTGTCAAGCAATAAAATCCTTGGTTGAAAATGTTTCATTTCGCTCTGCGGGACAAAGGCATAAGAGAGTATACAGAGCCTCTGTCCTGTCTTTCCTTTTAATGATGCCGGTCCATAGAGAACAAATCTTCGCGAACCGGGTTTTTCGGGAATCACATAGGTTTCAAGTCTTTCTCCGTTATCATAATTGAGCACCTGAACTTTTTCTCCAGGTTTTATATTTGCTGATTCCAATATCTTTGCATCAATTCCCATACTCCCTTTATAAAATAAGACTGTATCAGTAATAACTGCTTCAGAAATCTTCGATTTCAGAACCTCAAAATATAAAGGAAAAGGATTTGTAGTCTCTATTCCCTGATTGATTATTGACCTGTGGCTTAAAAAAGGGATAGGTGGCAAACGATCTTTAGGAAAGAATTTTACCTCAACTGTATCTGAATTCGGTTTCATCTTCCCACCGGTGATCTCAACACAATATCCAAGTAATAAAATATCACCATAGACATCCGTATTTTCAATATGGACGCCGAGTATATTCTTGATTCTACCACGCAATCCTGTTTCTTCTTTTAATTCCCTCAATACGGTCTGTTCAGGCGTCTCACCCGATTCAATAAAACCCGAAGGGAGTGCCCATTTGCCCTTACCCGGTTCAATCCCTCTTTTCACAAGCAATATCTCTTTGTTTTCATTCATTGCAAATATTGCCACTGATGGCAGGGGGTTGTTATAATAATGCCAACCACAATCCGTACATTCAAAAAATGTTTCTTTTTTTCGCAATTTACCCTTACATAAAGAACAATAAAGCCATTTTTTCATTCTTATACTCCTCGGGCATCTTCATTAAGTTTTTTCAATAAACTATTAACGTCCACCTGATACCGCGCACACAGTTCTTTAACCGTTCCCCAGAAAGGTTCACCGCATACAAGACAAGGGACACCAAATTCAATAAAAATCTTTGTCTTTTCCGGTGAACCCCTTAATATATCTTCAATCCGAGATTCTTCTGTAATCATAGAAAGATTATATCTAAAATAAACAAAATTTCAATGGGTAAATATGCTGTATAATTAAAATAATCCTTCTAACGATGATTTTATGATTAACTATGTCATTTTTTCAGTGCCTTTTTAAATTTCTCAAGCTGTGCCTTGAAAAACGAATTTTGAGGGTCTTTCTCAAGTGCTTTTTTCTCCCAGTAAATTGCCTGTTTATAGTCCCCCAATGCATAATAGGCCTCAGCAAGGGTGTCCATTATGTTTTCATCATCCGGTGCAAGCTGATGTGCCCTTTTTGCTGCAAGCAGGGCTTTTTCTGGATATTTCTTTCTCAAAGCAAATTCCCAGGCAAGATTGTTGAATATATGGGGATCTCTAATTTCGCTCTGCAAAGCCTTTTCAAGAAGATTGAGTGTGCGTTCAAAAAAGATTTGTGATTTATCAACTTCCTCTTCAGCAAGGCGCAAATATGCCGATGCAAGAAAATAATATTGCCAGGATTCATATTGCCTGCGTAGTTCTCTTACCGGTTCTTCATTATCCACGACTTTTAAATCAATGAGTCTATCATCAACACCCTGATAACCCCCGCGTCTTCTCAATACGATTAAACTTGCAGACTGTTTTCCCCTCTTGTCACCACCAATAAATTCACCTGCCTCAAGTGCACTAAGCAGTCTTTCTCCAAGAGGTCCTTTAGAATTCAAAAATACACTGAGCATTGTATCGATAACTTCCGGTCCGGTTATAATATTCCCCTGGACCGATACATAAGGTGCATTCTTATGTCCTGCCCAGGATAATGTGTTTTTGCCGGTGAACGCTACAGATTTTCCTGCAAAGTCAACAACACCCACCTGGCGGTCTTCTTTCAGACTATCCTGACTGAGACTTATTTCTAATGCTTCTTCTGCAGAATACCCTTTTTCTATTGCATCAAGTATCATTGGTCCAAGAAATGGATTGGCAAGCGCCTGGGTTGCTACTGCACCGACTCCGGTCCTTATCCAGGGAACGATATATCCAACATCAAAAACCTTTGAGGCAACTGCAATACCGTATTCTTCGGTCATCGGGTCAATTGCTACAATAGAAAATGTGCCCATTGAATTAAAGCCAAAAACAAATAAAAATATAATGTTCATAATTACTCCTATTCAAAATTTTTTACAAACATCATTCCGGGTAGTTGTTTGACAAATCCCCTTATTTCAAGCTCGAGCAATACTTTCAATATTGTTGGCGTGGGCATATCAATCTTTTCTTTTAATTCATCAAGATAGATCGGTTCAAATGATAATCCTTCCCAGATTTTCTTCTCTAATTCATTATTTAATATCACCTCCCTCACTTCTCTTTCTTTTTTTGCGAATTTTATACCGAGATAATCAAGGACCTCGCTGGCTGATGTGACCGGAACTGCGCCCTCTTTTATCAAACGGTTTGTGCCTGCAGATGCCTTGGAATAAATATTGCCAGGGATTGCGTATATTTCTTTATTCTGCTGCAAAGCCCATTCTACTGTGTTCATAACCCCGGATTTTTCTTTTGCTTCTATAGCAACGATTGCCTTTGAAAGCCCTGATATTATTCTATTCCTTTTTGGAAAATTCTGGGCAAGGGGTTGGGTCTGAATATTGAATTCTGATATTACCGCACCGTTTTTTATTATTTCGCTTAAAAGATTTTTATTCTCGGGTGGATAAATAATATCAACCCCACAGCCTAAAACAGCAATTGTTCTTCCATTATTCTTTAATGAGCCCAAGTGAGCGTATGTATCAATACCCCTTGCCATTCCACTCACAACACATATGCCTGCCCGGGCAAATTCACCTGCAAATTCTTCGGCAATTGCCTTGCCGTAGACTGTTGCTCCCCTTGTTCCAACGATGGCAATGGCAACTTCATCTTCTGGTTTTATCATACCGCGCATAAACAAAACCGGCGGAAAATTTGGTATATTTTTCAACCACCCGGGATATTCTTCAGCATAGTAGGGAATAACCTTTATTTGATGCTTCTCCATTATTTCCCATTTGCTTTTTATGTTATCGTCCACCTTCAGCGTTGAAATTCTTCGGGCAATTTCACAACCAACAATTTCAGACAATTCTTCAAAACTTGCATTCAATATTGATGCAGGATTTTTAAATCTTTCTAAAAGATTATAGAGTTTGGACTCGGTTAACTTCTCGATGGAACACAAAAGCACAAACTCTTTAGCCTGTTCGTGAATTAACTCTACCATAATCAATCTTTCTTAAAAATTTCATTTAACCTTTCCTTAAATTCAGGGAAAAATTCAATAAGGATATTATGAAGATTCTGTTTGAGTTCTGATGAGTCTTTTAATTCCTTAACCTTGGAAAAGAAATTATCTCCATTTTTTTCTGCCATTTTCTTTATTGCTAATTTTATTTCTTTCATTACAGTTGGGTTTGTGTCATTTAATAACAGCGTGATGATGGTGGATAATCCTTCCAGATCACCAATCTCACCGAGTGTTCTGCAGGCAGCAGCACGGGTATACCAGAAACCCTTATTACATAATTTCTTTAATCTTGGGACAAGTTTACTCCCGAATTTAGCAAGTTCTTGTGTTGCCTGCTCACGTAGATACCAGGAATTATCTTCAAGAATTTTCAATAAAATCTTTATTTTATCCGATTCTGCAAGGTCATCGATTTTGTTGAATATTTTTAATTTTTTATTGATATCACCTTCTTTAAGTATTTTAAGTAGAGTCTCTTTGTCAGTTTTTAAAGAAATCTTCATTCTTGAGTGCCTCAGACAATTTATCAATACCTATATTATTCAATGCCGATATGTAAAAAGTTTTTTCTTTCAAATTAAACTCTGGTATCTTCTGCAAAAGATCAATTTTATTGAATACTACAATGCGTGGTTTTTTCAGAATTTGGGGGTCATATTTCTTAAATTCGTCTAATAGTGTATAATATTGGTTCATAGGTTCTTTAGAAGAAATATCTATCAACAATATCAATATCCGAGTCCTCTCAATATGGCGTAAAAATCTCAGCCCCAGTCCTTTTCCACAATGAGCACCTTCAATTATGCCGGGCATGTCAGCAATCACAATATTTTTCACATTATCTTTGAGTACACCCAGGTTAGGGGTGAGGGTTGTAAATGGATAGTCTGCTATCTCAGGACGTGCATTAGTCATTGCCTGTAGTAGAGTTGATTTCCCTGCATTAGGAAAACCAACAATTCCAATCTGAGAAATGAGTTTTAAAACTATTTTTAGTCGACATTTCTCACCCGGCTTACCTTCTTCGGCAATTCTTGGTGCCTGGTTCGTGGATGTTACAAAATGGCGATTACCCCTGCCACCCTTTCCACCTTTTGCAATGAGCAGGGTTTGTTTATGGTCAAGTATTTCACCCATAAATTTTCCGTCTTTATAGACTTCAACGCCCAATGGCACAGGAATAAATCTATCCCCTCCTGACTTACCATCCATACCTTTACCTTTTCCATGCATACCCCTTCCTGCTTTATAATGGGGTTTTAATTTTAAATCATATAAGGTTTGCAAACTTCTTTCACCAATAAGAAATACTGAACCACCATCTCCACCATCTCCACCATCAGGGCCACCTCGGGGAACATATTTTTCCCTTCTAAATGATACACAACCGTTTCCACCAGCACCACCTTCAACAAATATCGTTGCTTCATCTACAAATTTCACAATTTATTATAACAAAGTTTTTGATTGTGTCAATCAGGATATTTATCTAAAAAGAGGTCCTGCATCTAATTTTATGTTGAAGTGTTCATAGGCAAGGGGAGTTACTAATCTTCCCCGCGGCGTTCTTTTAATAAATCCCTCCATTATTAAAAATGGTTCAAAGACTTCTTCTATGGTCTGGGCATCTTCACCCACGGCCACAGCAAGACTATTGATTCCCACAGGACCACCCTGAAATTTCTCAATGATTGTTAAAATGATCTTTTTATCCATTTCATCGAGACCCCTTTTATCAACATCCAATTTTTTTAACGCATATTCACAGATTGCCATATCAATGATTTCTTTATTCTGAACCTGAGCAAAATCACGCACCCTTCTCAAAAGTCTATTCGCCACCCTTGGTGTTCCCCTTGATCTTTGGGCGATTTCCATACTTGCTTCTTTTGAAATCTTTATTTTCAATATCTTTGCCGAGCGCTTTATGATTTGTTCCAGGTCTTCTGGCGGATAATAATCAAGCCTGAAATTTATTCCAAATCTTGAGCGTAAGGGAGAAGTAAGAAGTCCGGAGCGTGTCGTAGCACCTATCAATGTGAATTTTTCAAGTTTCAGCCTTAAACACTGCGCACCCATTCCCTTATCCTGCATTATATCCAGGTGGAAATCTTCAAGTGCTGGATATAGATACTCCTCAACGACTTTATTTATCCTGTGTATTTCATCAATGAATATAATATCTCCATATTTCAAATTACTCAATATCCCTGCGAGATCAAAAGGCCTTTCAAGTATAGGTCCTGATGTCGGATAAATATTTACATCCATCTCGTGGGCAATGATATGGGCAAGGGTTGTCTTACCAAGTCCTGGGGGACCAAATATTAGAATATGTTCTAATGGTTCCTGTCTCTTCTTTGCTGCCTGAATAAATACTCTTAAATTTTCCACAACATTCTTCTGTCCTACAAATTCTTCAACCTTTTTCGGTCTGAGGGTCAATTCATATATTTCTTCACCTTCAATCTTTATACCGGACTGCGTCCTTTCTTTCATTTACCCCTCAATGCCTGTTTTATCAATTCTTCAACCGTCAGACCATTTGGTAATCCCTTCAATCGCGTTAATGCCTCATTCCTGTTCAATCCCAGTGCACAGAGTGCATTAATTGCCTGCTCAAATGTGCCCGCCTCCTTAACAAAACTCAATTTTCCTTTCATCTCAAGGATTATTTTACTTGCAAGTTTCCTGCCGATACGAGGAACCGAAGAAAGTAGTTCAAGGTTTTCTTCTTCAATCGCCTTGGTAATTTCTTCGGGGGTGAAGTTTGATAATAGTGTCAAAGCAGATTTTGCTCCAAAACCAGGAACCGAAATCAATGCTTCAAATATTTCAAGTTCGTTTTTATCAAGAAAACCAAACAGACACATCGCATCTTCTTTTATCAAAGATTTGGTGTATAATACTACATCTTGATTTAATTCTAAATTTTTAAATGCGTTCAAAGGCAATTGTATTAAAAAACCAATCCCCGTGACATCGAGTATTAAAAAAGGAGGATTTTTTTCAATTATTCTGCCGCGGAGTCTACCAATCATTTTGACCCTGAAAATACTGAAGTTTTATGAAACCAAAAGTGGTGAATCATAAGGAACATTTTAGTTTCCTCATTGCCGTATAGGCAATTGCGAGGGCATCTATTGCATGGTTTGAGATGCGTGTTTTATTTTTTAATATCATCCTTTCCATTATAAATCTTACCTGTTTTTTGGATGCCCTACCATTCCCTGTTGTGGTAAGTTTTATCTGGGCAGGGGTATATTCAACAAAAGCGATATTATTCTGCAATAACAAATAAAGGATGGCACCCCTTAATTCCGAGATCTTTATAAGGCTTGCGACATTTTTCTGAAAAAATGCCTTTTCTAACGAAACTACTTCGGGTCTGTAATTTTTAATAATCGATTTTACCTCATTGCAGATGAATGAAATCTTTTTTAAATAACTCTTATCCTTTGGTCTTATCGTACCAAATATTGCTTTTTTTCCATTAATGATGATTCCGTAACCGGTTGCTGAAACTCCGGGGTCAAGTCCCATTATTTTCATTTCCGAAGGTTTTGCAGTTTACCCTGTTATCAAAAATTATGTATTAATTCTGGTTTGAGATTTTTTCCATTACTTCATCAGAAATATCAAAATTACCGTAAACATGCTGGACATCGTCAAGTTCATCAAGTGCTTCAAAAAGTTTTAATACCTTCTCTGCATCCTTCTCATTCAAAGGGATAGTGTTCTGCGGAATCTTTGTAATTTCACTGCTTACAATTTCAATACTATTGTTTTTTAATATTTCTTTAATCTTATGAAAGGTCTCGGGTGTCGTTATTATCTGGTAATTATAATCTTCGTTCTTCACATCAAGCGCACCACCATCAAGTGCAAGGCTTAGAACCGTATCTTCATCGTATTTCTTTGCATCAATTGTTATAATTCCGCGGGTCTGGAATTGCCAGGCAACCGAGCCCTGTGTTCCTAAACTGCCATTATGCCGAGAAAGGATATGTTTGATTTCGCTTGTTGTTCGGTTGCGATTATCGGTTACTGCTTCAATCAACAATGCGACGCCATTTGGACCGTACCCTTCATAAACCACCTCTTCAAGTGCCTGTCCATCGTTCAATTGTCCGGTACCCCTTTTAATCGCCCGCTCAATATTTTCATTTGGCATATTTGCTGCCCGTGCCTCATCAATTGCCGTGCGCAATCTTGGGTTTGCATTCGGGTCACCACCGCCATGGCGTGCAGCAATCGTAATTTCCCTTATCAATTTGGTAAATAATCTGCCCCGGGCAGCATCGGCACCAGCTTTCTTTCTCTTAATTTTTGCCCACTTAGAATGTCCTGACATATCTCACTCCTTTTTAAATATCTAAACCGTTCAAATCTCTTTCTACTTATATATTTTAATCAAAACTTCGCAGAAGTCAAGGCTTGACATAGATATTTTACTCGATAAAATAAGCAATCAAAGGAGTTGAAATGTTTTATAGAACATTAAAATTAAGCATTGTTTTGATTTTAGTATGTGCGATACTCCTAACAAATTGTGCACCCGGGAATGAAAGATGGAACCAGAATATCAACCCTAACAAAAAGGCTGGATTCTGGGCAGGACTGTGGCATGGGATGATTCTAATCATAACCTTTGTCATCAGTCTTTTTACGAAAGAAGTTGGCATTTATGAAGTAAATAATACGGGCTGGCCCTATAATTTAGGATTTATTTTGGGCCTTTGCTTCACATTCGGTGCACCCTGGAGATGGAGGCCATTCCGGCGCCAACATAGATAATTATTATTTAATAATTAACTACTTGAGCACTTCGTTATACGCAAATATACTAAAGATTCCACCCGTGTGAATGAATATCACTTTTTTGTATTTTCTATTTTCTAAATCTTTGAGCATTCCATAAAAAGCCTTCCCTGTATAGACCGGTTCAAGTATTACTCCTTTTTTGGCGAGCATTTTTATTGTTTCAATTTCTTCTCGATACGGAATGCCGTACCCTTCGCCCACAAAACCATCGATGAGGGTGATATCCTGCGCTTGTATTTTAATTTTTAGATTGAATCGGTCAATCGCTTTTTCACATATATCCGCTATTTTATTTGTAAAGTATTCAACTGTATCACAGATTATCACACCGTTTAAATCTATGTTAATCTTCAATAACTGTTTTCCTAATAATAAACCAGAATATGTGCCACCGGAGCCCACTGCACAATAAATCGCATCAATCTTCTCTTTTTCAATAAAATCTGCCATTTCTTTCATACAATCAATATAACCCAGTGCGCCAATTTCATTTGAACCGCCTTCGGGAATTATGTAGGACCTTTTCCCTTTCAATTTTTTTGCATATTCCTTCATAATTTCATCTCTAAATTTGTATTCCTCAGGCGTTATAAACTTTATTTTAGCATCCAGCAATTTATCAAGTAGCAAATTGCCGGTATATTCAGGGCTATTTTTCGTTCTCAAGAATAAATGACAATCATAGCCAAAATTCTTACAGAATGCGACAGTTGTCCGACAGTGGTTAGACTGAACTGAGCCACAGGTTATTATCGTATCACATTTTTTATCTCGTGCCTCCGCAATCAAGTATTCAAGTTTTCGGATTTTATTTCCTGAAACCAACAATCCATTTAAGTCGTCCCTTTTTAAAAAAAGTTTGGGCTTGCAGATACCCTTCAGTTCTTCAATCGGTGTTGGCTTTGTTATTTTTAATGGTTTCATAATCTTTGTTTTTCTCATATATCTCCTTTGCTAATTTTAATCCTTCTTCTTTTGTTCTAATTTTACCTTCAAATTGTAAATCAAAAAGTTCTTGAAGAATGATTTTAAAAATCGGACCGGGTTTTAATCCAAGTGCAATCAGATCATAACCATTTACCAATCTTTCAATCTTTGGTTTTGCATCATCCGCCCTTTTTAATTCAATCATTTTCAAGAATACTTTTTCCAGATGCCTTGTCCTGCCACCGGTTGCATATCCATCCGCCCAGGCAAGCATCATTGCACCGAAATAATCTTCACCGAGATTTCTGAAGAATCTTCGTATTGCACGGTCTGTGAGTTCTTCATTGGTTGCAAGAAGATGGGGTCGCATATGTTCCTTAACCAATTTTTTTATCACCTGAACATCGGTGCGTGGCAGCTTTAATCTTTGATAGCCAATTATTTCAACAATCCTCGCACCCTTTGTATCGTGACCATAAAAATGAACATCTCCTTCTTTGATCAAAAATGTATCGGGCTTGGCAATATCATGAAACATTCCAGCGATTTTCAACAGGGCTTTTCTTTTTTCAATAGAAAAATATCGGGAAAATTCCGGCTCCATTTCTTTAAAAAAACCCTTTTGCATCAGAACTTCAAGCGCCTGGTAGGTATTTAAAGAATGTCCCCAAAGGAATCCATCCTCAATTATCTTTTTTGCTTCAGGAAAAATTTGCTGGAATAATCCAAGGTCATTCATTTTTAAAATCATTCTATAAGAATCAGGGGCCGAAATTATACGAATTAATTCATAGCCAATTCTTTCTCCGGCAATATTTTTTAAACTGACCTGTCCTGCATATTTCAAAAAAGTCTTGTCAATTCTAAACCCCAATTCAAGAGCAAACCTGAATCCTCGCAATACCCTTAATGGGTCATCTTTAAGTGAATTTTCTGAAGTCACACGAATCAATCCCTTTTTAAGGTCATTTAATCCATTGTGCGGGTCAATGAATTCAAATGTATCTAAATCTACTGCCATAGCATTTATTGTAAAATCACGCCTTTCTAAATCTAAATTTATATCTTTCCCAAAGCCTATAAAATCATAAATTACATTATCTTTTACAACCCTTGCCTCATCATCTTCTTCACTCAAAAGAACAAATCTACCTTTTATTGATTTTGCTACCTTCCGGGCAAAGTATGTACCAGAACCCGATACTGCAAAATCATAATCATTGGGTTTCATATTCAAAAAAATATCTCTGATTGTGCCACCAACAAGATAAATTTTCTGTCTTCTTTTCAAGGCAGTAATCTGCCCAATGTATTCGTTTTTTCTTATCTCAGCTATCAACTGTTCCATCGCTATATTTTATCTATTACTCGGGTTGTGTCAACTGCTTCACCTGTTGACTTCAAGAAAAATTTAATTAATATTAGTATAATAAAGGAGTTATATGGCAAAGGATGAAAAAGAAAAGGTATTATCAATGGCAATAAGCCAGATTGAGAAACAGTTTGGCAAGGGCTCAGTAATGAAACTCGGTTCTGAAGAATCAAGGGTCGATGTAAGTGTAATACCTTCTGGTTCACTTACACTTGATTATGCACTCGGGATTGGTGGTTATCCCAGGGGAAGGGTGGTGGAAATATTCGGTCCTGAGGCAGGAGGAAAAACAACCCTGGCACTTGAGGCAGTTGCCCAGGCACAAAAATTGGGTGGCAATGCAATATTCATTGACGCCGAACATGCCTTTGATCCCAAATACGCCCAGTCAATTGGTGTTGACCTTGACAATCTTTATATATCACAACCAGATACGGGAGAGCAGGCACTAGAGATTGCAGAGATTTTGACGCGTTCTGGTGGCGTGGACATCATTGTTGTAGATTCAGTTGCCGCATTAGTTCCCAAGGCAGAAATTGCTGGTGAAATGGGCGATATGCAGGTCGGTCTTGTAGCAAGGCTTATGTCACAGGCGCTGAGAAAGCTAACCGGAGTAATAAGCAAATCAAAGACGGTTGCAATTTTTATAAATCAGATCCGAATGAAAATTGGTGTAATGTATGGTTCACCCGAAACCACACCCGGGGGATTGGCTCTAAAATTTCATTCTTCAGTCCGTCTTGATATTCGCAAAATTGCAACATTGAAAAAGGGCGAAAATGTGATTGGCTCAAGAACCAAAGTCAAAGTTGTAAAAAATAAACTTGCACCGCCATTTAGAGAAGCTGAATTTGACATTATATATGGCGAGGGGATATCAAAACTTGGTGAACTCGTTGATATCGGTGCTGAGCATGGAATAATTGAAAAATCAGGCACCTGGTATTCATTTAAGGATGAACGTATCGGTCAAGGTCGTGATGCGGTTATGGAATTTTTAAAAACAAATCAGGATATTGCCAAGAAAATTGAAAAAGAATTGAGAGAAAAACTATTCAAAAAGCCAGTTGAAGATAAGCAAGATAGAAGTTCAAAAGAAAAATAAGAAGCGGTCTTCAATCTATATTGACGGTGAATTTAAATTCGGATTGGATAATGAGATAATATTGAAATATGAAATAAAAGAAGGTGATGAACTCACTGAAGACCAGATCAAAAATTTTCTGCTCGCGGAAGAAAAACAAAAGATTAAACAACGGGCATATAGATTATTGAAATATCGGAGCCGTTCAATTGCGGAGATGAAGGATAGACTACTTAAGTTGGGATACGAACCTGAGATTGTAGAAAGAGCGGTGCGCGAGTTGATTGAAGAAGGTATTTTAAACAATCATAAGTTTGCCCGGGAATTTGTGAGTGACTATACGAACTTGAAACCAAAAGGGAATATTTTTATAATGAAGGAATTAAAAAGCAAAAAAGTTGATGACCTATATATACAGGAAGTTTTGAGGGAACGGGATGAGAAAAGTCTGATAAAAAAAATTTTAGAAAAAAAGTTTTCTGATTTTAATAAAAAAGACCCAAAACAAAAGGCAAAGATTATAAGATATCTATTATACAGAGGATTTACCCTTCAGGCAATTTACGAGGTGTTGGGTGAAGATTATGAATAACTTAGAAATTCGTGAAAGTTTTTTGAACTTCTTTAAAGATAAAGGGCATACAATTGTCCCTTCAATGTCTTTAATTCCCAAGGATGACCCGAGTCTGTTATTCACCAGCGCTGGGATGGTCCAGTTTAAGCCATTGTGGACCGGAACTGTGCCATTGCCATATAAACGAGCTGTGAGCATCCAGAAGTGTTTACGATTATCAGACCTTGATAATGTTGGAAAAACAAGGAGGCATCATACATTCTTTGAAATGCTTGGTAATTTTTCCTTTGGTGATTATTTCAAAAAAGAGGCGATATTATGGGCATGGGACTATTTGACTTCAATTTTAAAGATTGATAAATCCCGATTATATGTTTCGGTCCATTATCAAGATGAAGAGGCTTATAAAATTTGGAAAGAAGATATTGGACTCAAATCAGGAAGAATTTATAAGCTCGGTGATGAGACAAATTTCTGGGGGCCTGCAGGCAATTCTGGTCCTTGTGGTCCCTGTTCAGAAATTTACTACGATCTCGGTGAAAAATTTTCCTGTGGAAAGAAAACTTGCGCTCCGGGCTGTGATTGTGATAGATACTCTGAAGTCTGGAATTTAGTATTTCCCCAGTTTGACCAGAAGATTTCGGGCGAAAGGGTGCCCCTGAAAAATCGGGGAGTGGATACAGGAATGGGTCTTGAAAGGCTTGCAAGTATTATCCAGCAAAAGAACTCCAATTTCCACACCGACCTTTTTTATCCAATCATTCAAAACATTGTTGAGTTAATCGGACATAGGTATGGTGAAGAACCGCAGATCGATATCAACATAAATACGATTGCGGATCACATTCGGGCACTTGTCTTTGCAATCGGTGATGGAATAATTCCGTCAAACGAAGAAAGGGGTTATGTATTAAGAAGAATATTAAGACGAGCAACAAGATTGAATTTGAACTTGGGTATCAATGAACCGGTCCTTTATAAAATTGTCCCGACGGTTGTGGAGGTATATAAAAATTCATATCCAGAACTTGTGGAACACCGGGAAGAGATTACCCTGGTGATTAAATCCGAAGAAGAAAGATTTCTTGCCACTCTGGAAAAAGGAATGGCACTCTTTGAAGAAATTGTAAAGAAAAGTAAGAAAATATATGGAGATGAGGCATTCAAACTATATGATACATACGGGTTTCCAATAGAATTGACAAAAGAGATCGCAAAGGAAAGAGGAATTGATGTTGATGAAGAGGGATTTTTAAAAAATCTCCAGCAGGCAAAAGAAGAATCAAGAACAAAAGCAAAATTTACAATTGGTAGCGAATGGAAGATTCTGAAAGCGGAAACGGGAAGATTCGTTGGCTACGAAAAGAATGAAGTAAAGACTGAAATACTCCGTTATAATGAGTCAGGTAAAAATATTGAGATAGTCCTTGCTGAATCACCATTCTATGCTGAAGCCGGCGGACAGGTTGGTGAAACCGGCTGGATTATTGGGCAGGATTTCAAATTAAAAGTTCTTGATACATATTGGCTCCAGGGAATGAATACATGCCACTGTGAGATAGAGACCGGGAAATTTAAACCTGATAAGGTAATTGCCCGAGTTGATTTAAGACATCGTAAAGAAAGTGCACGCGCCCATACCACAACCCATTTATTACACGCGGCACTGAGGCAAATTCTTGGTGAACATGCAAGACAGGAAGGGTCTTTTGTTGAGCCGGGCAGATTCAGATTTGATTTTATGCATTTCAAGCCACTCAGTGATGATGAAATAAAGGCGGTTGAGAATCTTGTAAACGAAAAGGTTATGGAAGCAATACCGGTGGAAAAATTCTATACCACACTTGATGAAGCAAAAAAACTTGGTGCGATAGCATTATTTGGGGAAAAATATGGTATGGATGTCCGGGTTGTGAAGATTAGTAATTTTTCAATCGAGTTATGCGGTGGTATTCATCTTGATAATACCGGTGAAATTGGATTATTCAAAATAATAAGCCAGGAATCAGCATCCGCGGGTATAAGAAGGATTGAAGGTTTTGTCGGATTTAATCTTCTCGAGGAATTGAGGAGGTACCGTGAGATAGTAAAGAAAGCTTCCGAATTTTTGGGTAGTGATACCAACATTTTGGATAGAATTGAAGAAATTCAGAATCGCTTAAAGATGCTGGAGAATATAAATCAAAGACAAACGGCAAAACTTTCCGCATTAATTGCAAAGGAGATAATAGCGGAGACCAAAGACCAAAGATATATAATAAAACGTCTTGATGGATTTACAAATGAAGCTATGAGGCAGGTTGCCGATTTTATAAGAGAAAAGGAAAAAGATAAATTGGGTATTTTATATGATATTGTGCATAACAGGGTAAATTATCTGGTATTTGTCGGTGATGAATTAAAAGATAAACTTCCTGCCCAGAATTTGATAAAAGCTATAAGTAAAGTCATTGGTGGTGGTGGCGGTGGCAAACCCCATCTTGCTGAAGGGGGTGGCGGCAAACCGGATAAAATTCCGGAATTATTAGCATATTTTAAAACATTAAAATTTTAGCATCTTTAATACCCTATCATTGCCTTTTATATAAGGGCAGAAATAAAAAATCTTGTTTGTCCACTGCAAAATGATTAGATTTTTTGGGAGGTTAAGTCTGCAATTACCTTAAAAATTACAATTTGCTCCGCAACCTAATTTTTTGACTTTCTTGTCGGTCTTTTTTATTGCATTTCTGGTATCAATAATTAATCGTGAATACTTCAAAATGCTATCATAATCATATACCGAATGGTCGGTGAGTATTATGACCGCATCATAATTGTCTAATTTCTTAAAATTTAAATTTACGGATTTGATTTTTTTCCCATTGAGTTCAAAATAAGGGACATGGGGGTCATTGTAATCTACCTCTGCTACTTTATCTTTAATTATCAGATAAACCCTGATTGCTGGTGAATCACGCAAATCCGAAATATCTTTTTTGAATGCCATGCCTAAAAGGAGCACCTTTGCCTTAGCCGGGCAGACACCTGATTTACTCAATTCTTCAATTGTTTTATTTACCACAAAGTATGGCATCTCTTCATTCACCCGTGCTGAGAGTTCAATAAATACAGTGTGAAAATCATATTCCCTTGCCTTATAAGAAAGATAATAGGGGTCAACGGGGATACAATGTCCACCTACACCAGGTCCCGGATAAAATGGCATAAATCCAAAAGGCTTTGTCTTTGCTGCCTCGATCACTTCCCAGATATTTATATTTCCCATCCTTTCACACAATTGGGCAAATTCATTCACGAGTGCAATATTAACATTTCTGAATGTATTTTCAAGGAGCTTGGTCATCTCGGCAGTCCTTGCCGAAGATACGGGTATGACTTGATTAACGAACTGCTCATAGAAAAGAGTAGCTATCTTTGTGCATCTTTTCGTTACTCCACCAACGACTGCAGGTGTATTGGCGACACCAAATCTTTTATTTCCCGGGTCTATTCGTTCGGGACAAAACGCAAGATAAAAATCTTTACCAACCTTCAAACCGCACTTTTCAAGTATGGGTAAAACAATCTTTTCTGTAGTTTCAGGAAATGTTGTGCTTTTTAGAATCACAAGCTGGTTCTTGCGCATAACTTTTGAAATATTTTCCGAACTATTGATTATCGGTTCTAAATCGGGTTCTTTATTTAAATTAACCGGTGTGGGCACACATATAATTATTATATGGACATCCTTAAGTTTTTTATAATCAGTCGTTGCCCATATTTTTTTATGTTTCACAAATTTTGAAAGTTCGCGCTGCGGGACATCGTCGATAAAAGAAATACCGCGATTTATTTTCGCTACCCTTTCGCTATCAATATCCACACCAATAACCGTGAAACCTTTGTGATTCAATTCAAGAGCAAGGGGCAAACCCACATAACCAAGTCCGATTATCCCAACCTTTGCTTTTTTTGCGATTATCAATTTTTCAAGCATTTCACTCCCTGCAACTCATTATACAGAAAATAAAAATCGTGTCAAGAATTGTATTTAAGTTTACGCTTTAATTGTCATCAATAATCTTTAATCTCATACTTTTTCCCACCATGCCTATTTGTTCTTCCATTATTACAATAAGTCCTAATATCTCGGAAACCCCATTTGCAAAATTTAGTGCCTTTTCTATATCACCTCTGGTTTTCACCATATTACAAATTGCGGTCGCTGATGCATCAGCAAATCCACCATTTTTTGCGATTACCGTCACAGCGTCGGCATTACCGAAGCTTAATGAGTGACCAACGGTGCCCGAAGAGGTCGCAACCGCAATTCCTTCAGGATGGGCATCAATTTCAATACCGATTTTCAGGGAAAGGGATGAATGACCCGCATAGATGGCAAGTGTTACCGGTTCTTTATTAATGATATAAATGTCTCCACCATTCTCAACAATAATCTCGTGTGAATATTGTGAGAGATGTCTGCACACCCTCTCTGCGATTACGCCCGCTACTGAAGCCATTGGTCCCACACCAAATGTCTTTGAAGCCATTGCCATTTCTCTGACAATGTCCAAACCTGAATCCATAATTTCAATGGGCTTTAATGATATCAGGAAATTTTTATCTATTTCAATATAGGACTCTATTTGTGCACGCAATTCTGAAAGTATTTTATGTGCCTGAACCGTTAAATCACTTTTTGCCAGAATAAATAAATCACTCTCCTTCTGTCTAACTTCAAATTGAACAAACCGTTTAGAACGGCACAAAGCACGATATGACCGTGGTATGTAAAGATTGGTCTTCATTACACCAATTTTAATCTAATGGCATTATAAGGACATACCTTAAAACATTCTTCACAAGCGATACATTTTTCGGATTCAAATTTTACTTTCATTTCGGGAGTTTTTATATAAAATGCATGACTCGGACAGATGCTCGCGCATATTCCACACATCACACAACATTCCTTTGACCATATTATATCCCTGGTTAGTGGTTCTGTCTTAATACCGAGTCCTTTTAAGTATTTCAAGCTTTTATTCAATTTATCTTCTGTGCCCGTAAGTTCTAATAACAGTAATCCTTCACCTCCATCAATAGCAATCTTTGCCTTAAGAATGTTAACCACAATGTCGTAATGCTTCACAAGTTCATAGGTAATCGGTTTTTCAACCAAATTCTCTGGGAAATGTAAAACGACTTTTTTTGAGATTTGCATTTTTCCTCCTATTTATATTTTCCCCTGAAGGTCTTGAACTTGACCCCTGATTCCCTACCCGGCAATCTCTCAACCGGATTGGTTAAATAAAATTTGCCTGATTTTATCCATATCTTCAAAATCCTGCTTATCTTCTTTGCCATATGATAACTTGAAATTGGAAATGTAGGAACAGTTTTACTACCAATCCTAATCCTTCCTTTTTTCAAAGAAGCGTAATCTATTGTACCGATTATTTTGCCAGTAAGGTTCGGATAATCATAAGAATAATCAACAATTGGTGCAATTATGTCGCGATCGGTAACACAGGTATATTGCAAGATTTCCTGATTAATAACAGGAATAGGAATTCCAATACCTACACTCAAACTCACGCCATAACCGATTATTGATGTCCCCCTTAGATAATCTCTTTTCATCTGTTTTAAGTCTCCTATCACTGCGATTGTTCCGGAGCCGCCCACTGGAATACCTTTTTCATTCCGGGGAACTTTAGGGTCATGCTGTGTTCCATGTCTGACGATATAACCTATTCCACCTCCCAAGAATATCCTTGTGCCAATTCCAATTGTCAGATATTCCGGATCATTTAATAAAGGTGATAGTTGCCCTGCAGAGCAGTAATTTGCATTTCCAAGATTCGGTTTCAGGATACCAAGGTAAGTATAAATTTTCTCTTTACCCAGATTAACTGCTACATTATAGTTTTGATAGCAGTTTCTTGGATTAAAGAGAAATGCATCATTTATGTCATTTATTGTAAATTCACCTTTTAATTCCTTTCTTGGATAACAATCTGTTCCATAAGATAGTGCTTTTATCCTTATCTTCTTACCAGCAACTAAGTCCTCAATCAAATGGCCACCCCCATACCTAAATTTTCCAGGATATTCATTATTAGCTGGATCATTATCCGGTATCTGGGTTGCACCGATATACAAATCAACCGCAGCAATTCCACAGAATACTTCAACATCATTCAACCATGCCCGAGTTATTCTCATTCTCGGTCTGGTGTGACCGAGATTTATAAATGCGCCTGAAGAGCACATTGGGCCAAAGGTGCCTGTAGTAACAACATCAACCTCTTTTGCAGCTTTTTTTATCCCTTTCTCTTTTACCACATCAATAATCTCTTCGGCAGTAAATACTACTGCCTTTCCCTTCTTTATTTTATCATTTATCTCATCAATGGTTTTTTGCATAATACCCCCTTTATCAAGAAAATTCCTAATTCTAAACCTCGAGCACCAGACATATTATTTGAATCTAATGCCGCGGATTCAGAATTTATAAATAACCAGGGGAATGAGTGGATAAACAAAAAACCTTCCCGAATTCAGGAAGGTTTTATTTTTGAGTTAACACTCATCTCTCCCTAATCGGGCGGGAATTGGCACCCGCCCAAGGCGGGTTGCCGAGGCGTCACAGGGCCCGTCCCTCAGCCTCTCTTGATGAGCTCGGAAATTTCAAAGAACAATTAAATACAGACTATTATATAAAAAATTCAAGAAAAGTCAAGGTTTCGATTTAAA